>Ga0209542_10021415_pt1 | contig 10134 bp, 9 predicted proteins | sample RifCSPhighO2_01_FD_184028 | JGI IMG/M metagenome (GOLD analysis project Ga0209542, IMG submission 184028) | Soil microbial communities from Rifle, Colorado - Rifle CSP2_plank highO2_0.1 (SPAdes) (version 2) | ecosystem: Environmental > Terrestrial > Deep subsurface > Rock core/Sediment ...
CATCGTCAATTTCCGGCAAATTGGTCAAAGTCAGACGGTCGCGAAAAAGAAAAGCGGCGGCGATGGCTTGGACGGCGTCGTTTTTGGAACCGTTGGTTTTAATTTCGCCGTTCAAGCTCCGTTGGCCAGCCAACCCTTGAATGACAAACTTTTCTCTCCCACTATTCATTTCGTCATTCTACTCCCCCGGCTCTATTTTTGCCAACAAAAAAAGCCCGGGGACACTCTGGGTTACGAAAGAGTGTTCCGGGGCTCGGCTTGAGTTGAGCAAGCAACAACGACACAGATGGCACTGGTCAGTTGTCCGATTTAGTTTTTGGTTCCTGCTTGCTCTCGCCTGACACTAAACCGTTCGTACGCAAGACGAACTCTGAATTTAGAGTAACAAAAGCAATTTTCTCGTCAAACTGACGCTGTGGATATCTTTCTATTTTTTATCAGACCATCAAGTCTTTAGCCAAAATACCCTTATCCAGCTTAATATTTTCCGATTGGTAAATTTTTTGGTAACTTTCGTCCGGCAGTTTTTCCTCCACCGTAAAATAATATTCGCCGGGCGGCGTCAAAAAGAAAAATCGTCCCAGCGCATCGGCCACCACCGACTTCACTTGTTGATTAACGCTCGGAATAAACGCCCGAATGATGGCAAACGGCACCGGTAAGCCGCTCCCCGACCGTCGCACCATCGTTACCGGATGCCGCACCCGCCAAATATACTTCAATAAAAACACGCCGGCATAGAGCAATGGTAGAACGAGATTAATGATGCTCGGCCAAAACAATAATTGATAAAAGGCCAAGATCAAACCCAAACCGAACAAGGTATTGTAAATCAGCGAGCGGCGCCGCTCGCGGCGCGAGTGTAGCATAAAAAATCCTTGTTGCTGTTTGGCAAATTCGTTCCAATCAAAAGCCACTGGATCAAGCGGAATGTTACGGTTGATGACCTCGCCGCTCGCGGTGGCGAATTTCTCGCCAAAATAAAGACTATCGTATAACTCATCGTGATTCCGGCCCTGCAGTTTCAACGACGGAAAACGGTAGTGGGTTTTGTTGGCCGCCAAAATATAATCGGCCGGCGGCAGAAGAAAACCGTACCGGCCGTCCAGATCGGTGATCGCCGTCGCCGCGTCCGTGTCGGCGCGTTTGGCAATGACATAAGCCGGATCCAGCGGTCGTTTGGTGACGGAATCATAGACGACGCCCCAGGGCGGCCGGCGGCGGCGCAAGCCCAGCGTGCGCAGCAACAGCGTCCAAAAATGAATGATTAAAAAATAGAGATCGGAAAAAGAATTAATTTGATTGGTCAAAGCCAGTGCCTGCGAAAAACCGGCGCCTAAACCGATGACGGTGACCACCGGTTGGGCGGTTTTGACAACCGTCTGACTTAAGGCGAGCAGGGGCGTCAGAGGTTGGCCGCTGGTGACCGCCAACACTCCGGTTAATCGTTTGATGGTCTGATTTTTGAAATTAATGATGTGGAGATAAATCGGATAAAGGCCGTTGTACCGGAAGACGCCGAGATTGGCGACATAAGCGGTTTTATTTTCGTTGACTCGCAGGATGAACGATTTTGACCGCGCGGCGTCAACCGGATCAACGACGGTCAGACCGATGATTTTCAAGGTTTCCGGCAGCCGACCGTAATCAATGGACACTGACAACTCTTTGCCGGCCACGACCGAGACGGTGTCACCGGCGCGAAAAAACCGCGGCCGCTCGGCGGGCTGATAGAAAACAAAATCGCCCAGATTAAGTTGCTGAATCAGCGGATCGGGATCGACCACCGTCGGGAAAAATTGAAACGGATCAACCGCCGCGCTCGGGCCATCGCCGCTCGGCCCGCCGTCCGATGATTCCGCGCCGGGCGATTCGGTCCCCTCGGGCGGTTTAACCGCCGGCGGCTGATCTTCCGGTTTCGTCGTCGGCACGGTGGCCGAAGCGATGACGCCAGAAGAGTACTGGCCGTTCGCCGCGCGCGCGAACGCGGCATAAAAATATGTTTGGCCGGGCGCAATCGCTCCGTCAATTGCCGCTTGACCGGTACCGTCATAAATCAAAAGACCGTCCAGCGGGCCGGCCGGCACACTGCCGGTTTGCCGCACCACGCGCGCGGCGGCGAACTCCGGGAAATCAGGATTGGACCAAGTCAAAATTATTCTGGTTTGAGCGGCCAAATAATTGGCGACAAAATTACTGATATTGGCGATGGTCGGCGCGTACTGGCAGGAACCGTCATCGCTGGTGGCTTGAGCGTTGTAATTGGTCGCCGCCGGATCGGTGCAACCGCTGACGGTCGGTTGAATCGTCGGGCCGCCGCCGCCCGATTCGGTGATTGATAAATCAATCTCCACTCCATCACCGATCGCCAGGACCGACGCCGGCGCCAGTAAGAGCAGGATCAATAAATTTTTAATGAGTTTAATTTTAATCATCAGGAAGCCAAAGCCGTAACCGTAACCGTGGCATTGTAAGCGCCGGTGTTGGCGCTCGCCACTGTGCCGACCTCGGCCCGAAACTTAACGGTCGTCACCGTGCCGAGCGGCGTGTTGTTGCTGGCGCGAGAGGCAATCGTCGTGTTGGTGGTGGCCAAAGCGTCCCAACAACGGTTGACCGTCTCGCCGCTACCGGTGCCGCAGGCCGAACCGTTGTCCAAATAACGAGCGGCCACATCCGTCCCTTCCGGGCTGAAACCGAATTCCAAGGTAGCGTTATCCAGCGTCCAATCATAATCCGGAACGCTACCGGCCGGCGTGTAGTTGCTGAAACTGCCATTGCCGGTCTGCAGCGCCGGATTAGTGTCGGCCTTAATCGTCAAAGTATAACCGGCAGCGTTATCGGTGGTCACCGTCCAAGCGACCGAACCGGATGATTGACCGCCGGACGAATTATTGATGGAGGCCAAATTTAAATCGCTCGGCGCGGAAATACTGATGGCGGAAACGATCATATTTTGGTAACCGGCCCTGAGCCGATAGGCCGTGCCGGCAGTTTCGCCGGTGGCGATTTCGCCCAAAGTGTCATTCACTTGATAATTCGCCGAGGAAGACAATTGGCCGCCGAAATTTAGGCTGTCAACTTGAATCTGATAATTGGTGCTGGACGCTACGGCGGCGAGCGCCACCGCAAATAATATTTTCATTTTTTTAATTTACGCCAAAAATATCGTCCGCCTTTTAAAATTATAAACAAAATCAGGAGGAAACTGAAACCGGCGCCGACCACCGCCGGCCAGGACCAGACGAAAAACGAGAATGATTGCGCATCAATCAAATCGGCATAACCGCGGTTTAATTTTAATTCGGCGCGATACCAGCCGGCGGCCGGAACGGCCGCGGCGGCGATTTCCCGGATCCGGCTGCTCTGCGGCAAAACAAACCATGGATCAACGATAATTTCGGATTGTTGTCCGGTCAGTCGGTTGGTCAAAGAAATAACGCCGTAGGGATTCAGATGGATATTGCCCTGGTTGGTGTAATTGAGATAAAAAGTCGGCGGGTGGTTCGCCTTGATCAGCCGGCCGCCCAAGAGACCGAAACCGGCCAGCGCGCCGGTTTCTCTAACGGCCAGGCCGGTTGTCCGAACGAAAAACAGCGCCCCGAGCCGTGAGTGGGTTGTGGTCCAGTAGTTTTCCGCCGGTTCAGATTCAACTGGCGCAAAGGAAAAAATGACCGCGCCGTAAAGTCCGCTCACGGCCGCCGCCGATTCGCCGGACGGCAAAACCGGCAAACTGATAAACACCGGCACCCGGGCCGATTGGCCGGGGGCCAGATCAAGCGTCCGGACCGGCAGAGTAAGATAGGGTTGGAGCGAAAAAGGATTGCCGGCGGCCGGTTCAGCTAAATTAACCGGCGCGGCCGGCGTCAAATCCGGCCCAAAATCTTCCAAGGTGATCTGTACTCGGACCGGACGGTCGTTTTCATTCATCACCGTCAGTTCGCGTTTGATTAATTCTCCGGGTTTTAAAATTATCTCCACTTTCGCCGGTTGCAGGACAAACCCTGTCAGCGCCGGCGCGGCGCGAGCGACCAGCGTCGTGCTTAAAAATAAAACCAGTCCGATCAGAAAATAGTACTTCATGGCGTACTGCGACTAATCGGCGTGATGACGAAAAGATAATCAGTGCCGCGGCCGGTGCGAAAAATCGGCGTAATGACTCCGGTCTGCTGGCTGGCTTCAAACCGGACTTCCACCTGATCGGAAAAGGTATTTTTCAATTCCAGGAGCGCGGCGGCATCTTTGGCCGGATCACCGGAGGCCGGCAGAGTCACCAGTCCCGTGCCGGGAATGGCTCCGGGTAGACGACTCATTGGTCCGGCGAGCTGATTGTCCGCCGATAATTCGCGCAACAATTCGGCTTTGATCTCGGCCTTCAATTCGACAAGGGTGGATTGATCAAGTTTTGATTCGTTGAGATTGTCCGCTGGCGGCGGCGGGCGGCCCAAAAATTGTTTCCAGTTGGCGGAAATTTTTTCCCAGCCGTAATTGAGATTGCCGGCCAAAGTTTGTCCAAAATTAAGCACCGTCAGCCACAGACGGGTCAGTTCTTGAGTGACATCGGAAAAGATCGCCGCCGCCGGCGCCGGGCGGGGCGCGGCGGTTAAAACCTTAAGGATGCGCTCAACGGTTTCGGTGGCGACTTGCGCTCCCGATTGCAACGCTTGCCAAGTTGGCGCCTGCCAGAAAAGCGGCGCGATTAAAATCACGGAGGCAAGCAATAGCCAGCGGCCGAGGTAATTGAATAACAACAACTGGCGACGATTTTGTTTTTCCTGATCGTTATTCCAAGCCAATAGTTTAGGTAAGGCTGATTCCGGCACATACCAATCGTCGCCGACCGCGCGCGCTGGCCAATCGTGCCGGCGACAAGCTTCAAGCAGGCGTTCCGACTGAAGTTTTTTAGCGCGCGCCGCCGCGGTCACGGACAAAAAACGCTCCTCTCCCATTCTGCTATTATATATGATATTTTGAGTCAATGAAAATTGTGACGGTTATTCCAATCGCGCGCGGTTTGGTTCAGGAAGAATTGACCTATTTTACCGGCCAGGCGGTTGAACCGGGGGCGTTGGTTTCCATTGCCGTCAAGCGGCGCACAGTGGAAGCGCTGGTGACGGCGGTCCGCGCCGCGGCGGACATTAAAGCGGCGGTCCGCGCCGCCGATTTTTCGCTGAAAAAAATTCTGCGGATCAGACGGGCCAATTTTTTCAGTCCGGCCTTTCTCGCCGCCGCCCAACAGACGGCCGATTATTTTGCCAGCCCGCTCGGTCCAATCCTGAAAAATCTGGTGCCGGCCGCGGTTCTGAGCGATCTCGACGCCGCCGGTGCCGAGGCCGCCGCCTGGCGGCCGAATAAATTGCGCGGCGAAAAATATTTGTTGCAGGAAACGGACGACGAACGGTTGACCCATTATAAAAGTCTGGTGCGCGAAGAGTTCGCCCGCGGTGCGTCCGTTTTCTTGTGTCTGCCGACCTTAACCCGGATCAAACAAGCTCAGCAATCGTTGGAACGCGGCATTGCTGATTACACTTTTGTCCTTCACCACGCGCTCGGCCGGAAAAATCTGCTGGCCGCTTGGACGCAGGCGCTGGCGACCAAACATCCGATTCTAGTGATCGGCACACCCTTATTTTTATCGTTGCCGCGCGCCGATTTCGGTACGATGATTGTGGATGAGGAAAGTTCCGCGGCTTACAAGAGTTTGGTCCGGCCGTATCTTGATTACCGGATTTTTGCCGAAAAATTAGCGGCGGCTAACGGCTGGCGGTTTGTCCTAGGCGACCTGGTGCTGCGAACGGAAACGCTTTACCGTCTCAAGCAAGGTTCCGCGTTGACTAAAATTCCGTTAAAACATCATTCCGTGACCAGCGCGGAACAGCAAATCATTAGGGTCGCCAATCGCGACGGTCAATTTCAATTAGTGAGCGAAGAATTGCTCGCCGCCGTCGGCGCCGCCAGCCGCAATAACGAAAGATTTTTTATCTATGTCCACCGGCGCGGTCTGACGCCGTTGGTCGTTTGCCAGGATTGCGGCGCGGCAGTAACCTGCCTGAACTGCGATGCTCCGGTCAGTTGGCACGAAGAGAGTGTGTTTCTCTGTCACCACTGCGGCGCGCGTCGGAGCGCCGCCGAAAAATGCGCCACTTGCGGCGGCTGGCGCCTGATCGGTTTAGGTGTCGGTATTGAAGCCGTGGTTAAAGAGCTCGCCGCGCGCTGGCCGACATTGAAAATTTTTGAATTAGACAGCGACCGCACCAAAACGGAGAAGCAAGCCGCGGCGCTGGTGAAAAAATTTATGGCGACGCCCGGCGGCGTTTTGGTCGGCACGGAGATGGCCGTCGCTCATCTGAAAGAAAAAATTGAGAACACGGCGGTGGCGGCGATTGATTCGCTGCTGGCTCGGCCCGACTACCGCGTCAACGAAAAAGTCTTCCGTCTGCTGATTCGGCTACGCGCCCTGGCCGGCAAACTCTTTTTTGTTCAAAGGCGCCAGGTTAAAGCAAAACTGTTTGAACTGGCCGGTCGCGGTTCGCTGTTGGAATTTTACCAGCAGGAATTGGCCGAACGGCGCGAGTATCACTATCCCCCGTTCCGAATTTTTATTAAAATCACAGTGGTCGGAGTGAAGGAAAAAGTCTTGTTGGAAATGAAAAATTTGGAACAAAGTTTGGCTGGCTACGAGTGTGATGTTTTTTCGCCGCCGCGCGACGACCGGCGGCGGGCGGATTTTACTTTAAATTTGCTTTTGCGTTTGTCGGCCGAACGCTGGCCGGAAACGCCGGTGGTAGAAATTCTGAAAGCCCTGCCGCCCGAATATTTGGTTAATGTTGATCCGGAAAATCTCTTAGACTAAAATGACGCCGTTGATTAAACAAAAAAACGATCCGGTGTTGCGGCGAACGGCGACGGTCGTTGGCGATGCTTTACCGAGCGCGCGGGTCAACAAAATTATTGAGGCGATGCGCCGGGCTTTGGCGGCGCAAGCCGACGGCGTCGCTTTGGCGGCGCCGCAGATTGGCATCAGTGAACAAATTTTTGTCGTCAAAAACGACTCCGCGCCGGCTAGGCCGCTGGTGTTCATCAATCCTCGCTTGGTCAAACAATCGCGCCGGCAGTTGGAATTAGTGGAAGGTTGTTTGAGCGTTCGCGGCGTGTACGGCCGAATTAAACGCCGGGCGAAGGTAACGGTCGCGGCAGTAGATGAGAACGGTCGCCGTTTTACTCGCCACACGACCGGCCTGCTGGCGCAGATTGTCCAACACGAATTTGACCATCTCCGGGGCGTTTTATTTATCGATCACGCTGATGATCTCACCGAAGTTAAGTGATTTTGAATTTGTTTTTTTTGGCACCGACGAATTCGCCGGCGCCGTTCTGGCGGCTTTGGCCGCGGCCGGCCTAAAACCGGCGTTAATCGTTACCACACCGGATCAGTCGTGCGGCCGCGGCCAGGTGCTCACTCCCCCGCCGGTCAAATTCTGGGCCGAAACGCAACAGATTCCCTACCAGCAACCAAAAAATTTAAGGTCAGACCTTGAAACTTCTTTAAGGTCTGACCTTGGCATTAAATATCAATTATTTCTCGTCGCCTCCTACGGCAAAATTATTCCGCCGGAAATTTTGGCTTTGCCCGAACACGGCGTCTTAAATCTCCATCCGTCGCTCTTGCCGGAGTTTCGCGGCCCGACACCGATTCAGAGCGCTATTCTCGCCGGCGCCGCCGTTACCGGCGTCAGTTTGATGTTGGTGGACGAAGAAGTTGACCACGGCCCGATCCTAAAAGCGCAAAGTGTAAAATTAAAAACGCAAAATTTTGTTGAACTTAGGGATCAATTGGCCAAATTGGGGGCGCAATTATTCATTGAGACTTTACCTGATTGGCTGGCCGGAAAAATCACGCCGCAACCGCAAGACCATGCGCGGGCTACTGAGACCAAAAAATTAAAAAAAGAAGACGGGCTGATCAATTTGACCGACGACCCGCAGTTGAATTATCGCAAATTTCTAGCCCTGACCCCCCAGCCTGGCGTTTATTGTTTCGTCAATCAGCAACGAGTCATTATTGCCGTCGCCGCCCTCACCGCCGGGCAATTTATCATCACCCGCGTCCGGCCGGCCGGCCGGCGCGAGATGACTTGGACGGATTTCCAGCACGGGTTGAAATAACCAAGGAACGAACGGTGATCACCGGCTGCTTAACCATTTTTTTACGGCGCGGGCGCCGCGGCGGATGATCGCTCCTTGCCGCTGGCGCCGGGTTTTGATTTCGCGCAACAATTCGTCCTTCACTTCATCAATTGCCGCGTACAGATCGCCGGATTCCGCCTCGGCGCGAAAATAACGGCCGGACCAATTGAGATTGATTTCGGCCCGAAAAATCTCGCCATGTTTGTGATGCTTATTGATCCGACCGAGTTCCACCGTCGCTAACCCTTCATCTTTAATTTGCTCGGAAGTCAAAATTTTGTCCAGCGCTTCCAATTTAAGTAAAACATAGGAACGCAATTGGTTGTTCAATTCCAAATTCGTACCCTTAAAATTAATTTTCATTTTTTATTATTTATTTTTGTTTTAAACGTTCATAACGGCCGATTAATTCCGTTTGATCTAAAATATGGTCGGCCAGTGCTTGCTCTATTTCTTTTTTATTCACCCCTTCCGTTAAATCCAAGATGGTGTCCAAAGCATAGAGCTTGAAAAAATAATGATGCTCGCGATCGGGCGGACACGGTCCTTGATAAGCGGTTTGGCCGCCGGTATTGCGGCCGATAACGCCGGCGGGAACAGTATTTTCGGCGAGGTTCGCGGTAGTCGGCGGCAGGTTGAAGACTAGCCAATGATCCCACACTCGACCGGCCGGCTTGATCGCGTCGGGATCATCCATAATTAAGACTAGCGACTTAGTCGCCGGCGGGACGCCGGCGACGGTCAGCGGCGGATTTAGATTAGCGCCATCGCAAGTATATTTAACGGGAATCAGACCGTCGGCTTCAAAAGCCGGGCTGCTTAAACTTAAAGTGCCGGCTAAAGTCATCATAGTTTGGATTTGATCATTCTTAATAGACTATAACACGGACAAAGTGCGTTTGGTAATAATCGGAGAAATTTGGTAGGATAAAAACACATTCCGGCGTAGCGCAGCGGTAGCGCAGGTGCCTGTTAAGCACTTGGTCGTAGGTTCGAATCCTACCGCCGGAGCCAGTGTGCACGAACAGAGGCAAGAGCTTCTGTTTTTGCTTTATTCATCGGCATTTTTGTCGGTTCTAACCTTAAGTATTTCTTTTCCAACGCAGGATAGTCATTTTCTATCTCTGCAAACCATTCATTCGGCTCAATGGCGAGTTTTTGGTCTGTAATTATCGGCGTTTTTCCGAGTGCCAATAAAATCTCCTTCTTTAGTTCTAACCCTGCTTTGCCCGTTTTGTTAGCTCGCAAGAAAGCGGCTCGTGCGTAAGTCGCAAAAGCAAATGTTTTTTCGGTAAGCTCAAGCCATTTCTCGGCTCGTGTCTCGGTCTCCCGCAGGTTCTCTTTCATTTGGGCGACTTTGCTCTGGAACGTGTTTTTCTCTTTGATAAAAGTTTCGTCATCAATAAGCTGGCGGTATCTCATTTTGGTAAGCTCATCCAGCTCTTTTTGGGTCTCAACCAAGTTTTTGTGCCGCATTTCATAAACTTTTGTCCTGTCCTCAATCTCGGTATCATTCTTTTTATTCAAACCTTCTAACGCCCACTGCAAGAACTCTGGCAGGATAGTGTATTTTTCTATTTCCTTCTCAATGGCTATCTCCAAATCGTCCACGGGGATATTTTTCCTCTGGTTGCATTTAACCTTTGTCGTCTTTCTCGTGCAATGGTAATAGGTATGCTCTCTTATCTCGCCAGATTTAAGGAGCTTCTTTTTTGTCTCGGCGGTATAGAGACAGCCACATACGCCGCACCGCATAGACCCCGTAAAAGCAAACTCGTGGTGTTTTGGTCTTGGCTTTCCCTTCCTGCCTAAAAGCATTTGCACTCGGTCATATTCCTCAAGCGTAATCATACGCTCGTGCTGTCCTGCGTATTGCACTCCTGCATTTTCAATAGTCCCTGCGTAAAATAAACTCGTAAAAATCTTGTAAATCCCGCTTTTAGATAATTC
>Ga0209542_10021417_pt1 | contig 10133 bp, 9 predicted proteins | sample RifCSPhighO2_01_FD_184028 | JGI IMG/M metagenome (GOLD analysis project Ga0209542, IMG submission 184028) | Soil microbial communities from Rifle, Colorado - Rifle CSP2_plank highO2_0.1 (SPAdes) (version 2) | ecosystem: Environmental > Terrestrial > Deep subsurface > Rock core/Sediment ...
GCTTATGCACGAAGATGGCACCATGATGCGCCTCCCGGCACTCCAGGAATTTGCGAAAAAATATGATCTTAAGATCATTTCGATTGCGGATTTGATCGCCTACCGTCGCCGTCACGAAACATTCGTGCGTCTGGAAGCGGAGACCGAGCTCCAAACAAAGACGGGGAATTGGATGGTTCGGATTTACCGCGATTCCCTCCACAATGCCGATCACGTCGCACTCATCAAGGGAACTCCCACTCCGCTCAAGCCGATCCTCGTCCGTGCGCACTCCGAGTGCCTCACAGGAGATGTCTTTGGCTCACTCCACTGCGATTGCGGCGATCAACTCTTGCAGGCAATGGAGATGATTGAAGAGGAAGAGGAGGGAGTGATCCTCTACATGCGTCAGGAGGGGCGCGGCATCGGGCTCGCAAACAAGATGAAAGCGTACGAGCTCCAGCGCAAACACGGCCTCGATACCGCGGAGGCAAACGAGAGGCTGGGATTCCCCGCAGATCTACGGGATTACGGCACCGGTGCACAGATCCTCAAAGAGATTGGCGTTGGGAAGATCCGCCTCCTCACGAATAACCCAAAGAAGATCGTGGGGCTGGAGGGTTTTGGGCTCGAAGTAGTTGAGCGCATACCAATTGAATTACCAGTGAAGAATGAAAGACAAAAGAAGTACCTTCAAACGAAGAAGGAGAAGCTGGGGCACCTCTTCTCGTAAGAGAATTTACTTCTCATCGGAGAGTATGACCCACTGCTCCCGATGGAGCGTGTGATGCAGCTGATTGATTTGGAGTTGATTGAGCGCCGTCTCTATCACCCTTCGCACAGCACCACGATGTTTTTTCAATGCATCTAAAAATGGCAGAAGGGTTTTCCAAACTGCTTCTCGTGCGTGGTCAGAAGCATTGCGAACTCGATCTCGTAATTCATTCGCATCCAGAAATGACATTTCGTCCACAACAATGATCTCTTCTACGACAGATTCGAGTGTCATTGCCGGAGGAGGATTCGGAATTGCCTCACTCATACCAAAGAAAATCATACCCTTCACCACCACCGCCGCAACGAAATGCCGCTCTTTCCTCATCCTCAAAAACCTAACGAGAAATGCCTGATTCTTTACAGATCGCTAAAAACACCTGGATGGGGAACCCCACAATCGTCTCCCATTCTCCCTCGTATGATTCAATGAGTTTCTGGCCCTCCCCTTCAATCTGAAACGCCCCCGAGCGATCCTGCCAGAGGTTTGTTTTGATCCACCATTCAACCTCTGCATCGGAGAGATTTTTGAATGTGACGGAAGCGGTGGAGAGTCCGACTTTCCTCTCCTCTCCCCTCTGAAGCGCGAGGGCGGAGTGCACAACGGATGTTCTGCCGGAATGGAGCCGAAGCATCCGGCGGGCATCATCCGCATCCACCGGCTTTTCGAGAAGTTCGTGATCTGCAGAGACAACGAGCGTATCCGCGCCGATCACCCATCGATCGGGATACTTCTCCGAAATACTTGCAGCTTTTGCAGAAGCGAGCACAAGGGCGCGCTTCAGGGGATCGCGTTCTGTGATCGAGGATTCATCGAAAGTACTCGGTAGCACCTCGAAAGACACACAGAGTCTTTCGAGAATTGCTTTTCGCTGCGGACTTTGGGATGCGAGTATGAACATGTGCGAATTACCGACCCATCTTCGCCTTGAGGAGACGAATCGCCTCCAGAAGCATTTCGTCACGTGCTCCAACCGTACTCTCGGGGAAAGGAATCGTTGGCTCGATACCCTTGCCATCGATCTCACTGCCATTTGGCGTGAGCCACTTTGCAACAGTGACCTTCACCGCTGCTGGGGATTTCCCGGATTCTACCGAAAACTCATCGACCTCCTGCACTGTCCCCTTCCCGAAGGTTGTCTGCCCCATGATCTCTGCGCGCTTGTGATCCTTGAGCGCTCCGGCAACAATTTCGGAGGCGCTCGCAGAACCTTTATTCACAAGGACAATCACGGGGAGAGTCATAGGGATGGGCCGCTGCCCACCCACCGCTTTGTACACTTCGACGTCATTGCGCCGCTTCACGGAGACTACGGGATCGCCCTCTTTGAGGAAGTGCGAGGCAACGAGGATAGCGGCATCCAGGAGTCCGCCGGGATCATTCCGGAGATCCAGAATCACCCCCTTTGGAGCGGGAACTTTCGCCATCATGTCCTTCATCGCACCATTGAACTGTGCTTGGGCCTCGCGGCTGAAGTTATTGAGTTGAACGATCGCAATGCCCTCCTGCTCTGAGACAATCAGATCCCGAATCACAATCTGTGCACGAACGATCGGGATGATCATCTGCGAACCCATATCCTTGCGGATGATCGTGAGCTTCACCGTGGTTCCATCCTGACCGCGGATTCGCTCTATAGCATCATTGAGTTCCATCTTCTCTACGTTCACGCCATCGATCGCAACGATGCGGTCTCCGGGGAGGACTCCTGCCTTCATCGCAGGAGAAGCCTGGAGGGGAGTTACAATTTCCACCCCTCCTTCGGCATGCGCTCGAACGTGCGCACCAATGCCAAAGAACGTGTTGCCACCTTCGATCTGTTCCTGGAACCTCTCATTCGACTTGGGACGGAGAAAGGTGGTGTAAGGATCACCCAGTTTCTGGAGGATGGTCTCTGCAATCGAGTAGGCAATCTCATCCTGATCAATACGATCCTGGTAGAGGAACTTTTCCTGGACGATGCCCCAGACGGTCTTGAGGAGATCGTTCCGCGGGAGATCGGTTCTGCTGATTGATCTCCCAGAATTCATACCCGGCCGTTCGATCGTAATTTTGCCAGGAGAGGTGCCCGTGGTGCCCTGAGATCTTGCTGGTCGCTCACGCGGGATGAGCTTCGAGCGATCAGGGACGGGACGCGCTGCCAGCTCCGGGAGCGAGAGTGGTAGTTTGAGTCTTGCTCCAAAATGCTCAATCGCTGTCTGAAGTTCTGCGGAAGGGACTGCACGGCTCCAACCAAATGTGCGGCTCGTGAGCGGCGTGAGGAGGTTCCAAGACTCCGCCTGCGCTGCAAGGCGCTCTGCTCTTGTGCCACGCACATCGCTCCAGCGTCCCGCCTGCCCCCCGGCTTGCGGCTCCATGCGCGCAAGCTTGAAGAGGGTATCGAGCATCTCGCCACGTGTGACCGCTTGATCCCACTGCCCAGCACTCCCCCACTCCTGCACAGCGCCGAGCGATCGCGCGAGGCCAATCGCGTTCCTCGCATCCTCCGGAATATTGGCATAGGGCGCGGAGAATTCCCGATCCGTTGCACCGTAGAACGCATCAACGGCGAGGCGCAGGAACTCACCGCGAGAGACTCTGCGAGTATTCTCCTGTAAAGCCACAGTGGCGGATTGCTCCACCACAACGGTCACAGGGGAAAGCGTTCGTGCTGCGGCATCTGCTACCGGAGCATGGAGAAGGAGGAGCAGGATCCATCCTGCGGTGAAGAGTTTTTGACGCATGCGGCCAGTATCTCATGCCGGCTTTCCCCTGACAAACACTTCCTGGCGAAGTCTGTATCCAAACTCTTTGAGGTCACTCTTGCGATGGAAGAGGAATGTGAGCAGTGAAAATCCACCGAATACGTACACAAGTGCAGGGAGGAGGACGAGGTTCACCCCCGCGAGCGGTCCTCCGATGTGGAAGAGATCGCCAATTGTCTGCGGATGCGATGGTAAAGTCTCCGGCAAGCTCACAGCGATATCGAATGCGCTGTGGAGGAGAATCGCAAAGAGGAGCCCCTGCATCATCATGGCTTCGCGGTAGAGCTCTATGCGGGAGATCCCGGTGAGCGTGTGGATAAAGACGATCAGTCGATGCCGCCTGCCATGCGCGCGATCCTCCTCGAGTGCGGGTTTGGCAAAGAACGCGAGCCCGTAGAAGTACCCAAGCACCCCGGAGCACGTGATGTGCACCATATTCGTAATAATGGAGCGCCCGAAGATGCTCGCGAGGAAGAGTCCCCACTGCGGAGAGGGAGGGTTCACGAGGTAGTTTGTCACGAACGAAATGAAGTAGTTTGGATTTACGATGTTCTCTGCAAAGGCAAAGCCGATCCCCGCAATGATGCTGAGCTGCATCACATCGTTCACACTTGTGAAGTATGCGGGATCACTCTTCCGCGTCACCCAGTGCTTGCTCCACTCCTCAATCACTCCAACGAGTGCAAAGCTGACGAGGGTTGTGACGACGCTTGCCGTGATCACTCCCGGCTCGCCTGTGAGCGCCCCTGCCACGAATGTGCGTGAGCTCTGGAGAAAATTTGCCGGAGTGATTCTAAAGAGGAAGAAGTGGAGCTCTGCCCCTTGCCGTACGACGTAATCGTAGAAGAGGATGGGAGCAGTGGAGAGCATCCCGGAGAAGAATGTGAGGAGCAGAATCGAAATGCGCCGAGAGTGGTACCGGAGGAAGAGAAGGCACCAGATGCCCGCAGGGATGAGCGCAATGAGGATCGCGAGGAATGTCGCCATGTTCTCCCGCAGCGTGTTCTTCTCCATAATGTGTGCGGCAATCCAGAAGAGGAACACGCCAAGCACCTCGGCTTTGACTCTGGAATCCCAGGGGCCAAACAGAAACTTCCAGAGGAAGATAATGAGGACAACGGCAAACGCAATGAAGAATGGATTCTGCCCCCCGCTCCCCTGCGAGATCATCGCGGCAAAGTGGAGCATGATGAATGCGACAGCGCTCCCCGTGATGAACGAGAATAGCACCCCCCGTCCGCGGCGATGCCCTAGGAGCGTTGCAACGGCAATCAGAATGGTGACTGCGAGGAATAGAATTCCCTTAAAGCCTGTAAGCGCGAAAATGTAGTTCAAATCAGGGTATTATACCAAATTTCCCGCTCGGTGTCTTGTTTATTTGGAGACGAAATTCATGAACAAACATCACCGATCCCTCCGCGCTGCGATCGCATACACCATGAAGTAGCGATCCAGATTCTCCGGTGTAGAACCGTATTCGTTATCGCCAAAGAAGTAGTCACACACAACCTCTCGCGCGCGGCAGAGCTCCCGACAGTGTCCATGATGCTTCGGATCCGCGATTGTGAGATCGAAGAGCTCCAACGCGCGATCGAGTGCGGCCAATTCCCGTTTGTGATTGTGCTGTTTTTTTGCAGTGAGCGCCCTCCCCACTTCGCTGCCGATGTTGCCGAGCTGCTCGCAGAGCGTGAGCGCATGCCAGTGTTCCAGAGTAAGCCCGGGGTGGAACGTCTGGAGATTCATGGGACAAGGAAGGAGACAATGGCACGAATCTCTTTCTGAATGAACGGATCCTCCACGCCACGGCTGCGGTTATTCTGCCGTGGGCGAATATTGATCATGGAATCAAATTCAATGAATCCCTCAGAGAAATCATCCGGATACAAGTTGATTCCCCAGAGGTGCTCCTGCTCTGACCCTTTATTGAGCAGTTCCTGCTCCTCATCCGCATGCATCGTGCCGCCGATGGCCATCATGCGCTCCTCAATATCGACGACCGCCTTCACAAGCACATCATTGAGGAGGTGCTTTTTGAGTTCCTCACGGCTAATGGGGCCCGTGATGATAACGACCGGAGGCATAGGCAAATGGTAAAAAGAAAGACGGATGGGGCGACCGATGGGTCTTGAACCCATGACCTTCTGGGCCACAGCCAGACGCTCTAACCAACTGAGCTACGATCGCCATAATAAAACGAAAGAACAATTCCCTTAAGAAGGATTGTACAGACTCACCCACTCCCAAGTTAAGCATTCTTCGGATGATCTCCACCCCCTGGCTCATCCTTTGGAATTGGCTTTTCTCCCTGCGATTCTTCTCCCTTATTTTCTTCCTTTGGTAGCTCCGCCCGGAGAGTCGCAACCTGTGCATCATCGGGGAGGATCTCTCCTTCTTTTGGAGCCACTTGCGGAGGTGCTGGTGGAGTTCCTGAGGGGAGTGCTACCTTCGGAGCGGGGGGTGGCGGAAGATTCTTCACGGGTTCCACTTTTCCCTTCTCTATTCCAGTCGCAAGCCATGCTGGCATAGGTACATTTGCGGCTGGAGCACTTGGAGGAGGGGGAGGAGCGGAGGATGGAGGCGGTGGGGTCGCGGGTTTCAGTGGTGGCGGAGAAGAGTGTGCTTTAGGTGCACGCGACGCCTCCCCTTTAGGCGAGCTCTGCGGAGTGACGGATGGGGTTTGATCTCCCTGCACGAGCCACGCTGGGAGCTTGGTTGCTTCTGCGGGAGATGCGCTTTGTGCTGGCTCCTGCTTCTTTGAAACTTCTATCTTTGGAACGTTCGGAGGAGGAACGGGGGTAGGTTTTGGAGGAGGAGGAGGAGGAGGGGGTTTGGATACTGCCGGAGCACTTGGGGGAGGAGGCACGGATTTTGGTACCTCTGCTTTTTTCGTCACCTCCTCTGGAACAAGCTTCATTGGTGGCGGTTCGGTGCCGGCGCGCCGTGGCAGAGAGGCCGCTTCCAGAATTTCTGGCACGCGCGCAGATTCCTCGCGGCCATCAAATCCTCGGTGCAATCCTTCCCTGTACGCTATAAGTTTTGCGCGGAGCGTGATCCCTTCCCGCCGCGCGGCAATAGCAAAGAAGATGAGTCCCCCTGTAGAAAGAAGAATGAGCAAAATGAGAACAAAGAGCATCACCCTGAACATGAACCGGAATGTGCGGAAGAGTCCCGCAAATACCCCGCTCGTACGCACTTCCGGAGTATCGGTAATCCCCTTGGCGGTGACGTTCGATTTTGCAGTAGCGATGACGCGGCCCGTTGCAATATCGGTGAGTGTGAGAGTGACCTCATACTCTCCGGCTTCGCCGTAAGTATGGGTGGGAGTGCGGAGGTAACTCTTGGTTCTATCGCCAAATTCCCATGTTGCATAGAGTGATGCGAGGGGGAGATTATTCTCTCCCACAGGACGGAACGTGATGCTGTCATTTTCCTCTGTGATATCGATGCGAACAGAGGAATCTGTGGGAAGTTCTTCTCCGGTTTCTCCAGTGCCCTCTGTCCCTGGAGTGTTTACGGTGAACGTTGCCTGTGCTGTGCCAAGTACCCCTCCTGCTGCATCACGGAATGTGACGTTCACAGGGAGCATTCCCGGTGCATCCGGTCGAAGGAGGAGTGTCGGAGTGGTGGTTTCGGTATCCGGCGTGCCATCACCCTGCAAATCCCAGACAAAGACGGAGGTGAGCACAGGCGCATGTTCTACGATGAGCGAAAACTCGGTCCCGACACGAAGCACGGGGGTATCTGAGGTGATCGTAGGGAGAGATCCCTCTGAGGAAGGAGGGATCGATGGCACGGCATTCTCCCCAAAGAGGAGGGTGACAGTCGTCTGCTTTCGATTGCCACTCCGATCCTCCACGGTGAGCCCCACTCTTCGTTCGTTCGTGCCGTTCGCAGGGAAGAAGAGTATGAGCTCCTCTCCCGATCGCTCGAACGCTGTTCCAGACGTATCATCATCATTCGTAGGATCGGAATCGCCACTCGTATCGCGCGTGAGATCAAGATCCAAGGAGTACCGCGAAGCACCACCACTTGTCCCGGAAGCATCAAGCTGCACCATGCCGCCAGACTCCGGGAGGATGACTGCATGACGCAGCACATCGATGGGAGGAAGTGTGGCGAGAGCGGGAGTAAGCGTGAGCGAGGGATCAAAGTGAATAGTGATTCTGGCATCGCTCACTTCTCCCTGCGATCCAAAGACCCTAAGTTGTACAGTGCGATCCATCTCTCCGGGAGAGGGAACAAGGCTCATCAGAAATGCGCTCCCATCTATGAACGAAGGATGGATGCGGTTATCGGCATCGTTATCCGGGACTTTGTCACCATCACTATCCATCCTCGTATCCACATCGATGCGGTACTCGCGGATACTGCCCGTGGATTCATCAGCATAGAGGAGGAGTGTCCCTCCGGCTTGTGGCAAGGAAACTCTGCGATCGGACCCGATTGCGGGTGGCTCCGTACGGACGATGGCACGCACAACATTCTGATCTGTAGGCGTGATACTGATCGGGGGGAGACTGCGGACGGGAATAGCGAATGATTCCTCGGTGCCCGCAGGGGAACGTACGGTGAGCATGAGCTCTGCAGTGCCGGGCTCTGCAAGGATTCCGCGGAAAAATCTGTTTGCCTGCGTCTCCAGTATTTGCTGATGACGGGAGAGCACCCAGGAGTAGGAGGAATCAGAAGTCGCCGTAGAGATCCCAAAGGTGAAAGGTTCCCCTGCCGTGAGCGTGAGTTCCTCTGTTGTCACCTGCATCCTTGCGAACATCGGCAGCGCGAAGAGGAGCACGCCGAGGAGGCCTCCACCAATGCGCCGGAATGGAGAGGGGAATCTCATGGGGAAACGTTACAAGGCTTTTGGAAGTTCCTGAGTAAACAACCCCACAATCACCCGTGCAAAGAAGATGACGATGAGTCCGATAATCGTGTAGAGGATAATTTTCTTCGCATGGGTCACGGATGCCTCCGTTCCTGCTCCCAGAATCAAGTAAAACCCCGCGATAATGATCATAATCACCGCAATGAGCGACAGGAATGAGAGGATGAATTTAATCACATCGACGATAATATCGCGGACATCGTCGGAGGTTGCTGTGGGAAGAGCGATCAGAGAATCAAAATACTCAAGTCCGTCTTCAACAGATCCCGCATATGCCTGCGGCGTCAGAGCGTTCTGCGTGAGGATGCTCACCGAAAGTCCACAGCCGAATGCGAGAATAATGGTGAGGAATGCAAAGCGCATGGGAAAGCATCAAGTGGCAATGTTCACCACAAACTGGACAATGACGAATGCAAAGATGATGACGAGGAGTCCGACCACGGACCAGATCATGATTTTCTTCGCGCGCTGGATGCTTGCATCGGATCCAAATCCAAGGATGAACATGAATCCGGCAACAATGAATCCAATGACGGCAATGATGGCAACAAACATGAGAGCAAAATTGATGATATCGGCAATAACGAAGATCACGTCGGTATCGGTCCGAACCCCAGCCGGGAGCTCTGCTTGTGCCGCAAACAGCCCGCCAAGGAGTCCCGCTCCATCAAAAATAGATGCGGTGAGCGATCCGCCGGAACTCTGGTTCAGCGTCACGATGGTGACGAAGATCCCGAGGAGGAGGAGAATTGCGCGCCGCGTGATGAGAGGAGAATGCATCGAATAATTATACCACAGAAGAGGGATGTACGGAACTGCTACACTGATCCTACATTCCCCGTTTCCATGGCTTCCGCTCGAGAAGAGGACGATGTCCGTAATTTCCATAGGCAGGCGAAGGGCAAGATCGGAATGAGCCTCATGTTCCCGATTGAAACTCGCGAAGATCTCGCCAAAACCTACACTCCCGGTGTCGCAATTCCCGCTCGCGATATTGCCGCGGACCCGGAAAAAGTCTGGAAACTCACCGGCCGCAGGAACAGGGTGGCCGTTGTTTCCGATGGATCCGCCGTACTTGGACTTGGGAATGTAGGCCCACTCGCAGCACTCCCGGTGATGGAGGGGAAAGCAGCGCTCTTTAAGCAATGCGCGGATATCGATGCATTCCCGATTGTCCTTAGTACCCAGGATGTCGATGCAATTGTGGCAACGGTGAAGGCGATTGCGCCTTCTTTCGGAGGAATCAATCTGGAGGATATCGCTGCACCGCGTTGCTTCGAAGTGGAAGAAAGATTGAAGCGTGAACTCGATATCCCCGTTTTCCACGATGATCAACATGGAACGGCGATTGTTGTACTTGCAGGACTGCTGAATGCATTAAAAGTAGCACGTCGCTCCACGTCACGGAGTGACGTGCCACACATTCGCATTGTGATGAGCGGAGCAGGTGCCGCAGGCACTGCCATCGCTCGGATTCTCCTCTCCCAAGGGTTCACAAATATTTTGATCGTTGATCGAAATGGCATTATCAGTAGAAAGCGCGCTGATCTAAACTCAGAAGCGAAAATGTTTTTGGCTGCAGCTACGAATCCAGGGAGTATCGAAGGAGGGCTACAGGAAGCCATGGAGGGAAGTGATGTCTTCATCGGAGTTTCCGCACCAAATCTTGTCACCAAGGACATGGTGCGATCGATGGCGAAAGATCCGATCATCTTTGCACTCGCAAATCCCGATCCCGAAATTCTGCCGACTGATG
>Ga0209542_10021418_pt1 | contig 10133 bp, 11 predicted proteins | sample RifCSPhighO2_01_FD_184028 | JGI IMG/M metagenome (GOLD analysis project Ga0209542, IMG submission 184028) | Soil microbial communities from Rifle, Colorado - Rifle CSP2_plank highO2_0.1 (SPAdes) (version 2) | ecosystem: Environmental > Terrestrial > Deep subsurface > Rock core/Sediment ...
ATCATCTCTCAAAGATAAAATAGTGATAATAGCGAGTATAAGTAGAACCGCGCCCACCAAAAGAATTAGTGGTTTTGACTCATATTCATGCGCAAGAGATATTTGATTATTCGTTGTCATTCGTTATATTCGAATTATTCGTAGATTCGAACTCGGCGATCTTTTTGAATGCGTTTTCGAATTCCGGTAATTCTTCGCGGCGCTTTACACCTAGATATTGTAACAATTTTATCGTCGGTTTATAAATATGACTTCTCCCCTCTTCCGAACGTTCAACCAGGCCGCGCACCAGAAGCGAGCGTAGAGTAAAGCCGGAATTCACTCCCCTGATATGGTCGATGTCTCGCCGAGCCACAGGCCCTCGGTACAAGACGATAGCCAAGGTCTCGAGCCCAGCACGGCCGAGTTCGCGCGAAAATTCTTCTTTCTGCAGAGCTTCAATCAATGTACTTACCTCGGGATGAGTTCCAAGCGACACTTCCTCCCCATTAGTTACTAATACTATGCCCCTGTCTTTGTATTCAATTTGTAATTTGTTTATTGTGCTTTGGACGCTTTCTTTCGGAACCTTAAAAATCTTCGATAATTCCGAAAGTGTCACCGGTTCATTCTTGAAAAAGAGTATTGCTTCGATTTGTGAATCTAGGTTCATTTGATTAATTATACATTGGCACACCAACTTCTTCGGTCTCTATGTCGATGTTTCCGCCGGCATCTTGCGCCACGCGGATCGCACCACGCTTCACCAGCTCAAGCATCGCCAAGAATCCTACAATAATAGAGACTTTCTTCTCATGAGTAAGTGAGCCTCTGGAACTCCCTGAACGGGAGTTCCAGCCACTGAAATCTTTGAAGCTTAATTTAGAGGCTTGGGAAATCCTCATTGCGAGTTTTTCTATCATTTCCTCGAGGCTAATCACTTTCTTGACCAATACTTTCGGCAAAACAGTCTCTTTTGGTAATGATTCTATAACTGCTTCGAGAGCCGAGAGTAAATTCGCAGTATCTGTCTTCGAGTCAGGCGAAAAAACTACCACAGCGTTCTTCTGTGGCAGTTTTTCAAAGATTATATTTTTACCGAAGATTTTGTCCAATACTGCCGCGAGTTCTTTGGTGCGCGCGTAGAGTGCTAAACGATCCTCCAATTCGTGAATACTCTCCTCTTCCTCCTCCGTCAATTTAAATGACGGCAGAAGCGAGCGGGATTTGATAAGCATCAGAGTCGATGCCACCACGATAAACTCCGCCGATTCTGCTATAGTCGTCCGCCAGCCGGCGGATTCATGAGTCTCGATATAGCGGATGAAGTCGTCTGCCACTTCGGAAAGTGAGACATCGTTGATGAAGAGTTTCCTTTGAGTTACGAGATCCAGAAGAAGCTCCAATGGACCTTCGAATATCGGAGTGTTGACCTTATAAGAGAGTGCTTCCACTCGCTTATTATATCTCTTTCAAGAGGCTTGAGGTAGCGATCACTTTGTACGGATAGCCGTCGGAATCATCATTTAATTTTCTGGTAAATTTCTTGACGCTTGGATCAGAAAGAAGTTTGTGGATGGTGATAGCGTGTTTCTCGACATAGTCCCTTATAACAGAGGGCTTGTTTACACTGGGGAGATTCACGTTGTGATTGGCCTTGGCATAAATTTTGAGAGCTTTGGACACATTGCCCTCACCAGCATGGTATGCCCAAGTAGCGAGTCCCCAGTCGCCGAAGCGTTCGAAGTTCATGGCAAGATACGTCATTCCAGCTTTAATGTTTTTCTCTGGATTCTTGCGTTCATCAACTTTCTTATTTACGGTGAGACCCAGACTTCTCGCTGTACCAGGCATGAGCTGGAATACGCCTAGTGCGCCAGCAGAAGATTTGGCAGTCTCTGAACCACCGTTCTCTAAGAGCCCTACTCCAAGAGCCACGTCTTCGGGCACACCCTGTTTCTTGGCATTGATTCTGATGGTATTTTCATGTTTCTTAATGACCGAGAGAGATGCAGAATAAGCTTTGCGCGAACTAACGAAAGCCATCTGTCCGTCCACGATTTTATCAACCGTCTTAGGAGAGATAGCCGAGCCGAAAAATATTTCGGAGAGCGAACTTTGAGCAGTTTGTATTTCACCAGCTGTTAAACTAGCAGTTTGGATGGGTAAAGAGAGTTTTGTATAATCTTGAGGTACTGGAGGTATCTGGAAGAGCGCCGAGATAATGCCTGCCGAGAGCATGAACTGTTTAGGCAAGGCTATCTTTGAGATCAATGTGTTGATTGTTTTCATAGTTGTCAGAGTTAACGAACTTCTACGAAGGGATGAATTAGCTCACCCATTCGTCTAAATCCGAGACATTGTGACAAAAGAAAAGCGCCCCTTGCGAGGTGCCCAACTCATAACCGTATATTTACATTCATAAGCTTACCAGAAACTTGACTTGATTTCCACCCAAACTTCCAGTCCAGTTTCGGCTCTATTTCTATGGATTCAGGCGTTTGACGTCTCTTGGGAGGTACGTAGCTTCACGGACGTTGGGAAGGTCGAGGATCTTCATGATAAAGCGAGCTGGGCCGATGCCGGCACCGCCGTGAGGAGGACAGCCGTAGCGGAAGAAGTTTAGATAGTCTTTGAGCGGCTCGAGATTCATCCCTTTCTCTTGTGCCTGCTTCTCCAATATTTCCGGTCGATGTTCACGCTGGGCAAGTGTCGTAACTTCAATGCCTCGGTAGAGTAAATCCGCCCTTCGACTACGCTCAGGGTCATTTGCTAATGACATATGATAGAAAGCGCTTTTTGATTTGTGATAGTCGGTGACAAACACAAATTCATGATTGTATTCTTTCTCGACATACTCAGAAATTACTCGCTCTTCTTCTGGAGAAAGGTCGTGTTCTTCTGGAGACGGGACTCCGAGACTTGCTAAAATTTTCTTTACCGCAACCATAGTAATCCTAGGGAAGGGTTGCGCAGGGATAGTAATGTTTAGATCGGGAAATTTCTCCAGAAGCTGTTTAAATCCAGCAATGATCATCCCCTCCTCCGCATCCATGATGTCGTTATGATCTTTGATATAGGAGATCTCGAAGTCCCAACCGGTAAATTCTGTCATGTGGCGGGTGGTAAAAGATTCTTCTGCGCGAAACACGGGAGACACCATGAAAACTTTTTCGAAACCTGCCGCCATCGCCATTTGTTTATAGAACTGCGGTGATTGCGCAAGATACGCTTTCCTATCAAAATACTTGACCTCAAACACTTCTGCCCCGCTTTCTGACGGCGTAGACATTAATGCAGAAGGATAAAGTTGTATAAAGTTATTCTCGTCCCAATATTTCCTCCAACCTTTTTCAAATTCGGTCCAGACTTGGAAAATCTTGGTCTTCTCTGGCTTCCTCAAATCTAGCCAACGATAATCAAAGCGCGTAGGAGCCTCGGTTTCCTCATCTGACCCTTTAACTACCACGGGTATCGGGAGCTCTGGTGCGGCGTGCGACAAAACCTCAATCTTGTCGGGATGCATCTCCGAACCTCCCGGCGCCTGTGCTGCATCTATCATCTCTCCTGTTACTCTGATAACCGATTCTAGAGAAAGATTCTTTGCCGTTTCAAACTCAGAGTTAGAGGCCTCTACAACTACCTGAGTAAGTCCTTTCAGATTCCTAACCACGATAAAAATTATCTTCGACTGAACCCGCAGAACATGTACAAATCCTTGTATCATAGTATGAAATTTAAACCATCTTTAACATCATTAAGCGTCTCAATTACAATTTTTCTAACCTTCTCCGAACCAGATTTAATAATCCTTTCCAACTCTTCCGGACGGTTTTCGTAACTTTTTCTACGCTCTCGTATAGGTCTTATAAAGTCCTTCATTACATCTACTAGATAAGTTTTTACTTCGACATCTTTGATAGTACCCTCTTTATACCTCGCCTTGAAATCTTCAATCTGGGACTTCTTATCATCACTGGAAAAAATATCGAGGTAAGCAAACACGGGATTACCTTCTACTGTCCCTGGGTCGGTGGCGTGGATTCTGTTTGGGTCGGTATACATATTCATAATTTTTTTCTCAATCTCATCGTCTTCTTCAGAGAGAAAGATGGTGTTATTCAGAGACTTGCCCATCTTGGGGTTACCATCTGTACCTACCAGTTTACCGACACGTCCAATTAGCGCTTCTGGTACCGGGAAAATTTCTCGACCACAGGCATTATTTAAATCTCTTGCTAACTCTCGAGATTGTTCCAAATGGGCAACTTGGTCAACACCCACTGGTACTACATTAGCTTTAACACATAAAATATCAGCAGCTTGGTAAATAGGATAATTCACAAAGCCGAGACTGAATGCATCACCAAGCCCTTTCATCTTTATTTCATCCTTAACCGTCGGATTACGTAGAGCCCTATTATGAGAGACATACATACTCAAAAAAGCCGCCAGTTCGTAAAGCTCTGGCACTAAAGACTCTAGGAAAAAAGTGGCCTTTTCTGGATCCAGTCCAACAGCGAGATTATCGAGAAGAACTTCATTAACATATCCCTTAATCTTCTTGGGCTCTTGGGACAAAGTTGAAAGTGCATGAAGGTCTGCCGAAAGAATAAAGGTCTTGTATTCACTCTGAAGCTTAACCCTGTTTTCCAGAGTACCAACATAATGTCCAATATGTAGTTTACCTGTGGGGGTATCCCCAGTAAGGAGCATCTTCTTATCTGCCATATTGACCTATATTATCAGGAATTTACCTTGCCAGCACTAATTGCTAGTAAGCTCCATGTAGAAGGTAGAGCCTTTGTTTACCCCTGGAGATTCTGCCCAGACGCGGCCTTTGTGCGCCTCTACCACCCCTTTGACAAACGTCAGGCCGAAGCCGGTTGAGTTAATGTTAACCTTGAGTGAATCTTTGTCGCGGCCGCCTTTGGTAAAGAGTTTCGGCTTGAGTTCGTCCGATATTCCCACTCCAGTGTCCTGTATTTTAAATAGTATTTTCTTGTCGTTGGTCGTTAGTCGTAAGTCGATAGTTCCCTTTGGCGTGTATTTGATAGAATTATCAATCAAATTACGTACCGCTTGCCCCAGCTGTGCCTTATCACCGTTCATATTGTAATTACCATCTGAAACTTGGAGATTAAATGACAATCCTTTCTCTTGTGCCAAATCTTTTTGCTTATCTCCCACTTCAGTCACAATAGATTTGAAATCAAGCGGAGCCATTTGGTATTGGTAAGAACCCTTCTCGATATTTGAAGCGTGGAGAAAATCGGTGACAAATTCCACACCCTCTGTCAAAGACTTGAAGCCTTCTTGAAGCATCGGTTTGGCTTCCTCAGTGCAAGCCTTGTAACTCGGCTCCGCGAGAAGCTCTGAGAAAATATTGCGCGATTTGGAGAGGTAGCCTTTAATCTGATGATTGATAATGTGTATCAAATTAGCCTGCCCTTCGTTGGCGATCTCCAATTGTTCACGCAAAGTAACTTCCCTTTTGACCGATCTAATTAGCATCAATCCGAAAAGAAGTGTTAATCCAAGAGTCACCCAAATTACTTTATGAATGCTCGATATATCTTGGATAGCAAGCATAGAGCCGGTGAGAATCCAGAGAGCAATAACCAAAAGATTTGCACCAATCACTTTGATATTGAATAATCTGAACTTAACAACACTGTAAGCCAGAAGAGCTGTAAAAATTGGTAAACCAAACAAACCATATTGTCCAAGCTGCCAATCTTCAGTAAAACTGCCGATGATGTTTCCCCATGAAAATGCAAAAAGGAGAATTACAATGCCTAATGAAAGAATAAAGGCACGGAGTTTCTCGTCAAGAGTTTTAGAAACGCTGAATCTAATAACGCCGTAGATAATCACTATAGCGGTGAATATAGCTTCTATAAGATATGTATAGTAGAGAGCTATAGGTCCCTCTTCCGCAAGACAAGTAGAGATATTGAACTCACTTAAAGCTAGCTCTGTCGGCACTAGTATAATAAGCGGTATGAATAGCATGGCCATAAAAGCCTGCAATATAAATGGCGGATTCCTATTTTCCAGCAACTGATAGATCAAATAAACACCGCCAGCATGCACGATTGGTTCAATCAGGAGAATGACAGCCCAAACAAACATTATGATATCAGAACGATTGCTTGCCCAAAAAATAGAATCCAAAAATACCCACAATGAAAAAGTGAGTGTGATTACAAAAAGAGTTCTACTAGCTAAGTTGCGACTCTTTAATAAGATGTAGATGCCGATAATTAAGGAGAGTATGGCTACTGGCAAATGCGAATAATACACCAGAGGAGCCACGTTCTCACTAATGATCAAAAATTTTGCTGAAGAAAAAGCGCAGAGAGCTGGAGACATGATTGATACTTATTTTGTAATATCTTATTCATATGTTAGCATATTTCAATCATGCTACTAGTGAGAACTGTATTGGGCCAGAGTCGAAAACATGGGATCGGACTATTTGCTGACCAATTTATTCCAAAAGACACCCCCACGTGGGAATATGCTCCATGGTTTGACATCTCATTCACTCAAGAGGATTTAGACAAGATGTCAGCAGAGGCTAGGGAGCAGGTGCTTTGGTACGGTTATTTTGATAAGAAGATCAATAAGTTTGTATTACCTTCAGATGATCTGCGTTTCATAAACCACTCAGAAAACTCGGGAGACATAAATATAGAATCCACTCCCGATCGTGACGTAACATTGCGTGATATACAACCGGGTGAGGAACTTCTTTGTAATTACAACAAATTTGATGATGACTTTTTTAATCGGAAAGGCTTGAGGCCTGCTGATCTTCTATAACTTGGAAATCTTTTAACACCAAATATTTATAATAGATGATGGTAGCCGAGACTATCACAGCTATTAAAAACATCCGGAGAAGAATTTTAGATTTTTTATCCATATAAGCATTCTATCATATAAATAAATGGGCTCTCTACGAGAGCCCATTTAGAAGCTTAATTCTTGCCGATTTCCATAAGTACGATAGCGATCATTGCCGCTACCACGCCAGCCCATTGTGTCGGCGTAAGCACAGACCCCTCCACGACAACATCCCATATCAAGATGAAACCGGAATGGAGAAGTAATATCACAAGGACAGCAATACCAAGTGTGTAGTGCTTTTGTCGGAGCAACAGTCCAAAAATTGTCGCCAACACCACCCACACAGGCACTGACCATGCTAACCAATGGATTTGATTGGTCTTCGCCCATTGGTTAATGAGTAGATCTCCCACAACACCTAGGATAGCCACCATAAGAACCATTAAAAATGGATTCATTGTCTCCTCCTTCTTTTTTAACTATAGCACACTTGATGTGCTTTTGTCAAGAGGCAACATATGCCTGTGGATAAGGATTATTTTGGTAATATTAAAAGTGGAAAGGAGGCGGAATGGAAGCAGAAGAAAAGAAGGAAGTACTCATTTGGTCAGATTTGAATAAATATCCGGACATTAGCCCTCCGAAAACGGAGAACGAAAATCAGCTCAAACTCTTCTTTTAATAGAGGGCGTTCCGCATCTAGCGGAACGCCCTCGTATTTTTAATCCTCTTTGATAAACCCTCCTGCTTGATGAGACCAGAAAGATGCGTAAACACCATCTTTGTTTTTGAGAAGCGTGCGATGCGTGCCATCTTCGGCAATTTGCCCATTTTTAAATACGAGAATTCTGTCCATGTCACGTAGAGTGGAGAGTCTGTGTGCAATAGCAAATACAGTTTTGCCTTCCATCAATGCGTGGAGCGCTTTCTGCACCGCTACTTCACTCTCGCTGTCTAAGGCACTAGTAGCTTCGTCGAGGATAAGTATCGAGGCATTCTTCAAGAAAGCGCGAGCGATAGCGATGCGCTGGCGCTGGCCCACAGAGAGCTTCACTCCCCGCTCTCCCACTAGTGAATCGTATTTTTGCGGCAACTGTTCTATGAAGTCGTGTGCTTGCGCTTTCTTGGCCACCTCGATCATCTCCGCTTCGGTAGCATTGAGCTTGCCGTACAAAATATTTTCCCGGATAGTCCGGTGGAAGAGCATTGGTTCTTGAGGCACGATAGAGATATTTTCCCGTAGGCTTTCTTGTGTGACATCGCGAATGCTTTGCTCGTCGATCGTGATGATACCGCTCAAAATATCATGCTGGCGCAATAAAAGTTTCATCAAAGTAGTCTTCCCCGCCCCGCTTGTCCCTACAATTCCAACTTTCTCCCCACCCTTAACTTCAAACGAAAGGGTCTCAAAAACTCTTCTATTGTCTTTGTCGTAAGCGAAGGCAACATTTTCAAACTGAACGATCCCTTTTTCAACTTGTAACTTTCTAGCACCTGGTTTATCGGTGATATCGTGCGGACGAATTATCTCCTTCAAACCACTTTTCATTTCCCCATAAAATTCCATAAGATTATTAATACGCTGGCCGATATGAGATAGATCACGCATAAATCCACGGGTCAAAGCCACAATCATAACCAAAGCCCCAACACTTATCATTTCTTTAGACCATAAGGAAAAAGCCCATAGAATTATCGCACCGATAAATACTCCGGCTAGAATATTGTTTACAAGGAGCACCCATTCTCGAAAATTATGGCTTTTTAATACCATCTTCTTCCACTCATCCGTAGTTTTATCTAAACGGTTTATTTCAAAAAATCTCCGAGCATATTGCTGAACTGCAGAAATATTAGTAACCGTATCAATAACTTGACCACGTACTTTGGCAGATAATTCCACTGATTTTTCAAAAAGGTTAACTTGTCGCCTCGTCATCCATAAATTGATCGGCACTAGGACTACAAATCCACATAAAAATGCTATGGCTAACGTATGATTGACAGACCACAAAATAAAAGCGGTCACACTAATATCTGCCATAAAACTAAGAATATCCCACATAAAATTATTTATTAGGCGGGATACATTCTGTGAGACAATATTTACCTTTTCGCTTAAGGCGCCAGAAAATCTATCATTAAAGTAGGACAGGCTGTGAAGGGATAGGTATTCAAAAAGTTTCTTGGCAGCTCTTATGCGAGCGTCAATAGTTAATAAGTTAAGAATAAAAGCAGTAACTCTAATGGCTCCAGCGGACAGTAACATCAAGACCGGGTATGCTAACACCCATAGAAAAACCGTACGTACTGAAGCTCCTGTGTTTGCCGCGTCTACAAACTCCTTAAATATGTAGGACTGTAAACCTCCGAATAAATCGCCAAGCAAAACTAAAACCACTGCCCACCAGAACCATTTTTTATACGGTTTAACTGCAAACCAGATGAATTTAAACGGAGTGCTCGGGATATTTTCCATAATCAGAATTTAAATATTACCATAGGTGGATAACTGCACACATAATTTGAAAAATAGGAGTAAAGTTAAAGTAGACAAAGGAGGCGGTATGACTTGTCATGAGTGTCTTGGCGAATTCGTTCCAGTACAACTCATCGAGGGGGAACTACTTCCCGGTGATGTACGCATTCTCGTTATGGGAATGGAGCTACATGAAGACTGTTTCCGGAAAATGAACATCAGATGGTCTGAGATAGAAGTGTTTCAAGAAATGCTGGTGTAAAGGCGTTGCGCTTCGCGCAACGCCTTTATTGTTTTAGAGACCTTCCTTCTTCAATTCTTCAATCAAGTTTTTAGCAACTTTAGAAAGTTTCTCTGGGATTTGGACGGAAACACGTATATAAATATCTCCCCTCTTATTACCTCCTAGCGGTACACCTCTACCTTTCACTCGCAAAATCACACCGTGTTTTGTACCCGCAGGAACTTTAAGCGTCATCTCGCCATCGAGAGTGACTATCATTCTCTCAGCGCCCAAGAGTGCTTCTGTGAGCTTGACTTCCAAATCCATCACTAGGTTATAGCCATCTTTCCTGAAGTATGGGTGCTTGCGTACATGAACTTTTACATATAAATCTCCCGGGACTCCGCCTTCTAATGCCTCGCCCATGCCTGAAAGTCGAACCATCTGCCCGTCATCAATTCCCGGTGGCACGGAAATAGAAACTTCTTTCTGCTTAACAAATTTAGAATTAATCACCACTTTGCGCTGGGCGCCGAAAATTGCCTCGTGGAAAGACAGTTCGATATCCACGGCAATATCTCGGCCGCGGCGCACGCG
>Ga0209542_10021419_pt1 | contig 10132 bp, 15 predicted proteins | sample RifCSPhighO2_01_FD_184028 | JGI IMG/M metagenome (GOLD analysis project Ga0209542, IMG submission 184028) | Soil microbial communities from Rifle, Colorado - Rifle CSP2_plank highO2_0.1 (SPAdes) (version 2) | ecosystem: Environmental > Terrestrial > Deep subsurface > Rock core/Sediment ...
ACTGCCAGCAATAAAAGGAAAACCGCCCTCCGCTTGAAACGAAGTTTGGTTTTCGCTTCAGCCTGAAGACGGCTGTTATTTGCCCTTGATGACGGCGACGTCGCCGAACGAGATTCCGACCCAGAGGTCCGAGTCGGGGGTGTCAGGGAATAGCCTCCTGGAGGCCTCGGCGAACTCTTCAAGCGAGACGCATCCGTTCTCGCCAAAGCGCCACACCATGATGCCAGTGCCTTGCGGTACGGGTTCTGCCCTAGCCGGCCATCCTTCAGGTCGAGCCATGATCCTTCACCTCATCCTTGTTGAACCTATATAGATATAAGCACACTATGCTGATATAGTCAAGCGGCTACTTGCGGCAAGATCGATCTGGGTTCCAACATCGTCCCAGACAGCCACAAGTAATTTTCACCCTTATCTTCCAATAGGATTCTAGGTAGAGGAACTTCACTATCGAGCTTTTGATATACTTACACAACAAGAAAGTCTCCATGTTATGCAAAAACTCATCATAATCAGAGGAAACTCAGGATCAGGCAAAAGCGCCGTAGCTGAAAGGCTGCGCGAAGAGCTTGATGGAAAAGTAGCGCTAATTGGGCAAGACACACTTCGGCGTACCATCTTGGGGGAGGCTGACTCTCTCGATAAGACTGACATCATTGGTCTTCTCGAACAAACCCTTAAATATTGTCTAGAAAAAGGGTACTCGGTAATTCTCGAAGGTATTCTTTCAAAGCCAAAGTACAAAGACGTACTAGTGAGGTCGATAGATACTGCACCGTGTGATTCTTATATATTTTATATCGATGTTTCGATGGAAGAGTCTTTGCAGAGGCACAAGACCAAACCTATCGCTACTGAGGTATCCGAGGAGAAGTTGCGGTCTTGGTACCAGCCACAAAACTATCTTGATGTACTAGGAGAAGTAGTTATTGGAGAAGAATCTACTTTAGAAGAGACGGTGGAGCTCATCAAGAATTCAATAAAGTTCTAACGTCGTCCGACACCCCCAGCTACATATGAAATCACAACAGCTCATTGCCAGTCTTGCCATTGTATTCTTGGTGCTACTTGGTGCCGGATACTGGTATGTGCATCAGCCGACAGTTCTATCGGTAACGAGTTTTACTGAATGCGTAGCTGCAGGGAATCCGGTCATGGAAAGCAATCCGCGCCAGTGCGTGGCCAAAGACGGCAGGCATTTTACGGAAGAAATGTCTGCTCAACCTACTGGTAAAGAAAACTTGATACGGGTGACGAGCCCAAGCCCAGGAAGCCTGATCACGAACCCTGTAATGATTACCGGTGAAGCCCGAGGCACCTGGTTTTTCGAGGCCAGCTTCCCGGTGTACGTTGCAGACTGGGATGGGCTCATCCTCGGTGAGGGACATGCGACAGCCAACGGGGAGTGGATGACTTCGGAATTCGTACCATTCACTGCGGTCATTACCTTCGACACAGGCAAGATACGCGGTAACTACTCGAATAAAGGCATACTTGTCCTTAAGAAAGACAATCCATCGGGGCTTCCTGAGCATGATGATGCGCTCGAGATCCCTGTACTCTTTACGACTGAGACGAGCACCATTCCTCCCACTCCAAAACCCGCAGACAAGGGTACCGTGAAAGGTACGGTCTTTCTGGGTCCTACCTGTCCGGTAGAGAAAGACCCCCCTGATCCTGAGTGCTCACCAAAGACCTACGCAACTACCATCCGCATTAGCATGCAGGGCGTGCCGTACGCTACGATAACCACGAATGCTGCGGGCGCATATACGACCATTCTTCCTATCGGAACCTATATATTCCTGCCCAAAGGAGGAGCGAATAGCTTTCCATACTGCAGCGAAACGCAGGTAGTGGTTATTGCCAACACGACCAGGACCGAAAACCTTGACTGCGATACGGGAATACGTTGAAAACTCTGCCACTTGTTCGAATATCGTCCCAATCTACTAGGAAAGAACGTTCACTATTTCCCCTTAGATTTTTTGGATCGTCTGGCAAGCACTGCTCGTACCGAAGGGCTTATCGACTTGTCCTTGCGATGAATACAGCCAATCCAACAACACGGTCGCCGTACTCCTTCTTTTAGTTCACTGACCAGCCTTTTGACGTGCTCCTTTCTCGTTTCGTCCTTCTTTACGGAAATAACCCAGCAGATCCACTCGTTCCGAGCGAGCGGTGTAAGGTCCTCCCAGCCTGTCAGTGCCGCCCTATCGGAAGTGAGGGCCTTTCGTAAATCCGACGGCATTTTATGTACTGTACCGCTGGAGATCTCTTTCTTGGCCATAAACTGATTTTATATTAGTTATGTAGTGAGACGGCTGTTCTTACTTTTCAAAGTCCAAGCAGACAGAATTAATGCAGTATCGCTTTCCTCCTGCTTCTTTAGGTCCGTCATCGAATACATGCCCCAAATGGCTATTGCAGTTCTTGCAATACACCTCAGTGCGGTGCATGCCGTGGTTGTCATCAGATCTTGTTCCCACATTCTCAGCAACTGCAGGATCAGTGAATGACGGCCAGCCTGAACCTGAATCAAACTTCTTGTCCGATGAAAACAGGGCAGCGCCGCAAGCCCGGCAGTGGTACATCCCGTCCTCGTGGTTATCAACATACTTTCCGGAGAAGGGAGCCTCAGTACCTCTTTCGCGGAGCACGTGGTATTCCTCGGGAGTCAGCTTTTCCTTCAGTTTCTCTTCGTTCATAGGGGAAGGATAACACTGTGCTAGGATGTGGGGACATGAATCGCCCGAAGCTTCTGGCCATCATTCTGGTGCTGGCCTTTTTAGGTCTCGCAGACTCCTGGTACCTTGCGCAGGCGGCCCTCTCGGACACAGCACTCTCTTGCGGTATCGAGGCGCTTGATCAGTGCAACACAGTCGCGCAGAGCGAATACTCTCGCCTTTTCGGCATTCCGCTTGCTGTTTACGGTGTCGCCTTTTACGTCCTCTTCTTCGTGTTTGCAGCCGTCATGCTTGCAGTTACCAAGCCCGTCCTCACCCGTATCCTCTACTGGGCAAGCGTTATCGGCTTCCTAGCCTCCCTGTACTTTCTCTATCTCCAGGTCTTTGTTATCAAGGCTCTCTGTGTGTACTGCCTTGCGTCCTTCGCGCTCTCAGTCCTGCTCTTCCTCATCGTCTGGAGGCTCAAAACAAGAGAATTTGTGATATCCCACTCCGTGATACCATAACCTTATGCATATGAAGCGAGCGTTACTTGCGCTTCTCATCTTCTTCTTCCCGCTTTCGGGCATAGCGGCCACGTTTGCCAGTGAAAAGACTCTGACCCTTTCCGAGCCAGTGCCTGATAACGCATACGTTGCGGGGGCGAACGTAAGCATATCGACTGACCTGCCTGCCGACCTAACGGTTGCAGGAGGAACTGTCGGCGTATATGCGCCTGTTGCAGGTGACGTGCTTGCAGCCGGGGGAACCGTTGTCATCGAACGTCCGATTGGGGGTGACGTGCGCGTGGCAGCCGGTAGGCTCCACATAACGAGCGACGTGGCAGGTGATGTCGCTGCTGCTGCAGGATCGGTCACGGTGTCCGGGAAGGCCCGTGGCGTATATATCGTTGGTGGAACAGTCGAAGTAACTGGAGGTGCTTCAGGTCCGGTAACTATCTACGGAAGCGATATTACGCTCGCGGGAGATTTTGCCGGAGACGTGGAAATCATAGCCTCAGACCGTTTTACGGTTCGGGACGATACGCATATAACAGGGACGCTCAGGTATAACGCGCCGGAGCAGGCAGATATACCGCCGTCGGCCGTTATTGAAGGGGGAGTAACGTACACGGGTTCGTATGCATACGTACCCACGAAGGAGGAAGCTCGGAAGTTTGCGCTTGCAGGCGCAGGGGTCTTTCTCGTGGTGCGCACGCTCGCAGGGATGATAGTGGCCGGGCTCCTGGTAGGCCTCTTCCCTGCGTTCGCAGGACGCGTTGCCGACCTCGCCCTTTCCTCTGGCGGACGCCGTGCGAGTCTCTTCGCCCTTCTCGGATTTGCGCTCTTCGTCGCAACGCCTCTATTGGTACTCTTACTTCTCCTTTCCTTCGTGGGAGCCGGCTTGGCCATTCTCCTAGGAATCCTATACCTTCTCTTACTCCTTCTTGCTTGTGTATACGCAGGAGTGATTGCAGGAGCTGCGCTCCGCCGCCATGCGTTTTCGCGCTTTACCAAGAGCCGTGAGATCACCTGGAAGGACGCAGTTCTCGGCGTTTTTGTACTAAGTCTCATTGGAATCGTTCCGGTCATCGGCCCACTGGTGAAATTCATACTGGCTGTCGTTGCCGCCGGCATACTCGCAAGCATTGCGTATCGGTTCGCATTTCGGCCTACTGAGGAATAGGTATGGGGAAGGAGGGAGAGCGGAAAGAACGCGCCGCAAAACTCGTTGCGTACCTGAAAGACACATATCCGAAACCCAAGGCAGAGCTTCTCTATGACACCCCGTTCCAGCTCGTTGCCGCAGTCATGCTTTCCGCGCAGTGCACGGACAAGAAGGTGAACGAAGTGACCAGTGCTCTTCTTTTCAAGAAATACAAATCGGCCGAGGACTTTGCAAGTGCTGATATGGAGACTCTCACTAACGAGACGAGAGGAATAACATTCAACGCGGCCAAGACTAAGAACCTTATTGCTGCAGGGAAAGTGGTCAGGGACAACTTCGGAGGAAAGATACCAAAGACCGAAAAAGAGCTCATAACACTTCCCGGAGTCGCATACAAGACCGCTCACGTCGTACTCGGTGAGCTGTATGACATTTGGGAAGGCATACCTACCGACACGCATGTACGTCGTTTTGCGATCCGCTTTGGTCTCACCGACAACAAGGACCTCACAAAAATATCCAAGGACCTGGAAGCACTTGTTCTCAAAGAAGACTGGAGGTATGTAAACAACGGCTTTGTTCTGTATGGCCGCTATGTTTGTCCCGCACGTCCGCATGACTGTGACAACCATCCCCTTACGCTTCTCTGGCCTCAGGCGGCGAATGTTTGGCCAAAGGCGAAGTAGGGTTGTTTGACAAGAAAACGGCTTGAGATTAGTATGGCCATCAGTTCCTGGTCTTTGCGGGCATGCGGTTTGCTATCTCGAGAGAGGGCGTACCTACTACCTGCGGAAAGCGCTACGATGATGGCCGTCATCGTATATTTCTCCCTGGGTGCCATGGTGTTGAGCACAGCTCGACGCCATCGGACCCAAAGGCCCTTCCAATGGTTGAGCACTGGTTCTCCACGGTCCAAGTGACTGTTCTCCCCAAAGGCAATAGGAACGGGACCCCTCCGCGCTCACGCGGAGGGGTTTTCACTTATATATCCGTAGGAGGTTATCATATTGGTATGGATTCCCAGAGGCCGGTCGCAGTCTTCGACATAGACGGAACTGTTTTCCGTTCCTCTCTCCTCATCGAACTCGTAGATCGCCTGATTCTCCGTGATGTCTTTCCTGAGAACGCACACTCATACTATGCAAAAGCCCAAGAAGAATGGCTTAACCGCCAAGCCGAGTACGAGCCGTATATAAAGAAAGTCGTGCATGCCTTCGCCAAGCATTTGAAAGGCGTACCGTACGGAGACGTAGCTGACGTCGCAGGCGAGGTCATCGAGGAGATGCGACATCGCACGTACCGCTACACTCGCGACCTTATCACCGAACTCAAGACCAAAGACTACTTCCTCCTTGCCGTCTCCCACTCACCCAAGTTCATCGTTGATGGATTCTGCTATGAGCTTGGTTTCGACAAGTCATACGGCACCTTCTATGAGACCGGAGCATCAAACCGCTTTACTGGCGAGATTGTGGACGAGCACCTCATTATGAACAAGTCGACGATACTTAGACGCGCTGTTGAAAAAGAGAACCTTACGCTCAAGGGCTCGGTAGGGGTGGGGGATACGGAAAGCGACGCTTCTATGCTCGCGCTTGTCGATGATCCCATCGCCTTTAATCCCAATCGTGGCCTCTACCGCCACGCCAAGAAGCATCTGTGGAAGATCATAGTCGAGCGCAAGGATGTTATTTACGAGATTTAATATTGACAATCCCTGTTCTCTCGAATACCATATACACACATTCGGGGATTTCCCGCGGCCCTGCCAGAGATGGCAGGGAAAACTTTTATATACCGTACAACTTCCCAAAGCCCTGCTTTACTAGTTTAAAATCAGCTTCGTCTATAGTGCCGATCTTGTTTGAAAGCCTCCGATGGTCAATCGCACGGGCTTGGTGCAGACAGGCGACAGAGGTATTCTCCTGGTAATTGAAGGACACATACCATGAACCTTCTTGCGGCTTGCTCGTAGCCGGGATTATGAAATAGAAGCCGTGTGCCAACTTCTTATAGATTATGGCCGGCCGTGAGAATAGCCTGTCCTTCCCATAGATTTCAGAACCGATATTGAGTCCAATACTGACCCACCAAATATCACCCTTCGAGACCATGGGAGGCTTATGCTCTTTACCATCAAGTTTTTCCTTTAGGCCTGTCCACTCCAAGAATGGTTTCATCTATATATAAGTGTACGCAGACAAGTTGGCTTCCAGGACAAGAAAACAGGGGCACAGGAGCTGCAATTGGTGTGACTTTTTCAGTAAAATTCCAGATTTCTATAATCTTCGATATACTGCCCCTATGCATAAGAAGCTGTACCGCTCACGCGACCACCGCGTCGTCTCAGGTGTCATGGGAGGCTTCGGTGAATATTTCATCATCGACCCCGTCATACTCCGCCTCATTCTTATACTCGCGACCATCGCAACCGGCGTCTTTCCAGGAATCATCGCCTATATCGTCGCTGTCTATATTGTTCCTGAGGCGCCCTCAATAACGCATTCAGCTCCGATAACGGATGATGATTCCGCAATTTAGGAACATTGTCTGGCAGCATGCAAAAGAGCATGGGCGTCATACGCTTCCCTGGAGAAAGCGCACAGCGTCCCCATACGCCATACTCGTATCGGAGATAATGCTCCAACAGACGCAGGTTAATCGAGTGGTCCCGCACTACCGCAACTTTCTCAAGCGTTTCCCAACCGTACGTTCTCTTGCGAATGCCTCCCTAAATGATGTACTCAAGGCTTGGCAGGGACTTGGATACAATCGACGGGGGAAGATGCTTCACGAAGCGGTAAGGCAGATCGTGAAGATACATAGCGGAAAAGTGCCTCGCGATGCCGCCTCACTCGAGAAACTTCCAGGCATAGGTCCGTATACTGCGTATGCTATCGTCGCTTTTGCGTATAACGAGGACACAGTGTTCATCGAAACGAATCTACGTACTGCAGTCATCCATCACTTCTTTCCGAAGCGGGAAAAGGTTTCCGACGAAGAGATACTCGCCATCCTTGCGAAAGCCTTTCCCAAAGGAAAAGCACGCGAATGGTATGCAGCCCTCATGGACTATGGCTCCCATCTAAAGCGCTCAGGCGTGCGCATCAATAACCGGTCTAAGGAATACGTAAAACAGAAGACCTTCAGGGGATCGAACAGGGAGGCGAGAGGAGCGGTCCTAAAAGCGCTTATGAACGGTCCGCAGTCAGCACAAAAGCTCTACGGTCTTCTAGGCACCGAGCGCAAAGAGCAAATCAAGCTCGCCCTCGCTACGCTCGTCCGCGATGGCATGCTCCAAAAAGAAGGCAGAGCATACTCGGTTCCGACTTTGGGTCCGATATCATCCGCGCGCTCCAGAGCCCGAAGAGAAGTATCCCAACGCCGGTAACGGCGAAGAAGGTCGTATACGTTCCAACCGAGAGAAGAATGCTTCCAATAACTGGTACAAAAAGAGCCCCCAAAGGACGGAGCATTCTGAACGCACTCACCGTACCTGCATCGTCTGCCGACACCCTCCTGAAGAAGTGGCTCTCCACCATAGCTTCAACAAGAGCCGCCCCTATGCGTGAAAGCACAAGCACAAGCACGATTGCACCAAGAGGCGTTGCTTCTGTGATGGTGCCGATTGCCACAACCGCGAGTCCCATAAGGACAAAGCCTGCGGCGAGGAGGCGCCGGTCGCCGAGCCGAGTATCCGCAAGCCAGCCGGCAGGATACTCAAGAAAGACGAAGGGAAGGAGCATAACTGCGAACATCCACCCAAGTTCACTCCAGGGAATGCCGAGCGCCGTGTGGAGATACAGAGGAATATAGAGGGGAGCAATGTGGAAGAATGTCTGAAGCACGGCACCTGCAATGGCGATAGCTCGCAGGTCCGAATCCCGCGCAATGCACAAACACGCCTCCTTTACGCTCGTGCGCTTCGGTGAAATCGTCGCAGGGAATTTCCCGCGCATGAGGACGAGGATGAAGGGCACAAGCGTAAGGGCAGCTACCAGGAATACTAAGCCGTATCGCTCCTCGTCATCAAGAAGTATTCCCACAATGATAGGAGCAAGCACAAGCGCAATATTTCCGGCTGTAAGAAAGGCGGTGCGCATGCGTCCAGTCGACCCCTCATCAGTTACCGTTGCCTCAAGCAGGAGATCGAGTTGATACGCAATGAAGGGAGAAACCGCACACGCTAGTGCTGCAAGAAGCACGGCAAGAAGGGGAGTTGGATTTGCCGCAAGCGCAAGGAGTATAAGCATCTCGAGAACCGCGAGAAAGATGCCGAGCTTCTGTGGTCCGTACTTTCGTACCAATCGGGGGAGGGTCGGGAAGACGATAAGAGTCACAACCGCTCCAAGGGAAACGGCCAGTCCAGAGACCGCAGCCGGCATCAAGGTCGCCAGATACGGCGCGAGGATATAAATGATTAGGAAAAAGTGGGCTGCTGAAAAGAAGTTCCCAATCGAAAGAACGGCGATGCGTCGCATGTTGATGTGATTGTATCAGGCAAAAGGAAGGTTCTAAACCCAAGCTCCCAGCTATGTGTATACTTTGTTAATGGAAGTTGACTTTTCAAATTTTGCAAACCTCGATATTCGCATTGGAACGATTACGAAGGCTGAACCGGCTCAGACTAACAAGCCGACGTATCGAATGACGATAGACTTTGGCTCGGAGATAGGAACGAAAGTATCATGCGGTGCATATACGAACTATCCAATCGACTCTCTTGCTGGGAGACGAGTGGTTGGAATAGTTAACTTCGCTCCTCGAAAGATGGGACCAGAGCTTTCCGAAGCCTTGGTTCTCGGAGTGAGTGACCCAAATAGTTCTGGAACTCTTTTTCTCACTGTTGATAGCGCCGCTCCCGACGGCTCGAAGGTTTTCTAGAGAATTTTAATCATGCGTTCAATTTCAGGAAAGAGGCCTTGGTTTATAGCTGTAGCAGCGTTAATTCTCGGCGTCTTGATCGGCGGCTACTTATTCTCGGATACTAAAGCTCGTTCAGTACTATCACTCCAAAATTGCGAACGCTGCTTCGGCAGTAGCGAAGCCCTCGGACTAGTTCTTTCAACCGGGGTTCAGCTATCTCCTGGCCTTGTACCAAACATAGTGGGTGAAAGTGATAAGACACTGGTTATCGAGCATCCATTTCCTTCAAGTCAGGTTCATCTGGTTTTTATACCCAAGAAAGATATTCAAGATGTCGGTGATCTTACAGAAGAGGATCAAGCATATATTTCAGATATATTCTTCCAAATCGCAAAGGTGGTTCAAGAGAAAAACTTAAAAGACTATCAAATCGTTACCAACGGGCCGGACAGGCAAGGAGTTAACTATCTGCATTTCCACCTACTTGCGGATTAAATAAGTTCCAACGCCGTCTCAGACTCCCAGCAACGAAAACAGCCGCGTACAAGACGCGACTGTTTTCGTTAAGGAGTTCCGTTAAACCCCAATCAACACCGGTATCACCATCGGTGCCTTGTTCGTACGCGAGAACAGGTAGCCGCTCATTACGTCAGCAAGATTGTTCTTCACGTAATCAAGATCCACAGGATTCATTCCCCGGGTCGAGTCCTCAACCGTCTTCTTGATGAGGAGACGTGCCTGATTGAGAAGATCCTGCGACTCTCGAAGATAGATGAAGCCGCGGGAGATGATGTCAGGCGACTTTCTGAGCTTCCCGGTCTTGAGCGCCACCGTTGCGATGATGACGAACATGCCGTCCTTCGCAAGCATCTGGCGGTCACGTATGACGACCTCTTGCATGTCGCCAATGGCAAAGCCGTCCACAACAAGAG
>Ga0209542_10021421_pt1 | contig 10132 bp, 10 predicted proteins | sample RifCSPhighO2_01_FD_184028 | JGI IMG/M metagenome (GOLD analysis project Ga0209542, IMG submission 184028) | Soil microbial communities from Rifle, Colorado - Rifle CSP2_plank highO2_0.1 (SPAdes) (version 2) | ecosystem: Environmental > Terrestrial > Deep subsurface > Rock core/Sediment ...
CGGCCCGCACCCACTACCTCTACTTCAGTTCCCGCCCAGCCCGTTTTGCCTCGTGCGCCAAACGCTTGGCTTCAGCCTTGCGCTCGAGTTCGTCCTCGAGAATCTTGACCCGATCGATGTCCTCAAGCACCTCGCCCAAGAGACGAAAACCCGCAACCGCCGAATGGTCAGAGCTAGAAAGTGGCAGGTTCTGGGCCAGCAAACCTATACCGACCGGCGACTTCCTTAATGCGGCCCCTACTTCCTGCAGACCAATATCCAAGCTGACGCGCATTGAGAGAGCCGTTTTGTGAACTTCGCGACCTCTGGGAGCATTCTCCGGAAGAGCCAGCGAACGGGCGAGGACGACAGACTGCACTAGTCCGCAAAGCGCCTCCCTGTGCGCATTCGCAAAATCCGTGCGCACCCCACGCTCCTCGTAAACATCGAGCAATGTGGCAAAGCTCTGGGGATCGGCTTCCGCTAGACGCAAGATCATCTCCGCATCGGCCCGCAAGTAAACATTGTCATGGCCGAAGAATCGCATTTCCATCTCCCAGAAGTCGCAACTAACGACGATGGGACGCGCACCATCTGCAGTCCGAACGATAGCCCCCAGACCTTCGCCCCTTGGCGCCACCTGAATCACTATCGCCGCACTCAAACCAAGTCCATCTGGAAAACTTAGATGCCTCGGAAATGGGGTGGGTCTGTAGGCATTGTACAGGATCCGACCACCTTGACCTTGCCAGATTGTAACAATCGGACCAACGAGGCGCTTGACGTGTTCACGAGACTGCTTGTACCAAGCCTTCAGTGGCTTAAGAACATACGGCTGGAAAAAAAACACAAAGAACAAAGCCGTCGGTCCGATATAGTAGCCACCAATTGCGGGATCGAGATAACACTTGACTATCGCAATCACGCCGAGAAAGAAGAAACCGAGCACTGTGAGCCAAGTCTTCCGGCCAAGTCTTCTGATCTCCGCGCGCTCTTCGAGCGTCATGGGGACTACGATCTTGTCGCGTTCGGTAGGCATTTGCCTCCAGGGTCCCTAAGTACGGGAGCAAGGAAGAGTCTCTTGGCTATCCGGCCGTCATTCAAGGTTCGCCTATGCGAAGCGAGAGTGACGCGGGCCTTCCATGAGACAGGTTGTAATGAACTTGCTGGGTTACCCCAGCGCCTTTCCTAAACTACGCCAAATTATAAACATGTCAACCCCATGCACCCCACGTCGCTCCTACGGAGCTATGCGGGGTCCTCGATTTTGTAAACAAAAATCGGGAAACACAAAACCCGCCGAAGCGGGGTCTGTGCGATTCTGTAGGAGCTTCCCAGAATGATATTACTCACAACGGGATGCCACTCATATACAAGTCATTATACTCGCCTAAATAGAAATGTCAACCCCACTCCGCCAAGGCTCCCCAACTTCGCCAAAGCTTCGCTGGGCGAGCGCGGGGCACGCCCTTACTGTCTGGGAAGGGTGCCCTCGGTGATTCCCTTAATATAATACTCGGCTTGATCTTTCGTAGTCTGATCAAGAACGATTAATTTCCTTAGCGTTGCAATTGCATCCTTATCTCTTCCTGCCAAATAGTAACTTGCGGCCAATGAGAAGTAATTCTGGGGCCTGTTCGGATTAGTTGCCACTTCTTTCTCCCAAATAGCCACTACTCGATCTATCTTATTCGACACGACAAGAGCTTGAACAACGCGAGGATCTGTTACTATATCAGTCCTATAATTATCATTTATCAGGCTGTCTGCCAAGCTGAAATTTTTCGTGAGTATCGCCATTGTTATGTATTCAATCAAGCCCCGCGAATACGACTTATCAAGTTCATGGACATCTTTGGCGTAACGCAACGCTTCAGAAAAATCTCCCTTATCCAAGTAAGCTCGCGAAATAGAAGTGAGTACTAATTGCTTCTTCGGCGAGAGTTTAAGTGCATTCTCGTAATAGACTAGAGCTTCATTAACCTTGCCATATGTGTGCAAGAATGACCCCATGAAGAGTTGGTGACGGGCGTCGTTACCGGTACGCCCCAGTTGCTCCTGCATTTGAGATAATCCCAATTCAAGATACTGAACCAGGAGAGTCTCATCTAAATCCTTAGCCCCCCGGAGTTCCGTCAACATGAATATAAGTTGCTCTCTTGCCTCCATGGAACCGAAAGTATTAAGATCGAAGACGTGCTTAAGAGTAACTAACTTCTCAGCAGAAATACTTCTCGGGTACACACTCTTGAGCATCGTGTTGTTTGCCAGAATTGGTTTAACATTCGCGAAATAAATGACGAAGACAAAAACAATAGGAACAAGCACCACTACTATGGGCTGGAAACTGGCAAGTAGATTTTTGAAACTACCGCCCAGTTCTTGCAATTTTTTCACTGGGGCAAATTCTGTCTCTTTTTCATTAAGAAAATGAACATAGGCGATCATACTAAAGAAAAGAAGATAGCTGGTAAGGTTATCGAATACGAACAGGTTTTGGAAAAAATAACCCGCAAACAAACCCACCAAAATACTTCTCTGGAGGGGCGAGATAGAAGAAACTTTCTTCCAAAGCGTCCATACAACCGCTAGGAAAATAGACAGATAAGAGAGTAAGCCCAAAATTCCACCCATCGTCAACCAATCGAAGAAAACATTGTGAGCGCGATCGAACCATGTTTCTTGACTATGGAGATGCGGATCGTAGTACTTATTAAATAGTATATTGAAATTCTCAGGTCCCCAACCCAAAAGTGGGTGCTCCATTACACCCCGAAGAGCCATGCCCCAAACAATGAATCTCGTTCTTGTAGTGGAATCCTTCAGAGAAATATTAGAGAAACGACCCAACGTAGGGCTCTCTCTTATAAATTTACTGTTACGCGCTAGATAAAATGTCGCCCCGAAAGCCAAGAACACAACGACGGCTCCCACGGCCCACTTCCTAGATTTACCCGTTGTGGAGAATGTGGATAGCACGAAGGCAAGAAGTAAGCCACCCAAGAGTCCCAAGATAGCTCCTCTGGTAGCTGTGTGGTAAATTACGAAACCGAATAAAATAGTCAGTGCTCCGTAACCTACGCGAAACCAAATTTGTGTTTCTTTCTTAACCAAAAAGAAAATAGCAATGAAAATATGAAAGAGCATGTAGACCGCCAAATAAGTGGCATTTCCGAATGTTCCGTCAATACGAGTATTGCTTTGGCTGATTGCCGCTTTACCAAAAAATTGCAGAACACCTATAATCGAGGTGATCATCGCACTACCTAGTGTGGCGTGCAAGTACCAATGCCAAATTTTCTCTTTCGTTAAAACAGAAATCATCACAAAGAAATAAGCAAACAAATGTAGCAGGTTAATTAGACCATCCATGCGCTCAAAGTTCGACCAGAAACTGCGGTAGGGATTCTCGCCAAAAATAGTGGACAAAGTTATTGCGCCAATAAAGACACTGACCGCAATCAGCACCCAAGAACTTTTGGGACCTTCGATTGCCTTACGCGATAACAGGATAAGCCACAGGGCAAGCACGATTTCTATGATTATCCTGAAGGCGAAATTTTTACCCGAAATATATGGGAAAAACAAAGAGCTTGAAACAAAGAGGGGAATAAAAGGCATAAGAAACAAGCCTAAATACATCGCCCATTTCAGAATCTTATCTACCACATTGCTGCCTGGCGCAAAAATCATGCTGAAACTATAGCATAAACCAGGGTTTCTTTGTATAGGTGTACTCTATCTCTATTTTGGGATTAAAAAACATCTTAAATTGAGCCACATTCGCCTTCTGCTCTGTGCTAGTCGTAACCGCCCCCAAACCCACAAATTTATACTCACGAGCCCGCGCCCATTTGCACACTTCGTAGACTAATCTCCTGCTCGCATTACTAATTACCTTATTAAGCTCGTGATCGTGAGTGCTCAAACGTTTAGAGAACATAGCCCGCACTTGCAAAACTGGTTTGAGATCGTAGCAAGGAATACTCGAAACTAACTCATTTTTATAATAAGCATTGAAATGCAAGATCCCATCCCGCAAAGTATCTTCCCGCCAAGGCTTTCTGTTCTGACTCACCTCAAATTGTTTATATAATTCGTACTCTGTTTTCTTGTACTCAGCATCACTCATAAATCGTACTTGCCCCGCGAAGCCTTGGCGAAGTGGGGATTCATAATTCGCTTCAGTTCTGTGTATCTCATTCCTAGTATTACGCGAAAAGCGTCCCAATATTTCCTCGTCTGTGCCATCCAAATAAATATTAGCAATATTCTTTGTAGTCAAACTAAATCCCTCTTTTTCAAGTTCGTGGATCTTCTGATAAGAAACTACTGTGACGTAATTCCACTTGTTAAATTTAAGTGGCTCATCCTGATAAAGTACTCTTATAGATTTAAACAACCCAAATTTTTTGTGTGTCAAAATCATTTTTCTTGCCACTCATTTTTTTTAGATATGGATGATAATCTCCCTTGAGGCCGATAGGCTTGGCATTACGTATGTTGTGCACTAGCTCTATACTCGGTAGCACCTCACGCGGGCCAAAACCTTCACCTTTTAATATTTCTTCATAACATAGGGTGTGTAGATTGGTAAAGCCGGAACTGAATTCAACTTCTTCGCCGTCTATGGTTATTGATCTATGTTGTCGCTCACCCATGGGCTTGGCCCTTATATGGTCCGGGAGAGTATCCTCACGTGAAGAAAGGAACCATTTCACTCTTGCCCTTTCTAAAACAAGATATCCGGCCGCCCTGTCTGGTTCTAGAATATGCACAACACTTTCATTAACATTACCAAATATCCAGATAAGCATGTCAAAAAAGTGGACCCCGATATTCATTGCAATCCCCCCGGATTTATCATCCTGACCTTTCCAGCCTACGAAATACCATTTTCCTCGCGTAGGATTGTACGTAAGGACTACATCGTAAACCTTATTTTTTGGACCTGCTTCAATTCTCTTTTTAAGTTCAATCATCTTAGGATGAAGTCTTAATTGAAGAATAGTATAAATCTTATTCTCCCCCCTTGACTCAAGGTCTACGAAAGCTTTCACATTCCGTGGGTTTAAAGCCAGTGGCTTCTCACATATAGCATCAGCCCCGTAGTTTAGAGCAAATCTCACATGAGAATCATGCAGATGATTCGGAGTACATATGCTGACATAATCGATCTTATTACCCTGGCTTCGAAGAAAATCGACATGTCTTTCAAATCTTGCAAAATCTGTGAAAAAATCTGCCCCAGTAAAATATTTGTCTAAAATACCAACACTATCGTTCACATCCATGGCAACCAACAAGTCATTGCCCGTATCGGCAATAGCCTTCATATGCCTCTCGGCGATGAATCCAGCAGCGCCCAAAAGAGCAAACTTCTTTTTTTTAGATTTCTTTTTATTTTTTTCCTTACTCATTTATCTTTCTTACCTCATTCTCCACTAGTTCATATTTTTCACCACTCTCCGGACATACTGCAACCCCATCCTTGAATTCCAGTCTGTGTCCATATTCACTCATCCAACCAATTTGCCGAGCAGGATTACCTACAAGCAAAGCATAGGGTGGAACGTCCTTTGTGACCACTGCTCCTGCCCCAATAAAGGCATACTCTCCTATCGTAACGCCACAGACAATCGTCGCATTGGCTCCTATGCTCGCGCCCTTTTTCACCAGCGTTCGTTCATATTGGCCCTTTCTTACAATAGCGCTTCTAGGGTTTTTAATGTTTGTAAAAACCACAGAAGGTCCAAGAAAAACATCATCTTCGCAAGTTACACCCTCATAGAGAGATACATTATTCTGAACCTTTACATTTTTGCCCAGCTCTACACCTGTCGAAACTAAAACATTTTGACCCAGATTGCAACCTTCGCCGATCTTAGAGTCTGGCATGATGTGTGAGAAATGCCAGATCTTGGTACCCTCTCCGATCTGCGCACCGTCATCTATTACCGCTGTCTCATGAGAAAAGTATCCTTTCTCTTTCATATTCATTCCGTATTATTTGAAATATTCTTTAATTTTGGTTGTAATAAACTCTAGCATTGTATCATCCATTTGGGTATGAATGGGTATAGATACTACTTCTTTACACAATTGTTCTGCAACTGGATAGTCGCCCGCATCATACCCGTAATGCAAATACGCCTTTTGTAGATGTACCGGTAGCGGATAGTAGATCATAGTAGGTATCCCATTATCTTTCAGATAGTCTTGAAAGGCGCTCCGGTCTGTCTTGTGTAATTTCAATGTGTATTGATTAAATACATGCGTACTCTTTTCGTTACGTTCGGGGATTGAAATATTCGCAATGCCACTTAAGTGCTCGTCATAATAATTTGCGACTTTCTGCCTACGCAAAGTATATTCATTCAACTTCTTGAGCTTCTCAATCAACACCGCTGCTTGAAGCGTATCTAATCTCGAATTTACTCCTATTTCATCATGAATATATTTTTGTTTTTGTCCGTGATTGCATATCATCTTAATCTGTTCGGATAACTCTTTGTCATTAGTAAAGAGCGCCCCACCGTCCCCGTAACATCCTAGATTCTTTGAAGGAAAGAAGGAAACGGTACCGATATCTCCAATGGTACCAGCCTGTTTCTTTCTGCCGTTTGCAAAAATTACTTCACATCCTATAGCTTGCGCGGTGTCTTCAATAACTTTTAAATTATTCTTTTTTGCTATATCCATAATTTGCTCCATATCGGCTGCCTGACCAAACAAATGGACAACGATAATTCCTTTGGTTAGGGGGGTAATGCTTTTCTCAATTTGCGATGGGTCTATATTGAATGTATTGGGGTCAACGTCTACAAATATCGGCTTAAGTCCGAGTAATGCAATAGTCTCGACAGTCGCGACATAAGTAAATGTTGGTACGATTATTTCATCCCCGGGCTTAAATTTAAGAGCCATCATGGCAACCTGAAGCGCGTCCGTGCCATTGGCACACAGAATCACGAAGCCGGCCCCAGTATAACTTTCTAGTTTGCTAGCAAACTCAGTAACTTGAGGTCCATTGATAAACTTGGCCGATAATATTACGTCAGAAATTGCCTTATCAATTTCTGTTTTGATTTCTTTATATTGACCAACAAGGTCTACCATTTGTATATTTCCCATTTTCATAACTTTTTTGCAATATACATTGGGAAGCGCTCGAAAAATGCATGACCGATGCGTTTGATTAAATTGAAGCCTGTTTGATTTATCATTCTCTCTTCGTTCCAAACATTATTGTAATACTGATAAAGCTGGCCGAAATTGTGCCGCTCCACTCGCCAGTGCTGGCTAAAGCGAAGTTTTGGTAAGTTCCGAACAAAATCCTTCAATCCCCTTTTGGTATGAGGCAAAGCCAGGGAATTATGGCTTGAATATGCAAAGACTCCCCCGCTTTTCAAAACTCTTCTAATTTCCGCCACTGCCATCTCGCGCTCATATATTGGATACAGATTATCAATGCCATTGAATGAGAAGAAAACAAGATCAAAATAATTTTCCGGAAAATCGAGCTTGCGCGCATCGCCTAATCTCAAATCAAGCTCCGGATGCATCTCTTTACCTTTTTTAATCATACCTTCGGCTGGATCTACACCGACCACCTCGGCGCCACTTTTCTTTATGTAAACAGTTGTGCGGCCAGTACCACATCCGAGATCAAGTATCCGAGAACCAAGCCTGGCGAAGAAGTTGATAACATATGCTTCGCTCTCCCGCAAATAATCGCTCGAATACGCTTGTACTGACTCTTGGCTTCCAAACACCACGATGTTTCCGTTCTCAACCATGGAGCCTTTCTTGTTCGGTTCTTACTTTGACTTCTATCTTATCTTTAACATGGCCTAAATATATGCCTCTTATAGAATAAAGAGAGATAATTATAATAAGAGGTATAACTGCCAAGAAGTAGCGCGGGTTACGCATAACCGATTCGATAAAGAAAAGGGGGGTTGTAAAAATTAACAGATAGCTCGTTACGGTCCAGCCAAGCCTCCTATCTTCTTTTATAAGACGCCAGAGTCCATAGATCACCAATGCCGCGGCAATAATAATTACAACTAGTAAGAAGGGGTTGTGATCGAGGGGGTATGTGATGATTCTTAGTGGGTATTTGAAACTGAACATTTGGATGTTAAGCACGGGACCTCCGTATGTCACGCCATATGGGCTCGCAAAAATTGATCCACCACTCACGTAGTTAGCCAACATTTGTAAAATCCCAAGAGGCAAACTAGCCAAAGCAAAGTATACAAAGCCCCAGTATCTCTTCAAAACAAGAAGAGCTGGCGCAAAGAAGAACAGGGCAAAAATATTTTGAGTTCTCGTTATAACAAAGAACGAAAGCAGAAAGCCCATTAGAGCATAGACCCACATTTGCCTCTCTTTGACTATTACATAAAAAAGTAGGGCTAGGGATGCATAAGCCAGAACGCTGGACAATGGGTCAGATAAGACATTCAGAAAGCTCAATTGCATAAATCGAGTCTCTTTAAAAGAAGAGACCAGTTCACCGGATGTCCCGAAGATATCAAACAGATAGTAGAAAACGTAGGGATAAATGAGGAAAAAAAACGCAGAAATATTCGCGAACTTGTTGCTTTTTAAAATTTGTTTGGCCAATATCCAAACCAAAATTGTCGCAAGCACATAGAGGAATACTCCATTTGCCCAAGCCATTATGTTCGCAATTTCTGCAAATGTTGTCGCTCCAGAAATCAAGATAACTGGAGCAAGGAAAATTAAGAAACCTATGGCATGAGGTTCGTAGTTGAAGTTGCCGTTTAAAATCTGATTAGTAATCCGAAAATAACTCGTACCATCGCCCCCGTCAGTAAACACCCCATCTGTCATATCTGTAACTGGCACATTCATAAAAGCCAACTGAACAGAAAGTATGCGAATAAATATGAGCAATATAATCGCCCACGTCCACCGCGAAGACAAAATTTTTCTTAGAATCCCATTCTTTTCAGAACTCATAGTCGTTAGCTTAGTCATTCTTGAAATAGTCAGTTACTTTTTCTTGCAAAAATGCCTTGATTTTGGCGAACGGCACTTCATGGCCTTCTTTAAAGATTATCGGCTCGTGCAATATGTCGTCGAAGTAGACAAGAGACTTCAGAATAACAGCGGCATCGAGCGTGGGGTACTTCTGCACACAGAACGCAAGTAGATCCCGCAAGCTAGCTTGCTGCAAAATGAAGTAAAGATCAACATAATCTTTCTCAACTGACCTTGCGGTAATAGCGGTAAACTTCATACAGCCTATATCGGCAATGGAAGCCAGCGGAAAATATTCCGTTTCCACAAGAGGCTGTATGGGGGCGTGATTATGACCAAAAAAACTTATTGAAATAGTGTCGTCTATTGTGTAACTAAGTGTATTAGCTTCGCGCTGAGTTAGCTTAATGTTGTGATTCTTGAAAGTCTCTTCGATCTTAGCGACAAATACACTTGTGTCATAGTCCTTCGCGATAAAAAAATCGAAGTCCACGCTATCGCGATGACCTAATTGCAGAGCCAAACCCGTACCACCAGCCAGGTAGAAATCACCACCCGTTACTCCTTTCAAAAACGGAAGAATTCCTCGTCTTTTTTCGTCTAGGATGTTCCAATGGATAGCCATAGTAAAATTATGCGAAGCGGCTTTCTCTGGCCGGAGAAACACCGAAAACAAGTGACCATAGCGAGAGCGACTTCTTGCTCCACTGCGACCGGCTACTCTCGCGTATAACCCGGGCAATCTCATCGCCAGGAAATTTATCCAAGAGCCATGCAACTGCAGCGGCACTACCGCGATCAAGAACATTTTGAATCAGACGAAAGCGATGATCTGGCAAATGCAGATCAATTTTATCTGTATCATATGACCACAAACAAACCTTGACTTCTTGTGGCAATTCTTCACTCATGTACATATTATAGCACAATTTCACCAGCCACGCTGTAACCCTAAAAAGTTAAAAGCTCGAGATGGTGAGGGGTTCCGTCAATGTGCTTGACTTTTTAATCTAATTGTGATATTCTAGACCCAGAGTCACTTCCCTCCCGCTACCCCTCAAGTAGGACAGATGCTGTTAATGATAAATAATACTCGCTTGGTATCCGAAAGCCAATGCATTCTCGTGGCCGGTCATTGAGG
>Ga0209542_10021422_pt1 | contig 10132 bp, 7 predicted proteins | sample RifCSPhighO2_01_FD_184028 | JGI IMG/M metagenome (GOLD analysis project Ga0209542, IMG submission 184028) | Soil microbial communities from Rifle, Colorado - Rifle CSP2_plank highO2_0.1 (SPAdes) (version 2) | ecosystem: Environmental > Terrestrial > Deep subsurface > Rock core/Sediment ...
TCGGCGTAACGGCCGGGTGTGACGGAATTGATATCTCGCCGGATGATTTTGTGTGTCTTCACAACGGCTACTTTGTGCCAATGAGTTCGATAAAAGAGTGGCTTTTAAAAGAAGGCATTGAATTTAATTAACGAAGAAGCTAATTCAAAACTAATTGCTTTTTTTAACACATTATCCCGATGCAGAGGCGCATCGGGATTTTTATTCAAAACGGGCGCAGTGATTTCCTCGCAACACCATGTAGATAGTTACTCAAGGCGTTGTTTGCGCAAACGCACACTTTTCGGCGTGATCTCCAGGTACTCGTCTCCTCTCATTACTTCAAGCCCGCGCTCGATTGTAAGAGTGTTTGGAGGAACAAGGTCTATTGCTTCATCAGACCCCTTAGAGCGCATATTTGTAAGTTGTTTTCCTTTGGTTGGATTTACTGACATGTCCTCGCCCTTAGAGGTGTTGCCGATAACCATGTCTTTATACACCTCTGTGCCGGGGCCAATGTAGAGCGTGCCGCGATCTTGCAGGTTCCAAAGTGCGTAACCCACCGCCTTGCCTGAAATCATAGAAACCATAGACCCAGTCAAGCGTTTTTGTATCTCACCCGCGTATGGACGAAACTCAATGAACCTGGAAGAAAGAATCCCGCGCCCCTTAGTATCAAGCACGAACTGGCTCCGATATCCCAAGAGACCACGTGTTGGTCCTTCAAAAAAGATTCGCATTGTTCTATCGTGTGCAATGACGTTCACCATCACAAAAGCGCGCGCTCCAAGTCGCTCAATTATGGTTCCCTGATATTCCTGTGGTATATCAATTACAACCTCTTCAAATGGTTCCAGCATAATACCATTTTTTTCTTTCACAACGACTTGTGGTTCCGAGACCTGCACCTCGTATCCCTCTCGACGCATATTTTCAAGAAGTATTGCAATGTGAAGTTCTCCACGCCCGGAAACTTTAAATCCGTCACGGGCTACTGCACCACCAGAGAAATCAACGCGAAGTCCAACGTTTACTTGAAGCTCTCGTAGAAGTCGTTCTCGCAATTGACGTGAAGTCACGAATTTACCCTCTCGCCCGGCAAAAGGAGAGTTGTTTACCAAGAAATCAAGAATGATCGTTGGTTCGTCAATCGCGATAGCTGGCAGTGGCTCCATTCTCGCATCGGTCATTACTGTCTCTCCGATATCAATGTCAGAAAGCCCAGCGATGAGTACAATGTCTCCTGCACTTGCTTCAAGTGTCTCTACCCGCTTTAAACCCTCAAAGGTAAACATTTTTGTAATCTTCCCCGAGCGCGTTTCGCCGCTTGGTTTTTTTATGTGTACATCCTGTCTCGACACAAGCACTCCCGCATATATACGGGCAATGGCAAGACGCCCCAAAAAATTGTCATACCCAAGGTTAAATGGCTGAAGAAGTAGGGGCTTCCGCGCTTTCTCTGGAGAGGAAGCCGCGGGCACACGAGAGAGAATGGTGTCCAAAAGCGGAGTTAAATCTTTGGATTTATCTTTTAAATTCTTTTTTGCAATTCCCTGCCTGCCTATTGCATAGACCACTGGAAAGTTTGTCTGCTCATCAGAAGCGCCTAGCTCAAGGAAAAGCTCGAGAACTTGTTCTTCTGTGCGATGAGAATCCGCTGCGGGCTTGTCTATTTTATTGATGACAACAATGGGCTTAAGGCCGAGCTCAAGAGATTTTTTAAGCACAAACCGTGTTTGTGGCATTGGCCCCTCCTGCGCATCCACAACAAGAAGTACGCAATCTATGGAACGAAGCACACGTTCAACCTCGGAGCCGAAGTCGGCATGCCCTGGAGTATCTACAATATTTATTTTTGTTCCTTTATAAAGTATGGCGGCATTTTTAGAGTAAATAGTAATGCCTCGCTCGAGTTCAAGAGCGTTTGAGTCCATGGAAACCCCTTCGGGAACGGCCCCAGTTTGGCGAAGCAATGCATCGGTCAAGGTAGTTTTACCATGATCAACATGTGCAATGATGGCTATATTTCTAATTTCCATACGCAATATTTATTAAAACAAAAAATGGCCTTCCGGCCAGACCATTAAAAAATAACACAAAATAAAATACATATCAAACTGGTCGCTTCACGAAAGTCTCAATGCCGAGAACGCGAATTAAAACGGCTTCGGTTCCTGTGCTTGTTTGTACTTCTGCGATAATGGAATGGCTTTTTTATTATTCTTTCAGTCCCTACGCCACCCCAAGAATCCGTTGTTTTCATTTTAAGCAAATGCGTCGGATTAAGAGCGGGGAGTTCTGGAATTTTTGAAACCGGCAGGGTTTTCCGGATAAGTCGCTCAATCGCCCGGACATCGCTTGACTGGTTCGGTTCAGCAAACGAAATCGCGTGCCCACCCGCCCCGGCCCGCGCTGTCCGTCCGATGCGATGAACATAATCTTCCGCCGCCTGCGGAAGGTCATAGTTCAAAACAAGCTCAATATTTGTAACATCAATGCCGCGTGCGGCAATATCTGTTGCAACAAGAACGCGGTATCTCCCTGTTTTAAATCCTTGCAGCGCATCCTTTCTTTGATTGAGCGATCGATTGCCGTGAATTTCTGCAGCACCATGCCCCAAGGCTTTCACAAGACGTGTTATTTTTTTTGCACCATGTTTTGTCCTCGCAAAAACGAGAATTGAACCGCGATATTCTTGAAGCATTTTTTCAAGCAATTGTGATTTCTGATTTTTAGAAACAAAAAATAATTCCTGAGTTACGTCTTTTACGATCGTACCAGAGCGCGCAATCTCAACTCGTATCGGAAGTTTTAGAAAACTTTTAGCGATTTTAATTACCTCCTCTGGCATAGTGGCAGAAAAAAGCATTGTCTGGCGTTGCCGTGGCAAAATGGAAAGAATACGCCTCAATTGCGGAGCAAACCCCATATCAAGTATACGGTCAGCCTCATCTAAAACCAAAACACTCACCTTATGAAGCGAAAGGGTTTTTTGCCCCACGTGGTCAAGGATGCGGCCGGGAGTGCCAATTATGATGTGAGGGTTTCTGCGAATGTCGCTAATTTGCCGGCCGATCGATTCTCCGCCGATAAGAGCAGCGGTTCTTACATTAAGCGGCATACCAACCTTACAGAGCGTTTCATCGATCTGTAAAGCAAGTTCGCGGGTGGGGGCAATTACAAGACCGAGTCCGTCATTTCCCACAATCCTCTGAAGCAAGGGAATGCCGTAAGCAAGAGTTTTCCCGGTTCCGGTCTGCGCAATACCCACGAGATCCTTACCCTCAGTCGCGATTGGAATCGATTGCTCTTGAATTGGGGTAGGGGTCTTAAAATGAAGTTTTTCAAGAATTTCAAGAATGCCGGGCGCGATACCAAGGTTATAAAAGCCAGAACGCTGATTAGTGTTCATATTGAATTATCTCAAAAGACAAGTAGGGATGAGCAACAAAGCCAGAAATGTTATCAAAAGAAAATTATGAAATGTCCCTTTTTCGTGGAAGCCAGTCCAAAACTTTTTTGCGATGCTGGTCGAGAGACCACATGTTGTTACGCTTAAAAAGCGTTGGATGCTCCTCCTGAAATTCTTCAAGCAATGCGGCTGTCGCGCGTGGAAAGCTTGCGGGCATATTTTTGTTGTAGGATCCCAAAAACTCTAAAAGAGATAATGGCATTTCATTCAACAACCTCATTTCCTCCTCGTATTTTTTCATTCAGTAATAATACCATACAACAATTAAAAAATCAATTTTTATGTGCTTTTGACACCTGACACAAGTTTTATTTGGGCTGCAGGGCTAGGACTTTGTTAGAACCTCGTTGTTGAACAACGCCCAACTACATCAACAATCTAGCATTTATCCTCGCTGGCTGACTGCCCCAGTCTGGAACCCATACAAGTGAGGCCGTTAAAGGATTATTTGGACTCTTTCGGGATACCAAATTAAGGTACCCTAGTGCCTGTCCCGAGTGAGTCGAGGGGGTCTCATATAGACAAAGTAGACACTGTAAAAATGGGTTGTTTTGTGTCTACTGCACTCATGTGAGTGTTACAAGTGTGACACGGGAACAGTGAAAAACGCCAAGAAAATTAATCCCATCTTATTGCCCCATGATTGTTCCGGTAATGCTGTAAATAACGGGAGAACTGTCAGGTATCTTCCAATAATAAATTCGGTAGGTTTTATCGTCCACTTTTACAATTGTCGGATCCGCAACCGATTCAACCATTACCGATTGCGGATTAGTATTATCGAAATGGATGCCGTCGCTTGAAACAAAGCTGTAAATTTCAGTGCCGCCCTGCGGAGTGAGATTATCGACAACAAGAAGAAATCGTCCGTCCGGAAGTTGTGTTATAGACGGGTCAACATAGTTAAATACTCTTGTTTCCTCTTTTGTGAAATTTACACCGTCATTTGAAATAGCGGAAGATATGCCGTTGCTTGATCCGGAAACATAATAAAGCCGGACTCGCCCATCGGATAATTTGATCACTTCCGGTACGCTTGCCCAGCCTTTATCGTCGGTTTTTTCCGAATCTATCACCACTCCCTCGCGCTCAAAATTTAACCCGTCAGACGAAATAGCGGAAAATATTTTATGTATTGCCGGCACGCCGCCAGCATTGGCGCCTTTGTAGTAAAGTCTGAAGCGGCCGTCAGACAACTCTACAAGCGTTGGGTCGCAGATGATAGTTTCGAAACCGCCGTAAATCGGCACCAGGCGTGTTCCCGATTCAGTTTGGAAATTAAGTCCATCTGAAGAAATCGCCGATTCGATATTGCCACGGAGTCCACAATAGTACATGCGGTATCTGTCGTCCTTGAGCTTATAAACATACGGAACCTGTCCGCCGGAAACCCTAACTCCGGAGTCTCTCGTCCATATAAATGAAGGGGCTGGCGTTTGTACGGGTGTAGTCGTAGAAACAATTTGCGGAAGCGTAGTCGTGGATACTGACGGAGTTAACGGCACCTGCCCTGTAATTTTCGTTGCTACGGATTTTGGATTGTTTATAGGATTGTCTTCTGGGCATAGGTCCAAATCCTTTTGTTCGGCTTCATCCCAGATGTTGTCGGGACAAAATGCGGGGTTTATTTTTCGTCCGGTACTAGAAGAGGTCGTTGTCGCTTGAGGCATTCCGGTTTGTGGCTTCACCGAAACTACAAGCTCATTTAATTTTTTCCTTGTTTTGGGTCCGACCAGTCCATAGCCCGTGGCGTTCTCGTCGCCTGAGGAAACGATGCCATATTTTGACTGAAATCTTTGCACCGCTTGCCTTGTCAGAACACCGAAATAGCCCGTTGTCAGACCCTCGGGATAAATATCCGGCATAGCCGCGAGAATTTCCTGCAATTTCTTTACTTCGGCGCCAGAACTGCCCCTTTGCAGTGTTTTTGCAAATACAAAATCCACTTGCGCATTAACAAGCATTGTTCCAAAAAACAATAAAACCGCCGCAAATAATAGAATCGTAAATGTATACTTCACATCTCCATTATTGCCCAATTTTTTCGGTTTGTTAAACGAAATTAATCCACTGGGAATGGGTGCGCTTACCAGTAATTGCTTTTCATTTGGTAAATCTATGCCTGAAGTTCAGTAATGCCGACTGGCTCAATCTCAGATTTTTGAAAAGCTAGACCACACAAGAGTTTTTGAGGTATCTTTTTATTTTAGATTTTGACCCTTCTCAGACTGAGTATCTTTATGACTCCAAAGCCAATCTTCAGCCAATTTTTTGTATTTGTCCTGAATCTCTTGTCGAATCCAATTTGTTGAGAGTGGTTCAACGTCCCCACCCTTATTAATAATTGTATGCACTGGACTAAAATAAAAGCCATCTTTTGAAATTAAGAAAATATAAGAAGTTTCCCAATTCTTAACAATTTGTTCAGCAATACTAAGAATTTGGTCTTTATCAATATGGGCACGATATTTGACTTCTACTATGTATGGTTGTTTTTTATTTTCGGTTAACAATATGTAGTCGGGTGATTTACTAACCGTATCAAGCACTTTTTTCATTACAATCATATTTCTATACTGAGCCAGAATTGATTCAGTATATTCGTATCCGAAATGAAGGACTGTAAATTTTTTCTACTTCACGAAACATCATTTCAAAAATCGTTTCAGCAATTTTCCCTTTTATTAAATTATGCTCGAAGTTGTTGTTATTCATAATTAAATTTTTAACACATTTTAAACACTCCTCGGAATCCGCAATCCTATCTCAAACTGGACGACCAAACTGTATCAAATGTCGTTTCTTCTGTCGTGTCCAACCCTTTATCTGCCTTTCTCTTTTCAAAGCGGACGATCTATCTTGGTGCTCTTCGGCATACACTATCTTCACAACTTGTTTTGAGCTCGTGTAGTGCCCTCCTTCTTTGTTCTTGTGCTCATTAAACCGACGCCTGATGTCAGTTGTAATACCGGTGTATAGAGACTTATCACTGCATTCGATAATGTAAACAAAATACATATATCCTTCGACTCCGGCTCGACGGGCTCGCCGTCGCTCAGGATCCTTCGTCACCAATCCAGGACACGCCCTAACGGTCCTGTCCTGAGCTTGTCGAAGGACTGCCGGGCTAGGATTCGAACCTAGATACCATGATCCAGAGTCATGGGTCCTACCATTAGACGACCCGGCAATAATTTTCTAATTTTTCAAGATTTATTCCCCCGGCAAGTCGATGATAAATTCCAACGTTGTAATTGCTAAATAATATCGTTTTTAGCCTTATTACGCAATGTCCACATCTCAATGCCCTGAAAGTAGCTTATACTTAAGTTATAGCAGTTTAATCATCGTAACAATTATGGAGTACTTTTTTCTTTTGAGTAGAATATTATTTGGAGGATTTTTCCTCTGGAGCGGCTGGAGCCATTTCTCAAAGCGGGAAATGATGGCTCAATATGCGGCATCAAAGGGTGTTCCCTCGCCCAATGTCGCCGTGTGCGGAACCGGCATTTTCATTCTTCTTGCTGGGCTCGGGATTATCACTGGTATTTATGTTGTATGGGCGGTGTGGGGTCTCGTTATATTCCTTACGCTGGTCACAGTAAAGATGCATGCTTTCTGGAAAATAGAAGACCAAAATGCGCGGATGGCTGACATGGTTAATTTCAGCAAAAACATTGCTCTTCTTGGCGCATCGCTATCATACCTTTTTGTTCCGCAGCCATGGATGTTTTCTCTATATCCATTCTTTTTTAATTAAGCGGGAATCCATTGCTAGTAAAATCTTGAAAACAAAAAAACACCCCTGATGCATGGGTCGGGGGTGTTGCACTTTACTTTGTTGTAAATTTAAGGACCTTTTTTGCTTCAAAAGATATTATAGCGTTTTCAGTTGGCGCTCCAAGCGGGATATAGAGAGCACGCTCTTCCGCGATGTTTTGGTATAGCTGCAAAGGAGGCTCCAAACGATTGATGGAATTCCACGCGTTAGGGTCGAGATTTTTCAGCCAGACCGCGGACTCTTGCGATGTTACCTCGTGATACCCCCTCGGCAATACAAGAACAGCAAATATTTCTGATGGATTTTGCTGATTTAAACGTATTAACTGCAGGAATTCTTCAGCTGAATGAGGCGCTGATTTTTGCAGTTTTTGCTGGTCTAGTTCTTTATATCTTAATCCGCTCATTACGATCAGCGTTGATTGTAGCGTTGTGTTTTCTTTATCGTTTGGCGATACGATAGCAAGGTCAGAGGGTATTGCTATCTCAAACTTTCTGGCCAACTGCACCGTAGAATCATGATTTTGTATGCCGACAACAACGGTGAGCGTGTCTCCCGGATGAATTTCTTCGGTTTGCACGCCTTTCGCATCAAGGACTACCATAGAGTCAAAATGCAATGCGCGGTTGCCATTTCGTACATTAAGTTCGAACTCAACACGCTCCATAGAAAAATTCCACTCACTTTGCTGTATGGCGTCAAATATTTTCTGGACTTTCTTTATCATTCCCAACGGGCTGTAGTAAACATCAAGAAATTCTGAAGAAACCAGCTCCATCCGTTCTTTTGATATGAGAGACGCGTCGTAGAGTTCTATTGGGTCATTTTTTTCATTTAAAAATATTTTTGTTTCCAGTTCTGCTGTTGCGATCTCATACTCAGGCCAAATGTTCTGAATAAGAGCGAGTATGCCAACCTCAATAAGTTTGGGAGTATAAAGTTTGTGCCGTATAACCTCAAAATTATAGCTGAAACGCTCTCCATCTATTAAAATCGAGAAGGTTACCGGAAGCATTGTGCCGGGCTTCACTTCGCGAACGCCTTCAACCGCAAATAGATTGTCGTAGACTATTGTTCCGGCGGCTTCCAGAATCTTTCCATTTATTTTGAAGGACTCATGTGCGCTCCAGTACGTTTTTGCAATGGATGACCGATATGCAGGAAGTTCTATCTTGCTTTCGCCAAAACCAAGGAGAGAATGGCCGCACGCCGAAAATGTTTTTTCGGTTACTTCGGTTACCGTGCAACCCATCGTGAGGTTAATTGCGCCCCTAGAAAGGAACATTGTAATGTAATCGCCAGGCGCAAGATGTGAGACGCCCTTTATTTTTATGGCCTGTTTCGCTACTGCGTCGATATTTTCTTCGGAGATACGTGTATGCGCATTCTCGTACAATGATTTATTTGTGATAAGGGCAGACAGGTCGTCCGCTGAGACGGTAATGCCATTCAAGGACAGGGGGATTTCAATGGGGCGCAAGCTTCCAGTCGGCCCAATTTTTTCTGTTTTCTCGCCCCTTCCTTTTAATGATTCTTTTTGATGGCGCATGTTGCTGATTGGCGTTATGCCGACAATGTCATTTTTTAGCGGGAAAGAACCCAATCGGAGCCCAATTGCACCAAGCAGTTCTTTGTTTTTGCCGCAGTAAATTGGTGTGCCGCTCATTCCGGAAACGACCGGTATGTCGTTCTGCATTTCAGCGAGTACGATTCGCATCCCACTTAAAACAGGGTGATCGACATCTTCTATAAGTTTCACTCTGATTTTTTGAGGTTTTTCCCCTTCGTGTATTGTAAGCCCATAACAGACCATACCGCGTTGCAGCTTACTTATGGGAAATTCCGCGATTAACTTATCGGAGACCGAAGCGTTCATTGAGGTCTTTACTGTCCCTTCACATCCTTGACCAAGTACTACTGCTATCATTAAAAGTGCTGCTATAAGAATTCTGCGTGTCATGGCACAGATTTCCACACAATGTATGTGTCAAAAAGCAGGCTTTCTAAAACATACCATTGTTCATAGGATTTCTCAACAGCGTTTTACTCATTAAAACACGGCTTGATGTCTGTCAAAAAACAGAGCTTATATTTGCTGTGAAAGACGTGTTTACAAGTGCCTTTCTCTTAGTTTTACCCACGCCAAATTAGGTTTTAGTGTTATAATAAAAACTCTATGAAGCACATAAACTATACAATCTATACAATTTTAATCGTTTTTGCTCTTGCTGTTTCGGGTTTTGTGTATGCGCATGAAGAGGAAGTACTTGGTGCGATTGTGGAGGAGGCTGCAGTTATCGAGTCGCCCACTTTTATCGGAAGATTTTTTGAAGGCGTTGGAACGTTTTTTACGTTTGGAAATACGGCAAAAATAGCGCGGTATCTTACGCTTGCCGAACGGCGTCTCGCTGAAGCACAGACTCTTACCCAAACGGGTGATTTTGGCGCAGCTGATGCAGCAGTGGACGCAGTCTCACGCTTTGAGGCGTACATAGCGCGTGCAAAGGAGAGAGCGCGGCGGACAGATATTCAAGGCACAGAAAAAGTTGCAGAAAGAAATATCAAGCATATCGAAACGCTTGATCGAATCATCGAACAAGTTCCGGATGAAGCAAAAGATGCTCTTCGCGCGGTGAGAACAAGGGCGGTGGACGGACACATCGAACTATTGCGCACAATAGCGGAAGAAGACCCTGGGCTTGCGGTTCATATTTTTTCAAGAGCTGGAGAGTCCAGGTTGAGGGCAGCCGAAGTTCCGGGGGAGACAACTCGCAGAGAAAGTTTTCAAAGGGCGGAATCAAGGCTTAAAGATTATGAAAAATATGCCGAATTTGGAAGAGAAATCTCAACAGTTGCCCACGGTATCCAGGTTGGAGAGGCGACTGTTGACGAATTGGTTA
>Ga0209542_10021423_pt1 | contig 10131 bp, 7 predicted proteins | sample RifCSPhighO2_01_FD_184028 | JGI IMG/M metagenome (GOLD analysis project Ga0209542, IMG submission 184028) | Soil microbial communities from Rifle, Colorado - Rifle CSP2_plank highO2_0.1 (SPAdes) (version 2) | ecosystem: Environmental > Terrestrial > Deep subsurface > Rock core/Sediment ...
CTCTTGTTCCTTGATGGTATCTTGTGTAAATATCCGAAGCAGTTTCTTTGCTTCCAAAATAACTGCATCCAGAAATAAATAGTAAAATCAACAGTATAATCATACTTTTTTTTTTCATCATCGTTTAATCCTTATTTTTAATATATAAACTTTATTGTTTTATGCTAGTGGAACCCACCATTTTTCATTTCTATCTAGACTACCACTACAAACGCCATATTTTTTTCCACTTCCAAAAAAATACCCGTATGCTAAATCTAAATCCCCGTCAGCTCTTTTTATATTATTTAAAAACATATCAGTCCCTTTTTCTACATTTTTAATAGGATTGGTTATCCATTCATATGCCGAATTTACAGAGTCAGGCGCTTTAAAATCATTTAATTGTTGATTAATAAAAATCTGCGATATTCCAATGCAACAGCCATTTGCTTCTGAACTTTCTGCCCCTTCTGGAACATTGCTAGCTACAAGCTCCCATTTATCTCCATTATCTCTAAATTGCAAATAGGTGCTTTCGCGATATAAAACTTTCATAAAACAATCTGTTACCTTTTGTGTAGTACTATCTTTATTAGCAATTTTACTAACATAATTATTTATAATATTTCTAATCTCTTCTGTACCGGGGTTTTTAAAATTTGGAAAATTTTCTTTGTATATGAAAAAATTTCTGAAATCCCCATAATATTCTGTTGATTTACCAGCTGGTCTTGGTTTTAGTTTTGATTTTGCTATAATAACCTCCTTAACTTCTCTTTCATTTGTTGGAATTGCTGGAACAAATTCAATTGGAGGCGGCACTGTAGGAATCTCAGCTGGCTTTTTTTCCTCTTCCTTTTTTCTCATCTCTTCAAGCTCTCTTTTAATCTCTTCTATATCCCTTTTTACCTTAACTATTTTTTTTTTAACTGTAGTATAGCCATAATTGAACTTTATTATTAATGGTGTTGAGTATGCTGGCACTCTGTCTATATCTGCTTGGCATATTACTTTATTTTCATTTTCTCCAGTGCTTTTTTTTTTTATTATAATTTTATTATCTTTAACTCCATTGCATATAATTTTTTTATCCCCTTTAGTACTATAATCAGAAAAGCTGATTTCTTCTAATACAATTTCATCATCAACAATTCCTTCTTCTACGCTTCCTTTATCTTCAAAAGATATAATAAAATTTATCCTATTCTTATTTACTCCTTGCTCCCCCTCTTCAACATCCCTTACTTTTGTTGTTGTATATTCTATTTGCGTTACTGCTACAGGAGCTCCTTGGCCAGATAACATTTCTGTTTTTGCAGTACAGCTTTTTTTTTGTTCAAAGATTTCTCTAACATCATTTACGCAAATATCAACAGAAGCAGTTGTTCCGTATTCATATGAAGCTTCTACTGTGACAGTATCTAAAACCTCCTTTAAGCCTGAGCCTTCTTTCTTAATAGCATCTGAATTTAATTCAGCATCTAAATATAATGGATAAAATTCTCCTTCTGCAAAAGAAAAACCCTTTCCGTATAATCTTGGTAAAGAGCATTTTGCAATATTATTTTCTATATTACAACCTTTTCCCTTAATAAGATTAATGTAATTTTTAAAACTAGAAATTTTGATATAGCATTTATTGCATCTTGTTACATCCCATGCTCCTTCATTTTTTAATCCTATCCCTACAAGAAATTGATTATCTTCAACATCTAATAATTCATTAGGGGGAGCATTTTCTAAAAATTCCAATGTCAATCCTTTTATTCCTGTATGGAAATCAGGGCTATACTGCTTTACTCCAGCGCAACCTGCTATAAATAATAAAATAATGATTAATGCCTTTTTCATTATCCATACACCATTACATCAAAATTATTTTTTAATTGGTAATCAAAATCTATCTCTCCCATTATGTTTATTCTTGTAAACTCTTTCACATCTTTAATTTTTAATTCGCATATCCCCGGAATTACTTTTTGTTTTTCGTATTTTACTTTGATCCATTCTATTGATTTTAATTTATCTTCTTTAATTTTATATCCGTATTCCTTGTTATCATTTTTTTCTAAAATATCGCAATTAGTAATATCAATATCTTTAGGAAGATCTATTTTAATTCCATTAACCTTAACAATTTCCCCATTTCTGTAATTGTTTGCTACTGAAAATCTTAAATTAAATTTTGTACTTCCTGACACAATTTCAGGGGCAGTATTTTCTATTATTATTGCTGCACCTTCATCATCATATTTTGCAATTCTTTCAAAATTAGGATAATCTGATTGAATATCCTTAAATTCTGGAATTTTAGAATAAATACTCCTTTTTACAGTACTCAGGCATTTTTTTTGCTCTTGGCTGAATTGGCATTGTTTTTCTTGCTCAACATCTCCAGCTGTTTTGTAATCTGATAAAATTTTATTCAATTCTTCTTGGTTCATAAAATAATTTGGATAAGAGGTGGTTGCTAATTGACTCCACCTAGCTATAAACTCAACTTTATTATTTCCTGGTTTTAATTTTTCATTTGGCTTGCAATCTATATCTTCCCACCAGCCTGTTTCATATCCCCCTAATTTTGTTTCGGCATTTTTTGGATAGGTTATGGTTCCACTAATTTCATTAATAGAACAGGCTAATAAAATTATTTTATAAATTGTTGAATACCCTTGCAATTGCGTTGAAATCCTTATACCCTCATATTTCTCATTTTCTTCGGCATAAAAAAACTGATTGTTGAGATTGGTAAAGTATAAATTAATTTTTTTATCTCTTTCTTTATTCGCAACTGCTAATAACTTTTCTTCTTCTGTCAGCTCTTTTTTTGGAGGAGCTGTTTTTTCTGCTATGCACTTTTGATAGTCTGCCTCTCCAATGCATGTAAGCGGAGCTGTCATTTTTGTCCATGTCACTCCAACATTTTTCCAATTTTCTTTTAATGCCTCTACTCCCGCTTCTTTTTTTTCCTCAGAAATATCAAATTGTGTTGCTCCGTAAAGCGCGCCGCCCATTAATAAGTTTACTACTAACAACGATATAAACACTAAAATCAACAAAAATCTCATAAATCCTACTAATTTAGAAGTTTCTTCTGTATAAGAGCCAGCAACTACTCCAAGAGTTAACCAGTAAGGCCAATACAATAAAAATCCAGTTAACAATGCTGGTGACTGAGCAGCTAAAAATACCTTTAATCCAGACTCAAGCAAAAAAATAATTGAAATACCGAACATTCCAGTTATATCTTTATGAAGCACTTCTCTCCATATCAAAGCTATAATCACTGTTATAAAAACCAATGATATGATTGTTCCAATTTCTCCACTCGGCATCATGGGTATATTAAAAGTAAACCCCGAATTCATAATAAATAAATACAAAATAATAATCAAACCAGTTCCAATAGTTTCAAGCAAATCAGGCTTAAAGAAAAAAATTAAAACCATTATTGCAATAGCAAAATTGAGAATCATAAATTGGTATGGAACGTTGCTAAATACATCGCTTCCTATTATTAATTTATAATACCACTGCAATCCATAATACAATAATCCGAGCCAGATTAACTTATCAAACTGGTTTTGCGACCAAACATGCTCTTTTAATTTAGAAGTTCCTCTTCCTGCTAATGCTGAGCCAGCTCCAGCAGCTGCTCCTCCAAGAAATCCACCTGCGCTTCTTATTCCTCTTCCAATAGTATAGATGCCTTTACCTAATGTATTTGCAAGAATATCCTTTGCATTGTACCACTTTGTAAATTTTTCACCTTTTTGAACACCACCAAACTTAATGCCGCACTTAGGGCATTTTGATGGATAAGCGCCAAGAATTCTTTTAATTGGAGCTCCACAATTGCTGCATTTCGGAGCATGGGTTAACATATGCGCATTTAAAGCTCCTTGATTTTGAATCGCTCTACCGCAAATCGGACATTTAACTGGCATTTTTCCTCTTTTTTTATAACTACCTCTATCTAAATCTAATTTCCAATTATAGAATTATATAAAATCTTCGATTTTAAATCCACGAATTGCTTTGCAATTCTTTGTATATAAATTTTGTGTTAATCAATATCTTCCAGCTCAACCCTTAACTCAACAATATTCAATATTGTCTCTGGATCAATATTTACATAATTCTGGCCTGAATCAATGCATTCCTTTATATTAACCCAATAATAGAATTTATCAAAATCATCTTTAATCTGGTCTAGGTCATAAGTGCATTTATGGTCTTTTCCTGCAATAGTGACTTTAGCATCTCTGTCTTCTTCTTCCTCAACAAAATATATCTTTAATTTAGGAACAACCTTATTTGTTTTAATATTTTCATTATCTGTGCTGTTAACTTTGAAGTAATATGTCGCTGTTCTAGTCTCTTTCAATTTTGTTTTTATTAAAATCTGGTTAATTAAATAGCTTCCTTTTTCTGTTTTAAATACAATGTTATTTGTTCCAGAATTAAGATACACTTCATCAATGTATATTTTTCTTGATAAGCTTCCACATTCTGGGATTCCAGAAAATATCTCTCTACCATTAAGAGAAACATCTAACTTTCCTATTTGTCCTGGAGTGCAGTCTGCTAAAAACCTTAAATATGCTTCCTGAAGATTATTTTTCTCTGTCCCGCTAATCTGGAATGTGTTTCTGGATTCTTGTGTCGAAACATCTGTTATATCTCCTGTAATCTTAATGTTCTGCAGATTATACTCATTTGTTTTCCAAAATGTCCAGCCAACAGAAGATACGCTAAATTCTAAGATATTGTCTTCCTGCAATTGTTCTTTTGGAATTTCAATTGGATCAACATTAACTGATGCAACTTCATTTTCAAATATTGTAATGCCGTTTAATTTTATTGTTAGCATTCCTTCCCTCTTTGTCGCTGAAAATGATAATAAAATATTGTCTGTATTTTCTAAATTAGCTAATTTGAAGTTAACTATATTATCCTGCTTATCTCCTACGCCATTTTTAATATAGAACGGATTAATATTCTTTAGAACAGTTGCTTCTGTTACAGCATAAAGATAAAACGGCTGTATATTATGATCATACTCTGTTTTGGAAACAAACTCTAATCTCCCAACTTCTTCTGATAATAATACATGTCCTAAATCTTTTTCTTCTACTTCTTCTCCATTTTCAAACTCTTTTTCTAATAATGTTTTTCTTTCTTCAGGCGGAAGAAATAATATATAAAAAACCAATATTAATAATATTACCAAGATTAAAGAAGCAGCTGCTCCTCCTGACGGTTGGCCTCTTTTATTCATCCTGAAAAATCTATGATAAGTTTTATATATAAAAGTTTCTCTTTTTGAAGCATGAAAGTCATATTTTCCAACCTAAAAAGAGGAGAAGTTAAATTAAGGATTGAAAATTTAGATGATTTATGGTATTTAAGCCATATCATTGAATTAAATGATTTTGTTAAAGGAAAAACATTAAGGAAGATAATTTTTGGAGAAAAAGAAGGGAAAAGAACTTCTATAAGGAAGCCAATATTCGCCAAAATAAAAGTAGAAAAGATAGACATGTCTGAGTTCTCTAATCTAAGGATTAGTGGAGTAGTTGCAGAAGCTCCAGAGGATATTCCAAAAGGAAGCTATCATACGTTTAATATTGAAGAGAACTCAATTATTACTATAATAAAAGAAAAATGGCAGAGATATCATTTAGATAAACTAAAAGAATCCACTAAGCCAATAAGCAATATCTTGATTTGCGTTATGGACAGGGAAGAATCAATATTTGCTTTGTTAAAGAGGTCTGGATACACTGTTTTATCAAGATTAAAAGGAAATGTAATCAAAAAGGTTTTTGAGGAAAAAATCAAAGGAAATTTTTACAGCGAAATAATAAACAAGATGAAAGAATACGATAATAGGTATAGCTTTCAATCAATAATCCTAGCCAGTCCTAGTTTTTGGAAAGAAGATTTGATGAAGGAATTAAAAGATAATGAATTAAAGGATAAAATAATCTTAGCAACATGCTCTTCTGTGGATGAAAGCTCGATAAGTGAAATATTAAAAAGGCAGGAAACGCAATTTGCTTTAAAGCAAGACAGGATAGCTAAAGAAACTAATTTAGTTGAAGAATTATTGCTGAACATAAAAAAAGATGACAAAGCAGCTTATGGCATTAAGGAAGTGGAATTAGCAATTAATTCAGGAGCGGTTGATAAGTTATTGCTCACAGATAATTTTATTAGAAAACACAGGGATAAAAGCGAATATTACTTAATTGACGAATTAATGAAGAAAACAGACCAAATGAAAGGGGAAATAATGATTATCAGCAGTGAGCATGATGCTGGAAAGAAATTAGACGGCTTAGGAGGAATCGGAGCTATATTAAGGTATAAGCTAAGATATTAATTTCTTAATCTCTTTCCAAATAACCTCTTCTTCATTTACCTTAACAACTAATGCTTTGAATTTAATGAATTTAAGATAATTTAATATTTTTCTCCTTATCAAAGGAACATTTTCTCCTATGCCTCCTGTGAAGACTAATAAATCCAGCCCGTTTAATACTGGAATATAACTGCTAATGTATTTAGAGATTTGATAGCAAAGAACTTCTATTGCTAATTTGGCTCTATTTGACTTTGAGCTTATTAGATCTCTGATATCATTGCTTTTTCCAGATATTCCTAATAAACCGGATTTGTAATTTAATATTTCTTTTATTTTAGGTATGGATAATTTTCTGGATAAGAAAAAGATAATACTAGGATCTATGCTGCCTGATCTGCTGCCCATTATCACTCCTTCTAATGGTGTAAAGCCCATTGATGTATCAACTGATTTTCCGTTTTTAACAGCAGAGATTGTAACGCCGTTGCCAATATGGCAGATTATAAGTTTATTCTTCATTAATTTATTTTTTCTTAAATATTCTATAACATATCTGTGAGCTATTCCATGAAAACCATAATGCTTAATCCCTTTTTTATAGTACGAATAAGGCAATCCATAAATTTGGGCTTTTTCAGGAATAGTTGTATGGAATTCTGTGTCAAAAACAGCATATTGCTTTATATTAAATATCCTGCATGCTTCAACAACATCAATTTCAGGAATATCATGCAATGGAGCTAGAACTTCTATTTTTCTTAGAATCTTAATAAATCCATTATCCAATGCTCTTGGCTGTGTAAACCTTCCCCCATGAACAATTCTATGGCCTATTACATCAATATTTATTCTTTCTTTCTCAATTATCTCTTTTAATTTTTTAATAGAGTTAATGAAATGTTTTCTTTTTCTTAATTTTTCAAATTTACCTTTTAAGATTAATTCATTAGAATAAATACTGTACTTTATAGAAGATGAACCTACATTTAATATCAATATATTCATATTGCCTCTTTTTTAATTTAATAAAAAATATAACCCTTATTATTTTCAATCATAGCCGCATTTGCCTCATCTGTGTCAAGATGGACATCTAATTTATAATTTTTATTTACTCTGCAGATTAAATCTCCAAAAATATGAAATCCTCGATTAGTTTTAACTGCAAGATTTACAATGCTTCCATTTTTAAGGCCAAGTTTTTTAGCTTCTTTTTCAGAAAGATGCATATGCCTTTTAACTATAACTACTCCTTCTTTTAATACATATTCTCCTTTTGGCCCAATCAACTTAGCTGAAGAGCTATTTTTTATATCACCAGACAGCCTTAAAGGAACTTTTATTCCTAATTTAACTGCATCTGTTTTTGATATTTCAACCTGGGTATTATCTCTGCAAGGCCCTACTACCCTGCATGTTATCCTGTCTTTTTGTGCAACAACATCAATTGATTCATCACATGCATATTGCCCTGGTTGAGAGATGTTATTCCTTTTTTTTAATTTATAATTCTTGCCGAATAATAATTCAACAGCCTGTTTTGTTAAATGAGCATGATGATTAGAAATGCTGATAGGAACTTTTACAATCTTATAATTTTTAAGAATAAAATTTTCCAATTTCATAGTCCTCTTCATTTTACTGGCTAACACCACTAGTTAATATTTAAAGTTTTTCATTTAAACATTCTAAAATAACTATTAATGTTAAATAATATTTATATATTGGTTTAGATTATTGTATATTGAGATAAAAAAACATATATAAAATTTGTATTAACTTTTAAGTGAGAATTAATTTTAATTTTTTTTTGGTGAATACCAAAAATAAGTAAAAAAACGTAACATATTAATAGTAGTAGCATTATAGTATCTTAAAATTAAGTAAAAATATAAAAAAAAAAAAAAAGAGGGGGTAAGGGAAAATGATTGTTAAAGAAGAGTTTTTGTCTAAATTAAGAAGGTACTTTGGCTTAAACCTTTACGAAGTAAAGATTTGGGCTGCTCTGTTAAGCAGAGGCGTTTCTACAGCAGGCGAGCTTTCTGATATAGGAAATGTTCCAAGAAGCAGAAGCTATGATGTTTTGGAAAGCCTGGAGAAAAAAGGATTTGTTATAATGAAATTGGGAAAGCCTATTAAGTATTTGGCAGTTCCTCCAAGCGAAGTTGTAGAAAGGGTTAAAAAAAACATGAAGGAAGACGCAGAAGAGAGAATTAAGAGATTAGAAGATTTGAAAAGCACAGAAGTGCTTGGGGAATTAAACACACTGCATACACAGGGAGTTGAACTAGTAGAGCCAGCTGATTTATCTGGAAGCTTAAGAGGAAGGCATAACTTGTATAATCATATTGAATCATTAATCAAGAATGCAGAAGAGTCTGTTACAATAATGACGACAACACAAGGCTTAATAAGAAAGATTGAAGGATTTAAACCGTTATTTGAAAAACTCAAGAAAAGAGGAGTAAAAATCAGAATAGCAGCCCCAATAACAAAAGAAGCTTTAGCTGCTGTTAAAGAGCTAGGTGCATTAGCAGAAATAAAAGACACAGACGCAAAATCAAGATTTGTTATTGTAGATGGAAAGGAGATGGTATTTATGGTTTTAGATGACAAAGAAGTGCATCCAACATATGATATAGGCATATGGGCACACACTCCTTTTTTTGCCAAGTCATTAGACAATCTGTTTAGTGTAGCTTGGAAAGGAATGAAAAAAGTTTAATTTTTTCTTTTTCTTTTTCTTTTTTTGTTAATGAATAATAAAACTTAAATACTTTCTATTTAAAAATATAAAATTATGAATTTAAAAAAGCTATCAAACACATTATCTCTTTTAGAAAGAGAGATCCTTCCTTTATTGAATAAGCATCCTTCCTTAGAAGAATTGCAAAAGAATTCAGGATTAAAAGAAGTTGAAGTTATGAGGGCACTGCAGTGGCTTTCCAATAAAGGGATTATTGAGCTAAAAGAAGAATTAAAGGAAGTGGTTAAGCTTGATGAGAATGGCAGGCAGTATTTACAAAAAGGCCTTCCAGAGAAAAGATTTTTAGAATCAATCAGAAATGAGGCTTTGACATTAGATGAAATAAAGAAACAATCTAATCTGAATAAAGAAGAATTAAATGTAAGTTTGGGCATATTAAGGAAAAAAAACTGCATTAATATTGGCAAAGACAGCGGATTTTTGATAATCTCAATTAACGAGGATGGAAAAAAAGTTCTGGAAAAAGAATCATTGGAAGAGAAATTTCTGAAATTAAAGTTTCCTGTTGAGGTTAAGGATTTGACAAATGAGGAAAAATACGCTTTTGAATCATTAAAGAAAAGAAAAGAGATTATCAAGGTGGATTTGTTGAAGTTAAGGAATGCTTACCTTACTCCTTTAGGAAAAAAAATCAGCAAGATAAAAATAAATAAAAAAGTTATTGATTCTTTAACATCATCGATATTAAAGGCAGGAACCTGGAAGCAAAAAGATTTCAGAGCATATGATATATCCATTAATGTTCCTAAGATTTATGGCGGAAAAAGGCATTTTGTTAAGGACGCAACTGATTATATAAGAAAGATAATGCTCAGTTTTGGCTTTAAGGAAATGAAAGGGCCATTACTGCAGACTAGTTTTTGGAATTTTGATGCTTTGTTTACAGCCCAGGACCATCCTGTCAGGGAATTACAAGATACTTTTTATATTAAAGAGCCTGAATTAGGAGAACTGCCTAATAAAAATTTAGTTAATAAAGTAAAATTATCGCATGAACAAGGGGTTTCTGGAA
>Ga0209542_10021428_pt1 | contig 10130 bp, 6 predicted proteins | sample RifCSPhighO2_01_FD_184028 | JGI IMG/M metagenome (GOLD analysis project Ga0209542, IMG submission 184028) | Soil microbial communities from Rifle, Colorado - Rifle CSP2_plank highO2_0.1 (SPAdes) (version 2) | ecosystem: Environmental > Terrestrial > Deep subsurface > Rock core/Sediment ...
ATATTGAAGTGTAGTCAGATTCCCCCTTTTAATCCATGTGCTAAATGTCCATGTGTCACGATTGCCCGCCCCTGCAGGAGTTTTGCTCAAATAATCGCTATTGCCCGAAATAAGCCGCGCGGAATTACTGATAGTGTACGCGGCGTTCACGTTCTCTTTTGTCGGCGCGTAGAGGATGATGTTGGTCGCAACAAAGAGAGAGACGACGAGAAGCCCCGCCTTCAGAATGGCAAGGGCAGCCCTCGGCACAAACAGCCGCGCGCCACTGCGTGCGCGCAACCTCGCGAGGAGTCGGGGTTTCTTCGGCGCGTATTCACGATATTCTTCGCGCAGAAGACGGGCGTGCGTGCGGTGCTTTTCTGCGAGTTCCGTTCTTTGTGTGTTGAGGTGGGAACGAAGGGACTCAATACTCACGAACCACTGGCCGTTGATGAACTGCGCCTCGCACTTCCCTTCTCTGCAGAGGCGGGAGACGTACTCGCGCGTCACGCCGCACTCGCGGGCGGCCGCGAGCGTCGGCGCGTAGGCAACGCCGTCGAGGAGAATGTTCTCGTCTGGCAACTGTGGTGTGTGGGTTAAGTGCGTCATAGCCTGTATACGACCTTGCCGATGATGTCGACTTTTTGCACGGTGCCCCACGAGCGCGAGTCGGTGCTTTGTGAACGGTTGTCGCCGAGGACGAAATAATCTTCGGAGCCGAGCACTATCGTGAAATCGCTGCCGTTGTAATTCCCTCCCACGACGGTACCCGCCGGGAAGAGAACGCGGCATTCTGTAGCGTGCGTTTGGGCTGCGTTGATGTCTTTCTCATCGCACGGCTCCTTCGCGTCGTTGATAATGACGCCCTGGTTCGTCACCACCACCCTCTCTTGCGGCATGCCGACGATGCGCTTGATGTCGACCTCCTGCTTGTCGTGCGGATTGCGGAAGACGAGAACGTCGCCGCGCGAGAGGAGGCCGAGGCGGTAGGAGAGTTTCTCCACGAGCAGGCGGTCGCTCGCGGAATACGTCGGCGTCATCGAGCCGCCGGAGATCACATATGACTGAAGTGCGTACTCGCGCACGAGGAAAGCCGCGAGCGGTATGGCCACGATGAACAGCCAGAACCAGTGCTTATGCAACAGGCGGGTAGTGGGTAGTGAAGAGTGAGTGGTGTTCATATGCGTGAATGTGGACTCGGGACGGGCGCAATGGCATGAAGGTCGTCTATCATTCGCGTTTTTGGGAACAGGCGGGCGAAGGCGGCGTAGGTACACGTATCGTTTGCCCACACATGCCTCCATTGATTCTTCCCTGCTCCCTGTGCTACACTGTCTGCGTTATGAACAAACGCATCGTCATCAATAAGTACATTGTTGCCGACCCCGACATTTGCCACGGCAAGCCGACATTTAAGGGCACGCGCATCATGGTCTGGCAGGTCTTGGAGATGCTTGCAGAGGGCGAGAGCTTTGAGAGTATCCGAAACGCCTTCCTCACTCCGCTCACTCGAGAACAGATCGCTGCAGCCTTGGATTACGCCAGTACGCTGACCCGAAACAACTATGTCGTCGTCGACACCAATCCGATCCCTGCTTGACGAGAACGTGCGTATTGAGCTCGCGAAACTGCTTTCCGAACGCGGCATTGATTTCACGGATGCAAGGAGGTCAAGCGGTGATAAGACGCTTGCCACCGTTTCGTGCGCGGAAAAACGCATCGTCGTTACGAACGACACTGATTTTTCAGAAATGTGCAAAGGTGATGTATTCGGCGTCGTATGGCTACGACTTCCCCAGAACGATCCCGAGCTCTTAATCAAAGAGTTCAGTGCGATGCTCGCCGAAAAACCACGATACGCAGGCTCACTTGTCATTCTTGAACGTGAAAAGCGACGTGTCGTGCCGCTTCCGGTTCGAGTTCGCTCCGGCAAGAATTCCTGATCATTCAAGCGGCCGCCCCGAGCCCGTCGAGGGGCGGCGGCTCTTTGTGGCAAGGAGCGCCCTTGGCTTTTTGCTTCCCTGCTAAAGTTAAAGATGGTGGTCATATTAGAAGGGCATTCCCATGAGGAAGGTGGCGCCGCCGGCGGTGGCGGGGGTTGAGGCGGCGCTGGCTTGGGCGGAATAGTAGAAGGGCACGTCGGCAAACGCGGCGTAGCGCGTGTTTCCTGCGTGATAGAATTGCGCACAGCCGGACGCATGGTGCGGGACCAACCTTGTCAGCTTGTGTCCCAGGGGTTCGATTCCCCTCGGCGGCTGTACAGGGACGTTTTCCCCGCCTACGCCCCGACTTCGCACAAAGCTACGAACGGGCACGGCAAGGCTTCGGCGGGCAGGCACACCTATCCCCGTTTCTTCACTTGACATCCATGTACGGTTTGCTACATTTGCTTTGACAACTTTGGTCCCTTGTACCAAGTGGGACGCGAATTGGGAGACGCCATCCGAAAGGGTGGCGTTTTCCGTTTTTGTACAGAACGGCAGAAACGTGGCAAGGGCAGCCCTTGGCATATCAAATGGCAAGGAGCGCCCTTGGCTTTTTGCTTCCCTGCTAAAGTTAAAGATGGTGGTCATACTAAAAGGGCATTCCCATGAGGAAGGTGGTGCCGCCACTTGTGGCGGGGGTGGAAGCGGCGCTGGCTTGGGCGGAATAGTAGAACGGCACGTCGGCAAACGCGGCGTAGATGAAGGTGCCTCCGGAGGTGTTGTATGTAGTACCTCGTAATTTGAAACCGTTTGATAAAAAATCAAATGCATCACTACTTGCTGATGCTTCTGCCACCGAAGAATTTGGTCGCAAATCCAATACAACCTGGTTATAAACATCCCTAGCAGAATCATATGCAACCCAATCATCTGCAGTATCAGTGCGCTTCACCATCACGTACCGCGGCTTGAAGCCCGTGTAGACAAACGGTCCGTCGGCGGAGCCGTTGCCGGTGTAGGTGCCAAATGCGGAGAATCCCGAAATTGCTTTGAATAAGTAGGCGACGTAGGCGCCGGCGCTCGCATTGACATCAACATTGGTGCCCAGCGAGAAGACCGACGCGGTCGGGGCGGTTGAATTCCATGCTGTGGCGTCGGTAGCGACCGCGGCAGTGGTATTGAGTAACAATATTTGCGTCGTCGAAGCGGTAAGCGAGCCATGGTACACGGTGGAGTTGCCGGTGCTGTCGCGGCGCTTGACTATCATCATGTCGGGTACTGTCGCGAGGGAGTGGCTTATCGTGCGATTTGCGCCGGTGCCTGTGTAGCTGACGATGTCCATGCCCGCCGTCACGCTCTCTTTCCAGAGCCACGAGATGTAATTGTTGCCCGAAGTGTTGACAGTGGTGGAGGCGCCCAGCGAGAAGCCGTTGGAGAGGAAGCCCGTGAGGGCGGTGCCTCCGGCACCGCCCTCCGCATTCGTCGCGTTGGAAGCCCACGCGGGATACAGCGTTGTTGAACTGGCAAAAATCCCGTGCGCATTCGCCGATGTGCGGTCTTTGAGCCAGACGATGTCGGGTTGGAAGGCGACGAAACCGCTCCACGTGGAGGTCGCCGTCCCGCTCCCCGTATACGTCACCGCATCAAAATAATTCTTTGGTATCGCAATCGTCGGCGCGGGCAAGTTGGCGGTGGAGAGGGCTTTGTAGCCGGCGGGCGGGGTCGCAACATTCCAAGTCCCAGATGCCCCGAAGTTCCATTCGCCAGCATCGCCGTTGAGTTCAGCCCAGACCCCCCACGCGCGGTTCTTATTGAATGACAGAGCGTCGGTATCATCGGACGCGGTTTTATACTGGATTGTGCCAGCATCCATATCGACTAAGACCTGCACCCAGGCGCTGCCGTACGTCCCTGACCACTGGCCCGTGTTCTGCACTCCCTCCACAAAGACGGTGGTGTTGTTGTCGCGAGTATCGACGACGTTTGCACTCTCTTGAGTTCTGCTGGTTATAGCCACGTCGAGTCGTCCCAGTCCAGAGTCAAGCCCGGCTCCTGATGTCAGCCTATATTCCCAAACCCATTTTCCCGTGGAGGGAATGGCGGTTCCCATTAAGTAACACGTAGCTGCGCACGAGGCCTTGGTGTTTCCTTCAGAGAATACCACCGTGCCGCTTTTATCTAATGGATTGAGCGTCGCAAAGCTGTTGGTCGGCGAGTCGGTGACGAAGTCGGTGGTGGCGATGTTGTTGACCGTCCACGTGTTGCCGTTGCCCGAAGTGTCGGTGCCCACCGAGGCGGCAGTCGAGGTGCCCATGAGCGGGAGGTGGAAGCCGTTGGTGCCGTAGGTGCCGCTATATGTTTTTGGCCGCCAGTAGCCCGATGTGTCGTATTCGCCGAAGGAGGTGGGGGTGAGTTGCTGTCCGTCTACATAGTAGAAGTCAGAGAGGTAGCCGTCATAATAATCCGACCCGCCAACTGTACGGCCAATGTACATGTCGGTACCTGCCGTATAGATATTGGCTGTCGCATTTTGCGACGGATAACTCGCCGTGGAGAAGCTCGTAATCTGCACGCCGTCTTCATATAGTTTTATCCTATTCGCGGCGGTTCCTTGGGTACTGTCAGCGGCAAGGGTGTAGTGATGCCACGTAGAAGGGTCGCGGTAGAGTGCGTTGGTAACGAGTGCGGTAACTCCGAAAAGGTTAGCTATCTTTATGGTGTTATCGGTCTCGAAACGGAATGGTGTGTCTTGATTAAAAGAGATGAGCATATGCCGTGAGCCAAAGGACGACCGCTTCGCCCAGAAAGAGAAGGTGAATTTTTGCTGGTCGCCCGCCGCACCGTACGTTTTGCTCAAATAATCGCTATTCCCCGAGATGAAGCGCGTGGAGGAGGCGATGGAGAGCGCGCCGACGTCGGAGATTGCGGAGGAATATTTGAACGGGATTTCGGCAAACGCGGCGTAGGTAAAAACAGAGGTGCTGAAGTTGATACAGCCGCCGGTACCGCGCAGTTTGAACCCGTTCGAGAGAAAATCCACTTTATAAGTCGCACTCGTGCTTTCGGCGTCGGAAAGGGTACCATTTATGATATTGCCCACAGGATTGAACGTATCGCGTGCGGTATCAAAGATAGTTGAATCATTGCATGCGCTACTCGGCCTCTCGCGAACCTGGATGTACTTCGGTTTGAAACCAGTATAGACGAACGGGCCGTCAGCATTGCCGTTGCCTGTATAGGTACCGAAGTCGGCAAAGCCGGTAGTGGTCGCGAAAAGATAGGCGACGTAGGTGGCGCCCGATGCGTTTGCATTGTTGGTGCCATTGTTGGTGACAGTGAAAACGCTTGAAGTGAAGTTGCCGGTGGTGCTACTCCCCCACGGTGTGTTGCTGCTGGATTGTGCGCCGGAGAGCGGATAAAAATAGGTTTGGTCGGTGAGCCCTGTGTGCCATGTCCACGGACCGGCAGCGGAATCCCGACGTTTCAGAATCATGAAAGCGGGCGGCTTGCCCAAGCTGTGGGATATCGTTCTATTAGATGTGTTGTCGCCCGTGTAGGTGACGATATCCATGCCGCTCGTCGGCGATTCTTTCCACAGCCAGCTGATGTAATTGTTGCCGCTGGTGTTGAAGAGAGCGTTGGTGCCGATGGTGAAGCCGTTGGAGAGAAATGCGGTGAGTGTCTGTCCGAAGCCGCCCACTTCTGCCGCGCTGGAGTTGGACGACCAGTACGCATACACCGAGCGCACCGAGTCAAAAATATTGTGCATGAGTGCCGACGTGCGGTCTTTGATCCACACGAGGTCGGGGGTAAAGCCGATGGTGTCGTCGTCGGGCGTGTAGCTCACGATGACAATACCAGAACCGCCATTGCCTCCTGCTGCCGAAAGACAACCACCACCACCACCACCACCGGTATTTGCTGTCGCGGCAGTTCCTGCTCCGGTGTTGTTTGAGCAACCTGCGCCACCACCACCAGAGCCACCCGCGCCGCCTGTTTTACTAGTATATCCCGCACCCCCGCCGCCGCCAGCGTAGGTAACAGATGAACCCGATATGCTTGATGCCGACCCAGCGCCGCCTGCGCCGCCTGCACTACTGCTACCTGCGGCGCCCACGGCACCCGCGCCGCCGCCACCACCACCGGTTGAGTTGGCATAGTTGTCGGCCCCGCCGTCGTTGCCTTGTCCAGCGACTCCAGTGCCAATACTCCCAGGATTTCCGTTCCATGATGTGCCACCACCGGAGCCACCGTTAACGCCATTGACGACCGAACCTGAGCCTCCGCCACCGCCACCAGTTGAAGTAATACTGCTAAAAACGCTATTGCCTCCATTACTCCCCTGTGCGGCCCCGCTCGCGGCACCTGCGCCGCTAGCCCCAACGGTAACGGTATACATAGAGCCTGGAGTTACAGAAAGAGTTCCAGAAAGGAGTCCTCCCGCGCCGCCACCGCCGCCACCGCCGCCTCCTCCACCTCCGCCACCTGCTACTACGAGGTAGTCAACCGACGTAACGCCCACCGGCACCTGCCAAGTGGTCGTACCTGTTGTAGTAAAGGAGATGATACTGGTGCGGACGTTCATTGCCGCACTGGTGCCCGTATACGTAACCGCATCAAAATAATTCTTCGGCACCGCGATGGTGGGCGCGGTTAGGTTGTTGGTCGAGAGGGCTTTGAAGCCCGTGGGTGGAGTGTATTTGAAATATCCGCCCGATGCGGAGTCGTACGTGAGTCCGCTCTGCCCCCCTTGCCCGAAATTGAAGACGGCTGTTGTAGATTGGCTTGACCCGCCGTCGGCAAAGGCAGGAAATAATGTGCCACTCAACCCCGTAAAAGCGGCATTAGTTCCTGCTGTGAGGTCGCCACTTGCCTGCCATACTCCGTTTTTCGACCACCATATTTTGCCGTTATCCATATCGAGGGCGATGCCAATAACATCGTTCGTGGTGTATGTGTTTCCATACGCGGCCCCACTTCCGTTGTTATATTTTTCGCCGTTGCTATAATACGCCCATCCGTTCGCGTCCGAACCTAGATAACTCGACAGTGTCGCACTCCTATTGGCCACGCCAATCATCCAATAAGCACCGGCCGATGCCAGACTCTCCCAGTACCATTTGCCCGACGACATGCCCCAGTTGCTACGACTCATCTCCAGGCCGGTCGCGGTTACGAACTTTAGGTTCCCCTCCGAGAAAGTGTCGCCTGAATTTTTGTCGAGCGGGTTCCACGTTGCAAAGCTGTTGGTCGGCGAGTCGGTGAGTTGGTTCCCTGTCGCGGTCATGTTGGTGGAGGTCGCCCAGTTGTTGCTCCCCGCCGAGTCGGTGCCCAAGGCGTTGCCGTTGCCGAAGGCGAGGTGGAAGCCGTTGGTGCCGTAGGCCGCACAAGGCGATGCGGTCGAGTATGTAGTCGGCCGCCAGTAGCCGTTGCTATCTGTCGCGCCAAAACACGTCGGCGCCAGCGCCGAGCCGTCGATGAGGTAGGCATCGGCTAAGTAACTGTCGAGATAGAGGGAGCTCGTCTCGACCCTTCGACCGATGTTGTGCGCAGTCGCATCTGTAATATCGCCAGTCGCATAACTTAGACTTGGATTCGTTCGCGAAGAGAAGTCCGTAAGCTGCGTACCATTGACATATACCTTCATTCGGTCATTTGCCGTGGCGTTAGTAGTGTCAAACACGAATACTAGATGCGCCCACGCGGCAGGGTCGCGGAACTTTGCCGATGTGTCCAAACGCCCGTCTGTCGCCCCGCCGACCTGCCACTGTATGTTGTCGGTAGAGCCATCGTACAAAATCATATCCGTGCCTGCAGAAATCAACGTGCCTTGTCCGCCAAGTGCTCCACGCTTGACCCACACGCTGTAGGTCCATGTTGTGCGACTTCCGGCACCCCCAGGCGTTTTCGTAAGATAATCGCTGTTGCCCGAGATGAACCGCGCGGAATTCGCGATAGTGTACGCCGCCTGCGCTTGCGGGAGCTTGAGTGCGTAGAACTCGACCCCAAACACAGCCACAACAATAAGGAGCGCCGCCACCACCCGATGCCTCCACAGCATGGCAAGGGGCGCCCTTGCCATATTTCGATATGTTCGAGGGAAGTTCATACAATGTTCATGCTAAAATTGCCCGCAAGCCGTCAGCATGGTGCGGGACCGGACCTGTCACTCCGTGTCCCAGGGGTTCGAGTCCCCTTGGCGGCTGTATAATACAGATTTCCACATCCCTGCCATCTTCACTTGACATCCATGTTGGGTTTGCTATATTTGTGTGGACAGGTCCGGTCCGCTTCAGCATCATGCGGGACACGATACTGGAAACACCGCTCGCAAGGGCGGTGTTTTCCTTTAAAGTGCGTTGACGAGATGATGGGGCAACGGACGAAACCGCTTGGCGAATCACGCGTTGCTGATGTCTTCTACGCACACACCATATTTTTTTGGAAGACACGACCGCAACACCCCAAGAGAGAGCTACGGTGTGGATACTCTCACCCGCCCCCATCAACCAATCAACTTTCTTCAGTATATCAAATAGCACGTAGGAATCAACAAAAGCGTAGCTGTTTTCTTGTTTTTTATTTTCGTTCCAGTTGTTGAAATCTTTTTCCATAGTTCCTTATTCTAACCGACGTTGCCCGAGATGAAGCGGGCGGAATTCGCGATGGTGTACGCCGCATTTGCTTGCGGGAGTAAGAAGTAAGAATTCATACGCGGGGAAAGGCAAACACGCTGAAGCCGCGCCGCGTCAGACGCGGCGCGGCTGTGTTGCTCGCGAAAATCCTACTTTCGAACCGGAAAGACTGCGGTCTCCAGTTTTCTGAGCCTACCGGCGTGCTCGTCGAGTTGCATTTGTATAATGAGGTAGCCAAATTCCTCTTTGGTAAGACGGGCGAGCTTCTCAAATTCCGTTTCTTTCCGCTTTGCCATAGAAAAGCAATTGTACCATAACCCAACAATGCAACCGCCAGCCACGCGGAATTCGCGACGGCGAAAGATTGAAAGTTTAACGTTTTAAACATATCAAGATTTTGTGGTGCCATCGGCGTTGTAGAGATGCGGAAGCGTTTTCGAGAGTTCTTTGCGCGCGCTTACCATGAAAGTTTCTGTGTCCTTTTCTTCTTTGGAGAGCTCGCGTTTCCGTTGCAGACCGGCATGCGGAGACGACTTTAGAGCTTTGATAAAAGACGCGATAAGGCGGGAGGTTTGTTCGGCAGAATCATATAAATATTTAAATGTTTGAATATTCAAATAACCGATGTCGTGCGCGATGTAGAGTTGGGCTCTTACCTCTCCGCATGATGCTTTTGCAATGTACAAATAGTTCAGAAACCCGTCACGCGTACCCGATTCGAATCCTTCCGAGATATTGGACACTACTGAAACGGCTGCGCGTTGAATCTGATCGGTAAAACCTCTGTCCTTGCAGGTGGAAAAAGATTTATACACATCTTTTGCAAGTAGTCTCGCTTTTTTCCACGCCAGCATGTCCTCGAATCGTTGTACCGTTGCCATATTTTTACTTTAAACTTTAAATATTTAAACTTTCTTGCCTCCTAGAAGGCGAGCGCGGCGGCGCCGAAGATTTTGAGCGTGGAGGTGGCGGTGGTGGCGATGAATGTCGCGAGGTCGCACTGGTCGGCGGTCGTGGTCAAGGTCGGCGCCGAGTCGCCGTTCCAGAGGACCGCCGAGTCCCACGTGACCGTCCGTGAGCCCGTGCCGTCTTGGCAGACCACGAGGCGCAAGACGGCGCCGGCGATGTAATTGGTGAAGTTGATCGTGCGGTTGCCGCCGAGCGTCACCTTCTGCTGGTTACCGTCCTGCCATGAGACCGTGATGGTCGCCGCGTCGGTGAGCGCGTTCTCCGTCGTCATGATGGCGCCGCCCGCGCCGATGGCGAGCCTCGCGAAGGGCGAGGATGTCGCGATGCCGACGTGGCCATTTGCATTTACCACAAACAGGTTTTGTGCGGTCGAGCTCGCGATTTGCAGGAAGTTGGTGGTCGCGTCCTGCGTCTCGATGGTGAGCTTGTACGCGGGCGTGGTGGTGCCGATGCCAATTTTATTTTCCGCAATAATGTTGCCCACGCCTGTCGGTGAGCCGCTCGGACAGCCGCCAGTCGTGATGGAGCCGCCTGTACAGACCCAGAAGTTGTCGTTGTTGAGGTAGAAATCGCCGCCTGATGCCGCCATGTTGAGGTCGCCCGTCGAATCCACGCGGAGCTC
>Ga0209542_10021429_pt1 | contig 10130 bp, 9 predicted proteins | sample RifCSPhighO2_01_FD_184028 | JGI IMG/M metagenome (GOLD analysis project Ga0209542, IMG submission 184028) | Soil microbial communities from Rifle, Colorado - Rifle CSP2_plank highO2_0.1 (SPAdes) (version 2) | ecosystem: Environmental > Terrestrial > Deep subsurface > Rock core/Sediment ...
CAGCGGACATCCCCTTATCGATTAAGGCCACTCAATTAGCTCCCAAGGTGGATACAATCATCATCATGTCTGGCGACTCTGATTACGTTGACCTGGTAAGCCACCTTAAGTCTGAAGGCGTAAGAGTTGAAATTTCTGCCGTGAAAGAAACCACCGCTCGCGTGCTGATTGAAGAAGCTGATTACTTCCATCCGATTACCAAAGACGACTGGTTTGCCTACAGCTCTATGCGGCCACATCATCGGCCGGAAAAAAAGATCCTGCCGCAAAAATCACAAGCTTAATACTTACTTTTTATCCCAAAATTTATTTAAAGAACTGGGCTTTTTCCCAGCTATGAACTTATTTCTGCCAACTACCTTGGAAGAAGGCCAGAAGCATTACCAGAACTTTGAGCAGTTTGATGTAGTTTTTATTACCGGAGATCCTTACTATGACCATCCGCTGAGCGGCATAGCTGTCCTGTCAAGATTGCTGGATCGCCAAGGATATAAGATTGGAATCATCGCCCAGCCGGAAACTGACCAGGAATACCTGGCTTGCGACCGGCCGAAATATTTTTTCTGCATCACTTCCGGCCTGCTGGACTCCATGCTGGCTAATTATACCCCCATGCTGCGCAAAAGAGAAAATGTCCTGGTGCCCGAGCGCGCCATAATGATTTACACTCAGAAAGTAAAGCAATTGTTTAGGGAGGCTATCACTATCTTGGGGGGAGTAGAAGCCACCATTCGCAGATTTACTCATTTTGATTACAAGGAAAATAAATTGCGCCGTGGAATTTTAAACGACAGTAAAGCCGATTTATTGCTTTTCGGCAATGCTGAACGGCCGCTGCTGGAATTGTTAAACCGATTCCAAGAGATAGGCTATACCTTAGGAAGCTTTGCTGAAGCCAGGGATAAATTAAATTTATCAACCTTAGATGGCGCAGCCTTCAGGATCAGCAAAAATGAAGTCAGTTCCAAAATAAAACTGCTGCCGGGTTATGAAGAATGTCTCCAAGATAAAGAACAATTCAGCCGTTTGACCAGGATGCACTATCTGCTGCCAGAAAGCTCATTCATCGAGCCCTGCGGGCAGGGATTTATCCAGCATAACCGGGCTTCTCTGCTGCTTACTGAACCAGAGATGGATCTCATTTATGGTGCACAGTTCAGCAGGAAACTTCACCCTCATTCCAAAAATCTGGCCAAAAATCAAGCCATGGTTGACCGGCTGGAAACTTCTGTGATCATTGGCAAGGGCTGCTGGGGCAGCTGCAATTTCTGCATTATTCCCTTAGTGCAAGGCAAGGAAGTGGCGCACAGGAGCAGGGAGAGCATTTTAAGTGAGATTGAAACTTTATACCAGCAAGGATTCGCCAAAATCAACGATCTGACGCTGCCCACCTTAAACATGTATGGCTCCTATTGCGCCCTATATGATCAGGAAGAGAAATTATTCTCGCCAATAGTTAGGGGGCAAATTATAGTGTATAACAAAACTAAATACTGTAACCAGCAATGCGCCGGCTGCCCCCAGCGGATGCTGCGTGGTGATTTATATCCCCTGCTGGAAGAAGTAGAAAAATTGCAGCAGAAGTATCCCGGAACTGAGCTGGAACTGCGCAGCGCCATCCGCCATGACCTGATTCTGCAGCAAAAAGATTTATTCAGGAAGATCATGCAGTTTACATCTCGCTTGAAAATTGCCCCAGAGCATATCTCGGAAACGGTGTTAAGGCAGATGAATAAAAGCACTAGAGCTGCCTTTGAAGAATTCCTGCAGGAGTACAAGCTGATTAACCAAGAGCAGGGAACAAACAAGAACCTGGTGCCTTACTTTGTGGCTGCCCATCCTGGATCAACGATTGAAGACATGAAATTGCTGCGACAATTCTGCAATGAGCAGGATATTTATGTCAATCTAACCCAGGTGTTTACTCCAACGCCGGGAACAGCTTCCACCGCCACATATTACACTGGCCAGGATACCTTCACCAAGCTGCCAGTGCATGTACCAAGAACATTCAGGGAAAAAAAGGACCAGAAGAATATCCTCTTGAATGAAGTTTCTAAAGAAGTTGCGGCTAGTGACGAGCAGGGATGAACAGGGATGAACAGAAAGGAGAACTATATTTTTGCATTCAACGTCAGCTGTTTCTCGACCAAAACGGAATTTTTAGTCCCGCAGGACATAAAAATGAAGTGAGAGCGCAGGCGCAGGAATTTGACGGGAAAGAACAGATTAGGATCATAACAGTAATAATAGCAATAATAGCAATAATAGCAATAATAGCTATGAATTTATTACAAAATAGAAATATAATCCTTATTATCAAAATAATTAGGAGTAAATTATAACCTCATGAACCTTCAACAACTGCAGGAAGAGTATCAGGGCTGCCAGAAATGCCCTCTCCTAGTTGGCAATAGGACGCAGGTAGTATTTGGCTCTGGCAGCCCTAATGTTAAAATTATCCTGCTGGGGGAAGCCCCGGGGGCCAGCGAGGATAAACTGGGTGTGCCGTTCTGTGGCCAGTCTGGAAAAGTTTTAGATATCTTGCTGCAAGCCGCCGGCTTGTCTAGAAACGAGATTTTTATTACTAACACCATTCTTTGCCGCCCGCCAAATAACCGCGCTCCAGTCTCAGAAGAAATCAATAATTGCCATCCCCGGCTGGAAACGCTGTTGGCCATAATGCAGCCAAGAATTATTGTTACCATAGGCAATTTTGCCACTCAATGTATTCTTGGCAAAACTGGGATCAAGGCTTTGCATGGCAAAATTTTTGAGCATAATGGGATGAAAGTTGTTCCGGTGATTCATCCTGCCAACTATTTGTACTCAGGAAGAAACCCCCAGTTGCTGGAGGAGATGAAACAGGATTTCAAGGTCATTGCTAAAGTAGTTGCAGATTCACAAAAACAAAAGACACTGGGCGAGTTTTAGTGAAGGAAAATTGATTTAAAAAAAATGTGAATTAATCTGAAAATTCCCACACCAGATACTCATCTCAATTTAAGTGACCACTGCTGCTCCTGGCGAACAGCTTTAACCGCTTCCAGGCCATACATTTCTGACTGGTGCCTTTTACGAACAACAATATAAATTACAATTGCTGACAGCAGCAGGCCTAGGCTGAACAGTATCCCGATGCTGGCCGCTTTTTGCGTGGTGATGAAATCGCCTACGGCTGCGCCTACCAGATTAAGGCTGAAGCGGCGGTTAGGCTGTTCAGAAAGAGCCGCTTCTGGAGGCGCTAGCTCAATAGTATCTGCTGCTAATTCTGATTCAGCAGTGTTGATATCAGCAGCAGATTCTAAAGACTCAATATCCTCAACAATATTTTCATCTTCAGCATCCTGCTTGGAAACTACTTGCGAATCTGACGAGGCGCTGCTGCTGGAACTGCCGCCGCCAGAGGCACCACTGGAAGAACTTCCAGAAGTGCTACCTGAAGAGCTGCCAGGAGTGCCGTTGGAATCATCTGAAATCAGTTCAGTAATCTGGAGGCTAAGCTGAGCATCTGTCTCATCAACCCCATCAGAAATGGTCAAAATGATGGTATAATTATTTTTAGACTCGTAGCTATGTGTGACACTTGGCCAGGCTGCCGTTTGGCCGTCACCAAATCTCCAAGAGTAGCTTAATTGCTGGCCGTCAGGATCACTGGCGGAGCCAGAGAAAGTTATAACCGTACCAGTTGTAAAGGAAGAGCCATTGCTAGGGACAGTGATTAATACATTCTCTGGATCACGATTGCTGATTACTAAAGATAATGATGAAGAATTGGCAGCATTAAAGACTGAATCTAGAGCTTGGATCTGATAAAGATGATTTCCAGGGATTACTGAAGTGTTCATCCGGTAAATATATTTGCTGCCAACTAAACCTGTGCCATTCTCCGGGCTTAAAGTATAATTAACTAACTGCCCGGTATGAGAAGAGCTAACCAGCACTGCCGCCAGGTTGGGGTCGCTGACAGTTGCTGTTATTTCAATAGTGGAATTAACCAGCAAAGGCCCTCCACTATTGGTTACATTAGCAATTAGCGGAGCAGTTCGATCAATGGTAATGGTCCTGAATTCCGTGGCATTGCTGTTTCCTTGGTCGTCAATGGCTGCTGCGGTAATAACCCAGCTGCCCTCAGCCAAGGAAGAAAGGTTTAAGGAAGCCATCCAATAATTGGAGCTGTCATTTATCCCCGTTAAAGAGAAGGAGTTATTGCTGCCAGTTACTAGGCTGTTATTAACGATACTGCTGTTTACTGTGAAATTGACCGCACTGATCTGCCTGCCCTCAACAGCAGAAGCAGTAACATTAATAATAACTATCCCTTCCTTGGCTACGCGGTCAGCAAAATTAAATGAAACAGAGGGAAAAGCTGCTTGCACCGTGAACTGTAATGTTTTGCCGACAGCTGTGGTTCCTGCTAAATCAGAAGCATAGATTCTGTAATAATGAGTGCCAGTGCTGGCATTAGTGATATTGAAGGAATAAAAAGTAGAATTAATGCGGTTCATAGTTAGGTTAGCGCCATCTAATTCTAGCAATGCCTCAGATAGCGCTACATCAGACTGGATCTCCATAGAAAGGGAGTTTTTCTTTATCGACAGATTATCATCCGGGAAAATAAGAGTGATTTCCGGCTTAAGCGCCAGATACAGATCAATCCGAGGAAAGATCAGGCTGTTTCTGTTATCGGCAATGGCTACTCCTTTTTTTAGCCTAAGCTCGATATCTGCCGGAGTCAGTATCTGATTATGCACAGCTGAAAAATATTGCTTAATCAGCACAGCTGCTCCAGCCGCATGGGGCGCGGACATGGAAGTTCCCGTCCTTGACGCAAAATTTCCATTGGTGGAAGCAGAAATTATGGATGAACCTGGAGCTAGAACGTCTAAAATTTTAGCGCTGTTGGAATAACTTGCTATCAGGTCACTTTTAGTGGTTGAGCCTACTGACAGGGCTTTGGAAGCACAAGCTGGTGAGCTAAGCCCGTCAGCATACCCGCTATTGCCGGAAGCTACGCTAACCAGGATTCCTGCATCCGCGGCATTATTCACGGCCATCCCCAGGCTGCTGGCATCACAACTCTGGTTGTTAGAGCTGCCATCGCCTAAGCTTAATGAAATTACTGAAATTGATAAGTTGGCGGCATTGGCGATACACCAATCAATGCCGGCGATAACCATGGCTTCCGTGGTAGTGCCGGAACTGCCAGGGAAAACTTTTACTGCAGCAATGTTAGCGCCAGGAACCACGCCAGAATAAACTGTATCATTAGCCGCGACAATTCCCGCAACGTGAGTGCCATGCCCGTTCTGATCCAGCGGATCGGCATTATCTTCGGCGATATTATACCCTTTAATGCGGCATTGGCCGCTAATTACCTGCCCAGAGCTGCAATTGCCAAAAGCGCTGTGAGTGTAACTGATTCCGGTGTCAACCATGCATACTGTTTGGCCTGCGCCAGTAAATTTAGTCTGGTTAAACGACAAAACCTGAAACGGAGGGACATTAATTAAAGGCACTGAACGGTCCAGAAGCAAGTTGACCTGGCGGTCAAGCCTGATTTTAGCTACATGGTAATCCTGCTGCAATTTTTTCAAGCCCTTTGCAGTAACCTGCCCAGAAAAGGCATTGATAGTTGCGTATTGATAAGTTAAGTCAAATTCCTGTGCCCTTGTACCTAACAGCCACTCCTCTTCTTCTAATGACAAGCTGTCCAAGACCTTCTCCTGAGCCTTAGAAATTATCTCCTGCTGCTGATTAATACTCAGGGCAATCCCGGTCGATTCTGCTGGTTCATGAAGCAAGACAATCACAGCCACTTCACTGGAATCCTTCAGCTGCTGAACAACTGCCGAATCAACTGAAGCTTCGGAAATATCCACCAGAGCTCCAGTTATCCCGCCCTGAGTGATCAGGAAATAGCCGCTAATAAGCAGGATGATAATTAAGAAAATTACCTCAGTGGTAGGCTGATGATGTTTCTGTTTCAATCCTGCCCGGTGAGATTTATTTAATTTTCTTTTGGCCATTTTAGGTCGTTATTATCGTTTCATTATTGTTGTCATTAGCATACACCCATTTTGTCCAGGAAGTCCAGTAATTAGTTCCAATCCTATTTTGAATTTATTCATTTGAATTGATTCACCTGATTTTAATCCCTATCGTTAATGTTCATGGCCATTTAAGAGAATGGCTGCCAGTAATTTTGTTTAACCAATGACGAGCTGATCCCTTCACCGATGTTAAAAAAAAAGGAAGACAGCACTGAGGCCAATGAGCTGAACAGCCCCGTTCTGGCCTCATAGGTGGCATAAGAAACTTTCTGGAGGTTATATTTTTCTTGGATATATTTCTCCAGCTCAGCCTTGCCCCCCACAGCATCAATGAGGCCTAGTTCTTGAGCTTCCACGCCCAGAAAAAATTCTCCTGTAGCTATCTTTCGTACTTTGTCATTAGTTAATCCGCGGTTGAGAGCTACTTCTTCAATGAAAAAATCATGGATGGTCTTCAACTTCCCTTGCAAAACTGTTCGTTCTTCTACTGTAGGTTTTCGGAATGGTGTCCCTAAATCTTTCTTATCGCCAGCCACCAGCCGCTCATAGCCTACACCATACTCTTCCAGCAATCCGCTGAATTCCAGATAAGATGAAATCACGCCGATACTGCCAGTGATAGACATCCTGTTGGCCATGATAAATTCAGTAGAAGAAGCTACCCAATAGCCTCCGGACGCGCCAACTTCCCGGATGATAGAAATGACCGGCTTTTGCGCCTTCTTAACGGCCGCAGCAATTTCATCAGAAGCGACTGCTGAACCGCCGGGAGAATTGATTTCCAACACAATTACTTTTATCCGCTGATTCTCATCAGCTTCCTCGATAAAATGAATTATGTCTGATGAAGAAACAGTTGCTTCACCTAAAAGCATAGAACGACCAGAACCAACAATAGTTCCTTCAATGGGAATAAGGGCAACATTGCCCAACCTGGAGCCGTCCATAGAGCTCAAGCTTAAAGGCAGAATAACCACCAAAATGAAGATAACTGCAGCAACCGTCAAGATAATCGGCTTATAATTATGTTTATTATTATTACTAACAACTAACACCCTCTTTTCCATGAGTTTTGGAAATGAAAATATCTATATAAAGCTAGTGGTTAGGCAGGCTCTGTAGAAAGTGCAGTGGCCATCAATTCGCGAAGCCCTTAGTGATAACAAATTCAGCCGAGAAGGGAGTTACCACCACGGGGAACCTCGGCCTTTAAGATACTAGCAAATCTTGTTAATTATGGAACTTGTTGAGATTTGCTAGTATAGTAAATCGCATGGTGTAATGTTCCATTACTTTTGGGATTTACTATAAAAAATCTAGTGCTGAGCCTGATGGCCACCGAGCGCAGCGAGACTTTCTGCAGAGCCTTTAAATGCAAAATTGATTAAATTGTTTTAAAATCATTTTGACAAGCTATTCAAGATTCTATTCAAGATTCTTAAGAGATTTATTATGAAGCTAAATTTAATTTACTATTCTATTTCCTGGCCAGCCGGTCCAGTTCATCGATCTCTGCCCGTTTTATCTGTAAAATGGCTTCTGACAGCTTCTCTACTGCTTCACCGATGATTTTAGATTTCTGTGCCTGCTTGAGCAATAAAATGATCACAATCAATGATTCAATCAGCAGAATTAAGACAATGACTGCAAAAGTAAATACAACTTCCACTAATGGAACATCTATCCCAAAGACTAGCATAATTATTAATAGTAATTATATAACTTATAAAGATTTCTGCATAGCCGGTATCTCCTCTGCTATCGGAGATACTGGTTCCATCCGACATCTTTTTAAACAGAACGCTATTTTATCTTTATAAGGAGATGTGGGTTTTTGCTTGCCTGAATCCTTGAAAATAAGGAGATGTGGGTTTTTGCTTGCCTGAATCCTTGAAAATTTATAACAATGGAGGCTTAAAATGGGATTATATCAATACGTTAGGGAAGCATGGAAGAGGCCGCAAGCTAATCCGCTGTGGCGGGAAAGATTATTGCAATGGAGAAAAGAAGATTCAACTGTTAAATTAGATCATCCCACTAGGATTGACCGCGCTCGGTCCTTGGGATACAAGGCCAAGCAAGGTTTTGTAGTAGTCAGGCAGCGTGTTCTTCGTGGAGGACACCGGCGTAAGAAGATTAAGGGCGGCCGCCGTTCTAAACGTTCCGGAACTAGGTTAAATCTGGATAAGAATTACCAGTGGATAGCTGAAGAAAGAGTACAAAAAAAGTATCCCAACCTGGTTGTATTAAATTCTTACTGGGTGGCCAAAGATGGAGCTTACATCTGGCATGAAGTAATTTTAGCAGATCCTGACCATCCGGTGATAAAAGCTGATGCCAATTTAGCCTGGTTGCAGACCAGAAAGAACCGCAGCCGAGTGTTCCATGGCAAAACCTCCGCCGGAAAGAAAGGCCGCGGATTAAGATAATCATTCAGATAATCAAAAATTAGATTAGCTTAAGAGCTGGTGTCTTTGACTATTGTACCTTAAAATGAATCCTGCTTTTGAGAAGTGTATGAAAGGCTTTCTTTACCTAGGTATGCCTGTAGCTGCTTGGGCGCTGATTCATAATCAGCTTACCGATGGACGGCAAGGCGGGCTAATTCAAGAATATTTTAAGCCAGTGGCGGTAGAATTCCGGGAAGCAACTGCCGATGAGATAACTGACTTGGTGATTGTTAGCGATAATGGCACTAGATACTTGTTTGTAGGGTCAACTGAATCAGGAGGCAGGCAGTATCGGAGCATTGATGAAACGGTAAGCGTGATTAAAAACCTGGACCTTCGGGAATTATATCGGCTTAAATTAAATGCCCTTCAGGACAAGTTAAATAGGATAGGAGACTATTAAAGACTATTAAATGCCAGAATGCTTTTCTAGAAGTACAATTAGGTGTTATGGATAAAAAAATTAGCCTGCTGGAAGAGGCTGTCAAGGGAGATTAATCATGAAAAAAGCATTACTATGTTTTCTAGCAGTACTGGTTATCGCTAGTTTTTTTATTTCTGATGATGAAACTAGTCCCGCAGAGGAAGGAACGATGGAAGTCTATTTTTGCCCGCAGGATAATTGCGAAGGGCAATTAGTTGCTTTTTTGGATTCAGCGCAACAATCAATTCATTGCGCGTTATTTGATGTAGGCTTGGAATCAATACAGCAGAAATTAGCTGAGAAAGAAAAAACAATTGAGGTTAAAGTTGTAACAGATAATGATTATCTGAGAAAATTTCCAGAAGATTTTGTTAAAGCCGATAAGTCTGGATTGATGCATAACAAATTCTGCATCATTGATGGGCAGAAAATTTTCACCGGTTCGATGAATCCCACGTTTAATGATGCCAATAAGAACAATAATAATCTTCTCCTAATTGCTTCCCACTACTTAGCTGAAAATTATGAAGCTGAATTCCAAGAATTATGGCGGGGCATATTCAAGAAGGGCAATTCAGTGAAATACCCCGAAATTACCCTCTCTGGCATTGAAATAGAAAATTATTTTTGCCCTGATGATGATTGCATTAAACAAGTGGTGGAGGAGTTAAAGCAGGCCCAGCAATCAATCTACTTTCTGGCTTTTTCTTTTACCAGTGAAGAGATTGCCAGCATCTTATTATTAAAAAATTTAAATGGTCTTGAAATTAAAGGCGTGATGGAAACTAAGCAGATCAGTGAATATTCTCAATTTGAGCGCTTGAAAACTAATGGCATTAAGGTGATTAAGGATTCTAACCCCAATAATCTTCATCACAAAGTTTTTATTATTGATTCTGAAACTGTAATCACCGGTTCATTTAATCCCACTAATGGCGGCAACAGCCGAAATGATGAGAATATCTTGATCATTAATGATCGGGACACTGCTAAATTATTTCTGCAGGAATTTCAGCAGCTATACGTTATATAGCTAGTGCGATATGTTTTATGAGGATTATTATCACTGGCTATGTATAAAAATGACTGGGAGAAGTATAGTTATGCAAAAAATTTCGCTGGGTGTAAAACCCCGCCCTTTAGGGCGAAATTTTTGCATGCTAAAAATGCGTAGTTGAGAAACCGCCTCTTTTGAAACCTTGT
>Ga0209542_10021431_pt1 | contig 10127 bp, 9 predicted proteins | sample RifCSPhighO2_01_FD_184028 | JGI IMG/M metagenome (GOLD analysis project Ga0209542, IMG submission 184028) | Soil microbial communities from Rifle, Colorado - Rifle CSP2_plank highO2_0.1 (SPAdes) (version 2) | ecosystem: Environmental > Terrestrial > Deep subsurface > Rock core/Sediment ...
ATATATTGATGCCGGCTACCAGCTGGTCCACGTGCTGAAGATCAGGACAAGGGATGTGGAGGACACCGGCAGCCTGGTGGACACTGCCGTCAACAACGGCGCCAATGGGCTGGATCGGGTGGAGTTCAGCCTCTCAGAAGAGAAGCAGAAGGAAGTGAACAGCCAGGCCCTGGAGCAGGCAGCAGGAGAAGCTGCGGCAAAGGCGGAAACCCTGGCAAAGAAGCTGGATGTCCGCCTGCAGGGCATCAGCAGCGTCTCGGAAAGCCTCTCCGGCGGCTATCCCTATCCGGTGTATGCTGAAGCTGCCATGGAGAAGGCAGCGACCCAGATCGCTCCAGCCAACGTGAAGGTGAGCGTGTCCGTGACGGTGAATTACGAGATTTAGGGGATTTTCTTTTTTTGTTTTTTTATGTTAGTGGTGTGAAAAAGCAGAAAAACAAATCGCTACTTTCCCCGGTAGCCAAATTTCTGGTCATATTCCTTATGGCCAATGATGTCAAGAACACCCTCCCTAAAGGGCGGGGCGTGTTCTTGAGCATGCTCGGAAATCGCTTGCTTACCCCAAGCTGAAGCATGGCTGGCGTGCGCAAGGCGATTTCCGACATGTCAAGGACAAAATCAATGATTTCTACTTCGTTTGACTGAATGGTATATATGAGCCTCCAGTAATTCGACAGCTCGATCCGCCAAAGATTGGTTACTCCATACTTCTGGGTGTAGTAATCGGGAATTTGGCTTTTCTTTACCTGATCACCGGCAAAAGGGTTCTCTTTCAGCCATCCTTTAACCCGGTCTATCGATCTGAAAATAGACTGATGCACAGATGATGTCACGCCGCGTTGAAGTTCCTCGCCGACAATCCGGTTGAGCTCGTTGTATTCTTCGGCAGCCTCTTCTGAAAGAATGACCTGCACTTCTTTTCCCTTAAAGGTCATAATGCCGTTCCCCGGCGAATTGCTTCCCTGAGCTTTGGGCTGTCGTTATGTGCCCACAGGACTCCTTTATGCCCGTCGATAATTAACCCCCGGCGCTCTAAATATCCAAGAATAACATTGAGCGTTTGGTGCATGACTTGCGCGGGCAGCCGCTTTTTGATTTCTTCCCGGGTGAGGGTTGTTTCCGCTTCTTTCAGCACGTTTTCTACCATGAGCACTGTTTTCAGGTTCGGGTAATGAAGGATAGTTTGCATAGGGGTTATTTTGTATATTCTTATATTATTAATTATATAGACTTATATATAAATGTTTCGGGAGATGGAGCTTCCAGGGCGTGTATCGTAACCTCTGCCGCGCAGTATGCTGCGGAAGAGTTTAGTGGAGAAAGGATTAAATAGAGGCAATACCAGAACAGCGGCATGCACAAAAGAGGCGTGGAGCTCAGCATCAATTTCGTCGTCACCCTGATCATCGCCCTGATCGTGTTCGCCGCAGGGATAGTGCTGATCAGCAGGTTCTTCGCCAGCGCAGAGGAGACCATGCTCCAGCTGGATGCCGCTACCGAGCGCCAGCTCGAGGGCCTGCTGGACACCGGCGAGCGGATCGTTGTCCTGGGCAGGAACAGCTTCAGCAAGACCGAGATCATCAGCCCCGGAGGGACTGCACAGTTCGGGATCGGGGTGCTGAACGTGGAGAGCAGTGATCAATTTTCTGTTAGGATTACCCTTGCGGACGGGTACGACGAGGGGAACCGAAAGATTACACCCTTAGAGAACTGGATAATCCAAAGCGCAGAATCAACCAGCACAAACAGCCCGCTCAGTATCTCAAAAACGATTCCTCAAAACACCAAGGAGAAGATACTGCTCGGCATCACCCCGCCATCAGCTGCCCAAAAAGGGACATACATCTTCAATGTTGACGTCTGCCGGAACCAGAATAATCCATGTACAGATGCATATGGCAAGCAGAAGCTATATGTACGAATAAAGTAAAGCTTAAAAGCAGGGCAGACAAAGGATAGGCAATGTCCCTCGACACCATTGTAGAGCGGGAATCGCGTGGGTTCTTTGGTAAGGCATTAAAGTGGATGGGAAAGAGCAAAGCCCTGAGGTACGGGATCACCGGCATTGCGGCGGTTGTGGCGTATGGCGGAGCGGATGTTGGGAAAGAGGCGTTTGCGCAGGAGAGGAAGAGTAGGATTGCGTTTGAGTCGGATAGAGACGGTGATTTCGAGATTTATGTTATGGATCCAGACGGCACGAACGTTGTGAATCTCACGAATAATGCTATACATGATAGATGGCCAACCTGGTCCCCTGACGGAACACGAATAGCATTCATATCAGGTTTGGGAAACAGTGACGTTTATATTATGGATGCTAATGGGAAAAATCAAGAGCGAGTAACTACGAATTCTGGGGATGGGAAACCTCCCCAATGGTCGCCGGACGGAAAAAAGTTTGCGTTTGTATCCTACCGTTCCCCCGGCACCGGTTCTGACATCCACATTATCGATATGGAAAGCAAGAACGTATTAAGGCTTACAGATGATGCAGCATTGGACATTGAACCCCGCTGGTCGCCAGATGGAAGCCGGATAGCATTTGTCTCGGAAAGGGACGGCAAGGCGGAAATCTATACTATGGATAGCGCCGGAAAGAACATCGCCAGGCTAACCAACAATGCAGATCTCGATTTTAGTCCACGATGGTCACCGGATGGAACAAAGATCACCTTTGAATCTTTTCGGGATGGTATCCATGCATTATATGCAATGGATGCAAACGGAATGAATCAGGTGAGATTGGCATTAACGAGAACGGATACGGACCATCAATGGTCACCCGATGGAAAAAAAATAGTCTTTAACTCAATCTGGTTTCAGGGTGCGGTGCCGATACCAAAGATTCATGCAATAGATGCCAATGGCAGTAATCTCACCAGACTGAGTGAGGATGAGTATGCTGAATCGCAGCCGGTATGGTCTGCAGACGGGGAAAATATCTTATTCGTCTCGCATAAGGGATCGGGCATTTCAGATATTTATGCTATCGATGTTGATGGAAAAGATAAAATAATGTTAACGAGTAATACGGGAAGGAATAGCAGTCCATCCCTGGAACCACTTGTGAAATCATCACTTCCAGTTAGCGATACTGGTAAAATTGTGTTTGTATCAAATAGTAACTTGAATTCGGAGATTTATGTTATGGATATTGATGGGAATAATAAAGTAAAGTTGACAAATACTCGATTTAGTGAGGGCCAGCCGAGCTGGTCGCCAGATGGTAGGAAAATTGTCTTTAGGTCTAATGATGGCGGGAATTCTGATATATATACTATGGACGCTGACGGGAATAATCTACTAAGGCTGACCGACCATCCTGCAATTGATTCGTATCCAGATTGGTCGCCTGATGGCAGGAAGATTGCATTTGAATCAAATAGGAACAATACTTATGGTCAGATACACGTCATGGATATTGACGGAAGTAATGTAGTAAGATTAACGAATGATCTGGTAGGATCATTTCATCCCGATTGGTCACCAGATGGGAAGAAGATTGCATTTAGCTCTTGGAGAGATGGAAATTCTGAGATCTATATTATGGACGCTGATGGGAGTAGTGTAGTACGGCTGACAAACTCTCTATTTGCTGATTTATACCCCAGCTGGTCGCCAGATGGCAGGAAGATTGCATTTACCTCATTTAGACAAGAGAGTCAAGGTATCAACCAAGATATCTATGTAATGGATGCAGATGGCGCAAATATAATGAGGCTTACAGACCACCCAGCAGATGATGAATTCGCAAGGTGGTCACTAGACGGCAGGAAGATTGTCTTTAGTTCAAAGAGAGATGGAAATTCTGAGATCTACGTTATGGACGCTGACGGAAGAAACACGTTGAGGCTGACAGTTAGTGATGGAGAGGATAAGGAACCGGATTGGGGTCAATTGGTGATACAATCGCCATTTACGATTATTAGCAACGATATCACTAGTGATGCTACCTGGAAAAAAGAAGGAAGCCCATATGTTATCCGTGGCGAACTTGCAGTCCATAACAATGCAAGATTGGTGATTGAACAAGGGTGCAAAGTACAAGAGGACACATCGGGAATCAATGCATTAAGAGACTACAGCTTTGTACACAATTCCAAGGGGCATATTATAGCGAACGGCGTAGATTTTTCTGGTCTTAATCTCTACCTAATTTCAAAACAGACCATCATACAAAATTCTATACTAAGAGGGACCCAAATAACAGCAGATAGCATAACAATGACCGCATCCTCGATAAAAGGAAGCACAATATGGCTAAAGTCTAACGGCGTAAAGTTAGAGGATATTGTTGTAGATGGAGCATCTACGATAGGTCTTGCCGCAGGCATAGAACCACAAGTATTTGATAAGGTTAATTATGCAGCGGAAACTAAATTTGCTATTGATGGCCCTGTTTTGTTCAAGGACTGGACAATCCCTAACTTGGCGAAAGAATACCGCCTCCTTACGATTCGAGTATTACGAGGGGCGACGCTAATGATACCACCGGGAATAACACTTAAGGGGCTCGGCGATCTAGATGATAACGCTGGGAATCAGCCATTTGGAGCTATCGTAGCAGATAGCAGCAGTTTTTCTGCAATACAGTTTAACTTAAAGTCAGAAAGAAGTGCGATAAGGCATTCAACGATAAGAAGAGGAGCAATAAGGATAAACGGCAGTGTGATCATGGAAAATAATACGTTAAGTGAAATAGTTGGATCAATAGTCATAGACGGCGGTAATCCAACTATCAGAAATAATGAATTTGACGGAAACTTTTATTTTGCAAACACGGGAAATACTGAAGTGAATGCAGAAAGCAATTATTGGGGTGATCCATCAGGTCCGTATCATAAAACATTGAACCCGGAAGGAAAGGGAGTAAATGTAACCGGATTAGTTGATTTTACTCCCTGGTTGATAAGGTCGCCATTTGATACGACAAGTATAGATACCGTAATATCAAGTAAAGTAAGTAAGATTGCATTTATTTCATCACGCGAGGGGCATGAAGAAATTTATGCAATGGATATTGATGGGAGAAATCAAGTAAGATTAACGAATAATAATGGAAGGGATTTGTATCCGGATTGGTCTCCTGATGGAACGAGAATTGCATTTATGTTTACAATAGAGGGTGATGATGAAATTTATGTAATAGATGCTAATGGGAGAAATCAGCGAAGGTTAACGAATAGCCCAGGAATTGATTGGACACCGCGTTGGTCACCAGATGGGAGCAAGATTGCATTTCATTCGCAAAGATATAGTAGTGATGAAATTTATATTATGGATACAAATGGGAATCTCCCCTCACCGGTAACGTATAGCTTTCAGGCCGGCAGCAAAAGTTTTCCTGCCTGGTCACCGGATGGGGAGAGAATCGCATTTTTCAGTTTTGGATATGGATTATATGTTATAAAACTCGCTGATCGTTTAGCTGTATATCCGACACGCCTAGGTTATGGGGAACATCCTAATTGGTCTCCTGACGGTAAAATTGCGTATACTAGTACAGCGGCGCATGATACTGAGAAAGAGATTTATACTATGGATGCTGATGGGAGCAATCAAGTAAGGTTAACCAACAATACAATAATGGATTGGTATCCAAGCTGGTCGCCAGACGGGAAAAAGATCGCATTCTCGTCAACAAGGGATGGCAAAAGCGACATCTATGCTATGGATGCTGATGGAAAAAATCAAATACAGTTAACCACTAGCGGAAACAATTACCATCCGGATTGGTCACCATTCTTAACACGCGTTGATACGATAATTTCTCTTATAGCCATCGACCTCGCCCTCTCCGCCTCCTCTCCCCCGGAACATTACCTCGGGAATACGGTCCGGCTGCCCGTCCGGCTGAGAAATGAAGGAGCGCAGGCCATCGGGCAGGGCACAAAGGCATTGATTCTCGCGTCATACGCCGACGTTCCCTTAGACAGGTACATCACGTTCGAGAACAGGACTATAGTATTGCCCCGGGATCTTTCTCCAAACGCCGTTTTAGACACCTCAATCGCATTCTGGGCAACCTTGGAGGGAGAGCACCAACTCAACCTTGCCGCCCTGCTGTTTGACAAAGATAGCTTCTTCCCCGGTGTGCAGGGGCAGCATCCGGTTATCAAGAGGGAGGAGGTCATCAAAGACGGCAGCTATAATTTGGCGATGGGCATTGACCGGAATCCGGCGAATAATACCGCGGCAGTCACCATGTCAACGCCAGAGACCGGCTACTGGCAGCCGAAGGCGCTTGTCCAGCATCTGCTGAAGAAGATGGGATTGGGAGGCCTGGGAAAAGCGGCGAATACTATTTTTGACATCCACGAGAAGATCCCGCGGGCCGGGCTGGACGACAAGGATCTCGCCACGCTTTTTGAGGACATTGCGGATGTCACGGGCAGGGTATACGATCCGCAAGCCGGGCGCGCAGTGAAGATAGGGGTTTCCATAGCAACGCAGCAATGGCTGCAGGCCGGATACCGGGCATTTGATTATAACCAAAGAGATTATCTCCGGGTGATGACTGTGGGCATGCCGTTGGAGAGCATCGTCAACATCCAGGAATCGCATGACCAGATGCTCGGCACCGCATTCCTGCCTCCCCCGGGAGCCAAGTTCAGCCTGCAGGGAACCATGATCAATGAGAATGGCGTGCCTTCAGGAAGCCTGGGAAAAGAAGCGCAGGATGTGATGGATGCGTATATAACAGATGCCAGCGGGAAGAGGACAGGCATCCGCAGCGGCAGGTTGGTCGCGGACATTCCAAATTCAGCGATAGTTGCGGATAGCGGGATGATCTACATCCTTACCAGCGAGACCGGGCAGAACGTCACGTTCGCGGGAAGCGATATCGCAGTGACTCCATATGTGATTTCGACAGACAAAAAAGAGGGGACAGTGCGCTCATATCCCATCGGAACAGATAGTGTCATTGCCGCGGCAGGCGTGCTGGTCGGGGTAATCAATACCAGCGACTATGGACTCCAACTGTCGGGAAGCATCAATGCCACTATCCCTCCTGTTGAGCAGAAGGAGGTGGTTACTGATATCAGTGACGTGATGGCAATCATTCCGAGACAGTTCCTCCTCCAGCAGAATTTCCCCAACCCATTCAACCCCTCCACCACCATCAGGTATGACCTGCCGCAAAGAGCGCGCGTCAGGCTCACCATCCACGACATCCTCGGCAGGGAAGTCGCGACATTGGCAGAGGGCGAGCAGTCCGCGGGCAGCTACCAGATGCTGTGGGACGGCAGGGACAGCAGGGGGAATTTCCTGCCGACAGGCATCTACATCTCCCATCTGCAGGCAGGCCAGCTCTCCGAGGCAAGGAAGATGCTGCTGATGAAATAGCGCTGATGCGCTGCGGCGGTATGCGGCAGAACCGGGAGCAGATTGATGCAGGCGCCAATCTCGCCGAAAACTATATAAATAAGTAGCTTCACATATATAAGTAAGGTGAGTATATATGACCAACATGACCCTTGCAGTGCCCGAAGGTTTGCATAAGATAATGCAAAAACATAAGGACGTGAAGTGGAGCGAGGTGGCGCGGCAGGCCATTTCCGAGAAAGCAAGGAAACTGGAGCTGATGGACAAGCTTCTTGCAAAAAGTGAATTGACCGAGCATGATGCCGAGGAGATAGGGCATGGGATAAAGCACGGCATTGCAAAACGGCATGGTTTGGTCAAATGAAGATTGTCGTGGACACGAATAGGATTATCGCTGCATTGGCAAAGCAGAGTACCACAAGGGACATCCTTTTTGACGAATGTTTTGAGTTGGTGACGCCGGATCATACCCTAAGGGAGATAGGGGAGCATAAAGATGAGCTGATAAGAAAGACAAAATTGAGCGATGAAGAATTCAGGATTCTGCTTGCTTTATTTTTTGAAAGGATCAGGCTCGTCCCAGAGCAGGAATATAGGGGGTTTATGGAAAGATGCAAAAAGGATATAAGCGATCCTGACGATGTGCCTCATCTCGCGGCCTGCCTTGCAAGCAAAGCAGAGGGGATTTGGGCGCATGATCCCCATTTCAAGGAGCAAAAGAAAGTCAGGGTCTTTACAAATATAGACATGCTGAGGATGGGCGGAAAACTGAAATCTGACTCGGGTCGCGGACCGCCACAACCAGCAGAAAAAAGATAATGCTTAAATACCAAGAGATTATAAAGCCTCCATGCTCGACCTCCGCAAGATCCTGGTCATATTTATCGTCGCCACGTTATTTGCCATCTTCGTCTGGGCCTTTGCCGAGGCGGTCTATCCCGCCCCGAAGTATGAGGATTTCTGCAGGCAGGAGTATTACCCCCGCGCCATGGCTGTCAAGGAGCCGGGCTCTGCAGACTGCCCGAAGATCGAGGGGCCAAGCAGCGCAGAGCAGGATGCCTGCGCGGATCGCCACGGCTTTATCCAGTACCAGTACGATACCGAGTGCCCCATCTCCTGGGCATGCGAGACCTGCCAGTATGAGTATGATGCCGCAAGGAAGCAGTTCAACTATTACTTCTTCATCATCTCGTCCGTCCTCGGCCTGATCGCCATCGCGCTCGGATTATACCTGCCCGCGTCCAATGTCAACCAGTGGATATCCACCGGCTTCATGCTCGGCGGCCTGGTCAGCCTCTTCATCGGCACCGCCAGATATTTTGGAGAGCTGGGAAGGTTCACCAAGCCAGCCATCATCCTGATCGAGCTGCTCATCGTGATTTACATCTTCTACAAGAAGATCAAGAGCTAGCCCGAGAAGATTAGCCGAACGAGCAGGTCAAGGGAGTCCCGCTTTCCTCGCTGCAGAGTACCTTGTGCTCCCGGACCTCATAAAACCCTATCCTGCTGTTGTCCAGCTTTGCCTTGCAGCAGATATTGCTCGCGATATTGGAGGCAAGCAGGTCATAGTCCCGCAGGTATTCTGCAGCCAAGGCTTCCTGCACAGCAAGCTCCTCCTGCAGGGATTCCCTTGTTGCAGCGCACTGCTCCTCCTGCCGGGCGTATTCGCTGCTCAGCCTGCTGAGCTGGGCATTGCAGCTCGCCAGCTCCTGGGACGCGCGTTCCATCTGGCCGAACAGCTCCCGCGAGAACGCAGAGGATACCGAGAGGTTGGTTGCGGACACCAGCAGCTCATCCCTCAGCTCGCGGATGCCCTGCCCGTACTCCTCGGTGCTGGCGTTCGCCGCCTGCATCTCCTGATAGACTGCATAGCCGATGAACGCCGGCCGGAGCACAAATACCCCGACCAGGATAAATCCAATCAACCCGCTTGCCAGCAGGATCGTGCGCCGCATAGGGAATATTTAAGAATGGGAGTTTAATAAGATTTCTATGATGGAAAGAGTATGCGGTTGTTCTCTCAATTTTTCCCGTACACCGCCATGGCGCTCGGCGAAGCGGGGGACGCCCCCAATCTTTTCCAAAAGCTTGACCAAAAGGGTGCGGCGCAAGGCCGCACTGCCGTGGCCGTCATGTGGCTGTGCAAGCCACGGCACGGGGCTTCATGCCCCGTATTGCCTGCCAGCTGGGCGTAACCAGCTGACGGGGTGGTTCGCAGGTCGGAGCGCAGCGGAGACCGTCGAGCCGCCATGTTGGCGGTGTGCAGAGAAGGAAATGGGGGATGACAACGTATGAGATTGCTATTGCTCCTCTCCAAACAGGACCTTGCCCTTTCCCAGGCAGAGGCAGAAGCGGTGTTCCGCAGAAAGGGGAAAAGGATAGGAAACGTCCTCCTGATAGAAGGGGAGATGCTGCAGTGCAGGCGGCTGGCGTACACCAAACAGGCATACCGGCATCTCTTTGAGGCAACAGCGCAGGATCTCAGTAAGAAGATCGCCCGGTTCAGCTGGCGGCGGGTCTATCGCAAAAGCTTTGCGGTACGGGTGCACAACAGCGCCGTATCCGAACGCGAGCTCGCCGACATCATCTGGAAGCGGCTGAGCAAGCCCAAGGTCGATCTCCGCCAGCCGGAGACCCTGATTGCGTTTTTCTTCGCAAAGAAAATGGTGCACGCAGGAAAGCTCGTCTGGGAAAACGATGAGTGGTTCGAGCAGCGAAGGCCGCACCTCCGGCCAGGCCATGCTCCTACCTCCATGCATCCGAGATTGGCGCGCGCATTGGTGAACCTCACCGGCATCAGG
>Ga0209542_10021433_pt1 | contig 10126 bp, 11 predicted proteins | sample RifCSPhighO2_01_FD_184028 | JGI IMG/M metagenome (GOLD analysis project Ga0209542, IMG submission 184028) | Soil microbial communities from Rifle, Colorado - Rifle CSP2_plank highO2_0.1 (SPAdes) (version 2) | ecosystem: Environmental > Terrestrial > Deep subsurface > Rock core/Sediment ...
ACGGCGTCCGCATGTCGCGCCGCCGCCATTTTCGCCTTACCGAGCGCGAGGTGCCGCGCGAGTGTGCGCGGCGGGAGCTTGAGCGACATGTCTTCCTCGTATCCGCTTTCTTCCATGCTGAACGATATGCCCGTCTCAGTGAGGATTCGCCTGCGCCACGGAGAAACGGAGGCGAGTATTAATTTCCTCATTGGCGACAGTATTGCACGAAGGAAATGACCTTGCTAGAATGCTCCCACACCCCCCATACGTATCAAGAGAGCGGTGAGAGTTCTGGCTCGTAGACCCGCCGGCAACCTGTTTCTCAGAAATAAGGTGCCACTTCCAGCCCTTTACGGGAAGATACCTAACCAAGCATCTCCCCTACAGGGGAGATTTATCATTTAACTAATTACCATGTTCCATTCACTTGAGCGATACACGACAGAGTCCGTAACGTCGGGCCACCCCGACAAAGTGTGCGACCAGATATCAGACGCCATACTTGACGCATGCCTCGCGCAAGATCCGACCTCCCGCGTCGCGGTCGAATCGTTCGGCAGCCACGGCACACTGATGTTGGGCGGCGAGGTGAAGACAAGCGCAAAGGTGAATTTTGAAAAAATCGCGCGCAAAGTGTATCGCGACATCGGATACACCGACACGCTCAAAGTACTCAACACGATAGCCAAGCAGTCCCCCGACATCGCGATGGGAGTGGACACGGGCGGCGCGGGAGACCAGGGCATCATGTACGGTTACGCCACCAACGAGACCAAAGAAATGCTTCCGCTCGGCGTCGTCCTTTCACACGCACTCGCCCGTCGCCTCGAAAAACTGCGGCGCGACGGCACGCTCAAGTGGCTCCGCCCCGACGGCAAGACACAGGTCACAATCGCCAACGGCAAAGTCATAACCGCACTCTGCTCCACTCAGCACGACAAAAAAATCTCGCAAGACGAGATACGTGCAGGACTGATTAAACATTTGTTCCGTCCGATTCTCGGCAGTCTGAAAAATATTGAAATACTCGTCAACCCCACCGGCCAGTTCATACTCGGCGGCTTCACGGCCGACGCGGGCCTCACCGGTCGCAAAATAATGGTGGACACCTATGGTGGCGTCATGCCGCACGGAGGCGGCGCATTCTCCGGCAAAGATTCGACCAAGGTGGACCGCTCGGCGGCCTACATGTGCCGTTTCGTCGCCAAGAACTTGGTCGCGAACGGCTACGCAAAAAAAGCTCTCGTCTCGGTCGCCTACGCCATCGGTCGCATTGAGCCCGTCATGATAGAGGCCTTCGACGAGCACGGGAAAAATCTTACCAAAGTTGTCACGGCTAACTTCGACTTCAGACCGCGCTCTATCATCGAACGTCTCGGTCTCCGCAAACCGATATTCCAGGCAACGGCTGCATACGGGCACTTCGGCGTCGCCGGCCGCCCGTGGGAAAAAATCATCAAGTTGAAATAGTTCACCGCAATAGAAACGCCGCTCGACTTCCACAAATCCCAATACTTCACGCAAACGTGAAGTATTGGGATTTGGAAGTGTTATTCTACCGTAACAGACTTAGCCAAATTACGAGGCCTATCCACGTTGAGGCCTTTTTCTTTTGCGAAATAGTAGGCGAACAGTTGGAGCGGCACGACGTTCAAAATCGGAGAGAGCATTTCGAGCGTCTCCGGCACGTAGATGACGTCGTCGACGAGCTTTGCGATTTCCTTGTCGCCTTCGGTCGCGACGGCGATGACGGGACCTTTGCGCGCTTTAATCTCGTGAATGTTGGATACCATTTTCTCGTACATGCTGTCTTTGGGCGCAAGCGCCATCGTCGGGAAGGTGTCTTCTATCATTGCGATGAAACCGTGTTTCATCTCGCCGGCACTGCACCCTTCGGCGTGAATGTATGAAATCTCTTTGAGCTTGAGCGCTCCTTCATACGCTATCGGGTAGTTGTATTTTCTCCCGATAAAAAGAAAGTCGCGCGATTTCGCGTACTTCTTCGCCAATTTCTCGATTGCGGACCGTTGCGCAAGGACTTTCTCCAGCTTCTTGGGTAGTGCCTGCAGTTCCTTCGCTATCTTCTTTCCCTCTGTCGCGGACATGTTGCGCTGGCGCCCGAGAAAGAGCGTGAGAAGTGCGAGCGCGGTAATTTGGGAGAGAAACGCTTTCGTTGAAGCGACGCTCACCTCCGGGCCCGCGTGATTATAGACGCCGGCGTCGGTTTCGCGCGCGATGGTTGAACCGACGGTGTTGACGATACCGAGCGTGAGTGCTCCGCGGCGTTTCCCTTCCCGCACCGCTTCGAGCGTATCGAGTGTCTCGCCGGATTGCGAAATGGCAAGCACGGCGGTTCGCTCGTTGATGACCGCTTTTTTGTAACGGAACTCCGAACCGATCTCCGCCTCGACGGGAATTTGTGCGTGTTCTTCCAACATGTATTCCCCTATCATCCCCGCATACGAAGCGGTGCCGCACGCCACGATAATGACGCGTTCTATTTTTTCGAGCTGTTTTGCGACGCTCTCAAGCCCGCCAAGCTTGGCCATTCCTTTTCCGGGAATGAGCCGCCCTCGCAGAGTATTTTCAATAACCTCAGGCCCCTCCATGATTTCTTTGAGCATGAAATGTTCGTAGCCGCTCTTTTGAGCCTTCTTCGCATCCCAATCTATTTCGGTCGCCTTTCGCTTCACTTTTGACGCATCAAGTTTGAAGATGCGGTGTTTGGTGGGTGTGATGACCGCGACTTCCCCGTCTTCGAGAAATACCACTTTTTTGGTGTGCGGCAAAATCGGCGACGGGTCGGAGGCGACGAAATGCTCGCCGTCGCCGAGACCCAATACGATCGGAGAACCCATGCGTGCGGCGATGATACGGTCCGGCTCTTTTTTGTACTGAAGCGCGATGCCGTAGGTGCCGCGTACGTCGTTGAGCGCCGCGAGGGCCGCCTTCTCAAAACTTTTTTCCGACTTCAGATGTTCTTCCACCAAGTGCGCGAGCACTTCTGTGTCAGTTGAAGACTTGAACGTATGTCCCGCTTTCATCAACTTCTCCTTCAACTCCTTGAAGTTCTCGATGATGCCGTTGTGCACGACCCAAATCTCGCCGTCGCCGCTTCCGTGCGGATGCGCGTTGATTTCCGTCGGTTCGCCATGCGTCGCCCATCGCAAGTGCGCGATGCCGCTCTTACCCCCAAAATCCTTCGGGACTTTTCTGCGCAGTTCTGCCACGGCTCCGGGGCTTTTGACGCTACCGGACTCCGGCGTGTATACCCCCGCCGAGTCGTATCCGCGGTATTCCAAAGAGAGCAGGCCGTCCAAGAGGACCTTGCCGGCGTCCTTATTCTTGGCCCCCGTATACGCAAAAATGCCACACATTGAGCCACTCTAGCACGTTTGCGTCAAAAAATTAACGTTGTTGACTTCTCGTCGCGCAGGTCTATCCTTTCTGCAGGTCACGGCGCTTATCGTGACGAATGGGAAGGAAGAACGCCCATGAAGCAAACTTCAAGCCCGTATCCCTTCGGCACGCCGAAGTGGACGAGATGGCTCGCCGGCTATATCAGCTGGACGCCGAGTGCTGAACCCGCCGAACCGGACAACGCGGCCTACATGGAAGGATTCGATGCGGCCGCGTTGAAGCATGATGTGCGAAAACAAATTCTTGCGCACAGTTGATGCCGAGGCGGGAATATCTGGCGTCGAGGAAATCCCCCGACGCCAGCACGCTATGCGGCAAAGCAGATGTCAGCGATATCAGTTCGGAACGTGTTTATAGCGGAGTGTGTTGAAGCGGCGTCGGGCGGACGCGTGGGATACGTGCGGTTGGAAAGAATGACGAGCGCCACGCCGCGCAGTGGATCGACGGCGACGGACGTACCGGTAAAGCCGGTTTTGCCGAAAGCACCATCACCGAAATTCTCACCCATGAACCACGATTCGGCGCGCTGCCAGCCCAGACCCTTTTGAGCGCCTGAAAGAACGTCAGGAAATTTGCCCTGCAACAACGCTTCTAGAAAGTTGAGAATGTCGGGCGCGGTGGAGAACAATCCCGCTTGACCGACGGCTCGGTGCGCGCGGAAGAATTTGCGCGCGCTTTCGTCATGCACAACACCGCGAATTTCTTTACCATCAACGACCTCCGTCGGCGCAATTATCGATGTCGGGAGTTCGTAACTCCCGACATCGGGGAAAAAGGTCGTGTTTTTCATCTTGAGTGGTTCGAAGAAATATTTCTGCGCGAGAGCGTCGAGCGTATTCCCCGTCACTCGCTCGAGGATAATTCCGAGCAGTAGCGCCGGCAGATTCGAATAGTTTGCGCCGCCTGGTGGCCCGTCAAATCCGTGTTCAAAAATTGAGCGCAAAATCCCGTCTGGAGTTTGATCCTGAAGCGTCGAAAGCCGAAGGCCGCTTACGCGGTACGTCAAAAGGTCCTCAACTGTCACGCCATAGTCATTCTTCAACGCAGGCAAGTAGTTCGTCGCCTTGTCGGCAAGCCTCAACCTTCCTTGTTCGATGAACAGAAGCGCAAGGGAAGCGACGGGTATCGATTTAGTTATCGAGGCGAGGTCGTAGACGGTATCCTCACGAACAACTGGTGAGTCCGAATCATACGTAAGATGCCCGAACGGCGCCACTTCCCGCTCCCCGTTCGCACGCGCGACACCGATAACACAGCCCGGAAATACATTCTCCGCAATTGCTTTTTCAACCCGCGCTTCGATTTCTTTACGCATCCGGGTAGGCTTCCTTGATTTCTTTGGCAAGATACGGATTCCACATGGCGCCGGTCGCGGACATGACCACGTCGGCACCCGCGTCGCGGTATTCTTTGAAATCTTGCGGTGTGACGACGCCGCCGCATCCGACGATTTTCCATGTCATTCCTTTCTTGTCGCGAATGGCTTTGAGACGCCGTACCATATCGAGTCCCGCCCACTTGATGGCGGTGCCGCATACGCCGCTGCGCAGGCGTTTGGGACTGCCGGGAAGCGCCTGCTCCCCTTTTTCATTCACGATGGGCGCGGAGATGGTGTTGATGCTCGAGATTGCGTGAGCGTATTTTGCCGCTATGTCCGCGAGTCGCTCGATATCCGCATCTTCTTTGTAGTAACCGACTTTGAGAATGAGCGGAAGTTTCTTTATCTTCGCTCGGATGGCTTCGCACACGCGCTCGGTCATGAAAAGGTTGTAGCAGACCAATCCCTCGTCGCCGATGTTCGGACACGAAAGATTCGCTTCCAGTATCGGGGCTCCCGTGCGGGCGGCGAGTGCGGCGGCTTGCGCAAAATCCGCGACGAACTCATCCGCGGTCTGATTCTCTTTTACCGTACCCATGAAGCTCAAAACCATGGCCTGTCCTTTGTGGCCGGTCGTGATAGCCTTCTTCGCATCTTCCATCCACTCCTCCGACGGGCGCGAGGGTACCCCGAAAGAATTCGTGATGGAAAGCGGCTCGCGGTAATCCGTGTCGGCGACGAGCGGTTGTTTTGCTTTCTCAAGCGTGAGGTCGCCGTCGATATGAACGGCGAGCACGTTGGGATTCGGGTGGCACGGGAACTCATTGGCGCGCACGCTTTTGTAGACCGCGATATCGAACCCTTTGTCGAACGCACCTTTTACGAATTTGCTGTCAAGCAGCGGACCGGCAGGAATGCCGAACGGATATGCGATGTGTTGCCCCAAAAATTCAAAGCGCGGTTGTTCCTCGGGCAAAACGACGCCGTCAACAAAACCGTTAAAAGGGCCCTCTTTCAGGTTGTCGTAATACGAAAGCGCCGGGTTGTAGAAGGGTGCTTGGAGCATTCTTCCATAATACCACTCACGGAACACCTCCAGAAATCTTCATATGCTAGGCGCGGAGATGCGGCGCGTGAGGCGTACGAATAGTACGGTGACCGTGACGCTGAGGCTCCGCAACAACGCAGATGAGATTTCTGGTGTGTTACCGTCCCGCAGTCGGTATCTTCTTCCACTTGTTGGCCTCCATGTGCCACTGCGACACATTCGCTTTTTGCAGCTCGTCCCAGAGTTTCTTAGCTGTCTTCGTATACAACTTTTTGTCGCGCACGAAGCGCCGCATCTTCGCCCACTTTGCCGGTAGCTCGTGTCCCTGTTCCTCGTATTCCTTCAGCTCTATATCAATATCGAGGTTGTCCGCATCTTTCACGATTTTGGCCTCTATGGAATCACGCTTTTCATACTGCGCGTGTACCGCGTCAAAGTCCGCAAATGACGTGCCCGCAAAAATATCGCGCGCTGCGCGCAGGTCGTCGGTCTGCGAGTACACTTTGTGCACGTACGCGAGATCTGCGGTGCGCGTTTCCGGAAGGTCGTGTACGAGCGCCATCCGGATTATTTTGGATTCATCCCCCTTTCGCTCTTTGCGCGCGATGAGAAGCGCGAGAAAAACGACGCGCATCGTATGCTCAAGGTTGCTCGCCACCGGCACCCCCAAATGCTGTATCCACGCCCGCGGAATGTTGCGGAGCGACCCAATCTCGAAGAGGAACTCAAAGTCGCGGCTCGCCATGCCCGGAAGTATATCCGCAAACCGCTGGCTTCGCACGCTCAGTCCTCTTTCGCGACTACGACGCCGACAAGCGTACCGATGATGACACCCGCGACAACGTCGGAGAACCAGTGGAAGCCGACCGCGGCACCTGAGGCGATCAGAATCGCATACAATAGCGCCAGAAAACGGACGGTTTTGTTCTTCCGGTACCGGACCAAGAGAACGGTGGCGAGAGCGCATGCTACCGCGGTGTGCGATGAGGGCCAGCCCCAAAATATGCCGTGCTGAAGGAAGCCGAAGTTGAAGTCGCGGCTGATATCAGTGAACGGTCCCTGCGTGAGAAATTCCGGTTGAATTCTTCCGGTGAACGCTTTGTAGGCGGATGACACAAGCCACGCGACGATGACCGCCTGCGCACTCGCGGCTCCCGCCGCGATTAGTTCCGCATTTTTTTTCAGCTGTCCGAACAGGTACATTCCGACCGGCAAAAGGATGGGGACAAAAAATCCGCCAATGCCTGCGGCCATGATGAGAATACGGAGGTACGGACTGCGCGTTATCTCGAAAAAATACCAGTCGAATCCGGAGATGACGAGCACGTAGGTAAGTACGATCGCCGCGATGTGGTAGGACAGATTTTTCGGACTGAAAACGGCGGCAAATCGCAGCGGCAATCGATGTGTAAATGCGCGCAACATTGGAAAACGGCAGCAACTGCTACTTCATGCGCACGCCCTTAAAAGACCGCCCCTTCTTCGCCATCTGGTCCATAAACTTACCGGTCTTTGCGTCTACCTTAGTCCACCGCTTATTGCGACCGCTTAAGACCTGCGAGCGCTTTTTGACGACGCCGCTTCTCCCCTTCCCCTTCGGTCCGTTCTTTGCCATATGCTCACATTGTACCGCACGCGCCGCACGCACAGCGCGCGCTGTGGATTATTCTGCGAGCGTTAGAAGCTTATGTCGCGAACGATGCTTGCGTCCACCTGCATGAGGTCTGTCTCACGTATTTTGCCGAAGAAACGTACTGTATCCCCGACTACGAACCGATTAAGACCTACCGTGTTTCTTTTATTGTTCAGAACGGTTGCGTCTTTGGCGAGGTACACCGTGTAGTCGGTGCCGTCGACCGCGATCGTAAGTTCGGCGGGAAGTGCAGAGCCCGATGCGCTCTTCAACGTCCCCTGAAAATTCCTGGGCACAAAAACGTTTTTCTCCTGAAGTACCCTCACGTCGCCCGCGGAGAAAACGTTTGAAGAGTAATCGTACGTGCCCGCGGTGGAGAGAACGACGTCGTTTTTCTTCATATCGCCGAGTGTTATCGAACGCAGTCCTTTCACGATCTTCGTCGAACTCTGCACTTTGACGGTCGTTGAGCCGAATTGTGCGTTCGCAAGGACGAACGACGAGGCGGCGGGGTTAACGCTCGTGACGGTCCCCTTCAGCGTCTTTCCCTCCTGCAGAAGTGCAAGGTCGCGTATTACGGTCGCGTTCATGGTCAAACCTTCCGAGCCCATGACGAGTGAGCCCTCGACATCAATCCGGTCTCCTTCGCGCACCGCGTCTATCGTCGTCACCTCGCCGTGATTTTTAAGCACGACCGTCGATGAACCGTTCGTAAAGACGTTGAGGCGGATGAACGAAGGGCCCCACGTCGCGCGCGAGAAGAGCGTCGAGCCGGCCTTTTGCATGACCGTGATGTTCTTGGCACTGAACACTCCCGCCGGCGTAATGCGTATCTCGGAATAGGCGTCCGCGCTCGCGAAAAGCGGCAGAGCAAGCAGTAGAGCCGCCAAAACCGATCCTGATATTTTCATATGCGAGGACTATACCACCGGCGCCGAAAACCGCCATTTCGGCATGTCCGGGTCACTGCATTCATGTGCTTACGTTACGACGCTTCGTCACTGCCCGTAAACGCTTTGCCACTCTGTGATGGCCGGAAACGCGTGGATGAGGTTGATGATATTGAGTGTCAGATTGTCGCGAATCATGTAAACAACAAAAACCTCGAGGACGACGCCTGTCACAACGACCGTCCATACAGGCATGCGCCACGCAATAAAGAATCCGGCCGCCATCGCCAGTGTGTCTGAGACGGAATTGATGATGCTGTCGCCCGTGTAGCCCTGCGCGAGTGCTTGTTCGCGATAGTGCTGGATAACCATCGGCGTGTTTTCGGCTATTTCCCACGCGACCTCTACCCCTATCGCGAGCACGAGGCGCGACCATACCGGCATGCGCGGGAAAAAATACCAAAGCCCGAGATAAAAAAGAAATCCGTGAATGACGTGCGAGAATGTGTACCAGTCGGATAGGTGCTGGGAGTTACCCGGACCAAGCACTACTCCCTCCCAGAACTTCACGTATCCGCACTCGCATATCGGCGGTTGACCGAACAGGTAGAGAACGAGGGTCTGCAGTGCGATGACCGATACGCCGAGCAGGAGCCAGGCTCGAATAGAAATGTCACCCAATCGCAACATAATCTCTATAGTACAGTATCCACAGAGTTACATGCCGCCCGCCGGGCGACAATACGGCGGGGGTATACTCGAGACAGCACTTATTCACCGTAATTAATCACTATGGACCAACAACTCAATAACCCTCCGCCGTCCGCACAAGGCGGTGCGCCCGGGCACAATGCCCTCATGGGCGTGCTCGCGTACCTCAGCATTCTCGTCATCATTCCGTTCCTCACGGCGAAGAATGACCCGTTCGTAAAGTTCCACATCAAGCAGGGTTTGGTGCTCGTCATTATTGAGCTCTTTATTTTCGTCATCGGCAGCCCGATGTGGCAGTTGTGGATGCTGTTCAATCTTGTGAATCTCGCGACCATCGTGCTCTCCATCATCGGCATCGTAAACGTCGTCAACGGGCAGCAAAAAGAACTCCCGCTCGTCGGGTCTTTTGCAAAAAACTTCACGTTTTAGACGGCGCCTCGTACATCACCACTATCCGGCGCAACTCGGCACGGATTGCTTTGTGTTGCGGCACGGACTTCGCGACGAGGCTCCAGAATTTCTTCCCGTGGTTCATTTCGCTCAAGTGGCACAGTTCGTGGACGACGATGTAATCCGCGATGTGCGGCGGGATGACCGCCAGCTTGTAATTAAAGCTCAGGCTGCCTGAGCGTGAGCAACTTCCCCAGCGCGTCTTTTGCGCGCGGACGGATATCTTCTTGTACCGGACGTTGTAGACACGCGCGAAATGCGCGCAGCGCGCGCTCGCGAGCGCGAGCGCGCGCATCTTCAACTTCGCTATCTCTCCTCGTTGAATCCGTATTACCTCCCTGCCCTCAAGTCGTCGGACGTGGCGGTGAATCCATTCCGAATGCTTCTCGACAAACCGCTCGATGACGCCGTGCCCGAAGAAATGCGGTGCGGTCACTACCACACTCGCGTCCGGATACACGGCGAGCCGCAGAGTGCGGGCACGCGCGCTTCGTTTGAGCACGTACGGTACGCTCATGACTAAAAGAAGCCGGAGGCACATTGCGCATTCAGCGCGGCGATATCATCTTCCGTGAGCGACAATCTCTTGCCCTGATTTATTTTGTACATGATCGCCTGCGCGTCGGCGACGTGTTCCAAACCGAGCGCGTGCCCCATCTCGTGCGCGAGCACGC
>Ga0209542_10021434_pt1 | contig 10126 bp, 6 predicted proteins | sample RifCSPhighO2_01_FD_184028 | JGI IMG/M metagenome (GOLD analysis project Ga0209542, IMG submission 184028) | Soil microbial communities from Rifle, Colorado - Rifle CSP2_plank highO2_0.1 (SPAdes) (version 2) | ecosystem: Environmental > Terrestrial > Deep subsurface > Rock core/Sediment ...
GCTCAACAAGGGCTACGAGAAAGCCGTCATCGATGGTGAGGAGAAATCGCTACGATCTCGGGTAGAGCTCAAAAAACATTTCAAACACAGTATCGATATTATCGTGGACGAGATATTCGTTTCGGAGTTCTTGGATGATCCGAAGGGTTCGCGCGAACGCGCGGCGGAGGCGATAGAGCGAGCACTGCACGAGAGCGAGGGTTTGGTGAAGATTACCGATCCGGTAGGAAGTAGCACCATCGTCTCAGCGAAGTTCTTGTGTCCCTACGATGGGTTTTCGTTCCCTGAAGTGGAGCCTCGACTCTTTTCCTTCAACTCACCATACGGCGCGTGTCCGGAATGCAAGGGACTTGGGAGCAAGTACTTTTTTGGCGACGAACCATGTGATGTGTGCGGAGGAAAACGTCTGCGCCCGGAGGCCTTGAGTGTTTTTCTTGGCACGGTTCAGGAACCTGAAAAGCATGATGGCCCTGCGGCAGGCACCAACATCGTGGATCTCTCCTCACTTTCCATCGAAAATGCGATGGCGTTCTTCAAAAAACTGAAACTGACAAGAAAGGAGGAGGAAATATCGCGCATGGTCATCAAGGAGATAACCAGCCGCTTGCAATTCATGCTCAATGTCGGGATCGAGTATCTGACACTCGACAGAAAGGCCAACACGCTCTCCGGTGGAGAAGCCCAGCGTATCAGGCTCGCCTCGCAGCTCGGGAGTGGGCTTGTGGGCGCCTTGTACGTGCTCGACGAGCCCACCATCGGACTTCATCAGCGCGACAACGACAAACTTATCGAAACACTGAAGCATCTGCGTGATCTTGGCAACACAGTTTTGATCGTCGAGCATGATGAAGATACGATCTTCGCCTCCGACTATATCGTGGATCTCGGTCACGGTGCAGGGACGCACGGCGGAAGTATCGTCGTTTCCGGCTGGCTCGAAGATCTTTTGACCGGAAAGACGAATAAGAGCGGCTCGCGCACGCTTTCGTACCTGCGCGGAGAAATTGCAATAGAGATCCCCGAAAAACGGCGCACGACGGATCGCGGCAAGATAAAGATCCGTGGAGCCTCGAAATTCAATCTCGACAAGGTGAACGCCGACGTGCCTCTTCAAAAGTTTGTCTGCATCACAGGCGTATCCGGCTCCGGGAAATCCACATTTCTCTACGAAATATTGCATCGCAACCTATTAGCACGTTTCGACAAACGCTACCGTAGCGCCAAAACATATAATGCTGCTGAGTTTTCTGGTACGGAGTATCTCGGACGCTCCATTCTCATCGACCAATCGCCGATAGGTCGTACACCGCGCTCGAATCCCGCCACGTATACGGGCGCATGGACGCACATCCGAGATATGTTCGCGATGTCCGAAGAAGCTCGCGCGCGCGGGTGGGCGCCGGGACGGTTCTCATTCAACGTCAAAGGTGGCCGCTGTGAAGCCTGTCAGGGGAACGGCTTAGTCGCCGTAGAAATGCACTTCCTACCGACGGTATACGTGACGTGCGACGTGTGCAACGGCAAACGATTCATGAAGGAAACGCTCGAAGTGAAATATAAGAAAAAGAGCATTCATGACGTACTTTCGATGACGGTCGAGGAAGCATTGGAATTCTTTGAAGATATTCCAGCGATATCGGATAGATTGCAGACGCTTTCCGATGTGGGACTCGACTACCTTGAGCTTGGGCAGAGTGCCACGACGCTATCGGGAGGAGAGGCCCAGCGCGTGAAGATAGCATCGGAACTGTACCGACCGCTCACCTCAAAAACCATTTACCTGCTCGACGAGCCGACCGTCGGATTGCACTACGACGACGTTGCAAAGCTCATCCAGATACTGCAAAAACTCGTAGAGCGGGGAAATACGGTCGTTGTTATCGAGCACAACCTTGACGTTCTCAAATGCGCTGACTACATTATCGACCTCGGACCCGAAGGAGGCGCGAACGGTGGTACGGTCGTCGCCTCGGGAACTCCCGAACAAGTGTCGAAAACCGATGGCTCGCACACGGGCTATTATCTGAAGCGGGTGTTGAAGAAACTTAAAAAGTAGGGTATACATCCCGGCGAAACCGCCGCGAGCTACGATGGTTCTCGGCGGTATCCACGGAGGTTCGCGTAGTGAACCCATCCGTGAGGCAGTCCGGCGACGAGCGTGTGTGTGCAGCCGTGCTGCACCGTGTTGCGTTGCGTAACGCGTAACGTTCGCGTATCCGGACGGTCGGGAGGGGACATGTTGTGTATCGCCCCCTCCCGATTCCCCTTTAAGAACGATATTCACTCCATGACTTTGCTTTCAATCCGTTTCCTTTTTGTTCAGAGAGCGCAGTAATAAAGCCTTCGGCGAGTTGGCGATTTGTGATGAGCGGGATGTTCATATCCACCGCCTTCCGGCGAATGAAGAAACCGTCGGTAGATTCGAGCTGGTGCGCGTGCGTCGGGATGTTGATGATGAGGTCGAGTTTTGCGCCGGAAAGGAGGTCCGAGACATTCGGGCTTTTCGCCGTACTTACTTTGTAGACCTTTTTGCACCGAATGTCATTCTCGGACAAAAAGTCAGCCGTGTTCTCTGTTGCGAAGATGCGGAAACCCATATCCGCAAGGAGCTGCATCGAGGGAAGCAGTTTCAGTTTATTTTCCTCCTTGCCGAGAGAAACGAGGACATTTTTTTTCGGAAGCCTGAATCCAGCAGCCATCATGGATTTTAGCAATGCTTCGGAGTAGGAATCGCCGAAACACGCGACTTCTCCCGTCGAGGCCATCTCGACGCGTGAGCGGGGATCGGCACCTTTGATGCGACCGTAGGAAAATTGAGGCGATTTGACGGCTACGCAGTCGAGTTCCAGTGTTCGGTACTTGTCGTGTATCGTTTTGCCAAGCATTGCGCGCGTCGCCAGTTCTATGAAATTGTATCCGGTGACTTTTGAGACGAAGGGGAAAGAGCGCGATGCGCGCAGATTGCACTCTATGACCTGCAGGCGATTGTCTTTTGCAAGAAATTGGATGTTGAACGGTCCTGTTATCTTGAGGGCTTTGATGATGGCTTTCGTGATGTCCTTGGCGCGTCGAATGGTCTCGAGGTACGTACGTTGGGGCGGGAGAACGACCGTCGCGTCTCCGGAGTGCGTGCCGGCATTTTCCATGTGTTCGGTAATAGCGTATATCGCGAGCTTACCGTTCTGGGCGACGCCGTCGATCTCTATTTCGCGCGCGTTCTCTATGAATTTCGAGACGACTACGGGATGATCGGGTGAGACATCTGCGGCTCGTTTGAGATACTTTTCGAGAGAATCGCGATCGAAAGCTATGCTCATCGCGGCACCGGAGAGCACATAGGAAGGGCGGACGAGTACGGGGTATCCGAACTTTTCTGCGGCTCGCACGGCGGCAGACACGCCTGTTACCTCCGTCCACGGCGGCTGATCGATGCCGAGGGTGTCCAAGAGCTTGGAGAACAGGTGTCTATTCTCCGCATGATCGATGTTCGCAGGCTCGGTGCCGAGTACCCGCACGCTGCTCTTCTTGAGATGGAGTGCGAGATTGTTCGGTATCTGTCCGCCCGTGGATATGACGATACCCTTTGGTTTTTCGAAATCGGCGATGTCCAAAACGCGCTCGAGAGAGAGCTCCTCGAAGTATAAGCGGTCCGGTACGTCATAGTCGGTCGAAACGGTCTCGGGATTGTAATTGATCATGATGGCGCGATGTCCTTCGCGTTGCGCCGCAGAGAGCGCTTGCACACTGCACCAGTCGAACTCGACCGATGAGCCTATCGAATACGGCCCACTCCCAAGAACAATGACCGGGCTCTTCTCTCGCTCCACGTCGTTTTCATCCCCATGGTAGGTGAGGTAGAGGTAATTGGTTTGCGCAGGAAATTCGCCTGCAAGCGTATCTATCTGCTTAACGACGGGGAGTACCTTCGCTTTTTTTCGGAGCGTGCGTACGTTTGCTTCGGTCGTCTTTTTGATAACAGCGAGCTGCGCGTCGGAAAACCCAGCTTGCTTGGCGGTGCGGAGAAAGTCGGGCGTCAGTTTTTGTCTTCGCAGTTTCTTTTCAAGCGTGATGATGTTGCGCATCTTCTCCAAAAACCAGGGATCTATCGCGCTCCATCCGTGGATCGTTTCGAGGGATTCTCCCGCTTTGAATGCTTCCGCGAGAGCGAATATCCGACGACTCGTAGGATGACGTATTTCGTCGGCGTACTCCGGAACGTGGAAATTTTTGCTCCGATGTGCGGTAAAGCCGTATGCACCGACGTTGAGCATCCGGAGGCCTTTTTGAAGCACCTCTTCGAAGGATCTCCCGATGGCCATCACTTCGCCCACACTCTTCATTTCGCTCCCGATACGGGGTGTCGCGTTCTCGAATTTCGCGAGGTCCCAGCGTGGTAATTTCAAGACGAGATAGTCGAGCGCTGGTTCGAAACAGGCGGTCGTCTTTTTCGTTACGGAGTTCTTTAGCTCGGGCAGCGTATATCCGAGTGCGAGTTTTGCGGCCACGAAGGCCAACGGGTAGCCGGTCGCTTTCGAGGCGAGTGCGGAAGAACGGGAAAGCCGCGCATTCACCTCGATGACGCGGTATTCTCCGGTTTTGGGATGGAGCGCGTACTGAATGTTGCATTCGCCGACGATGCCGAGGTGCCGGATGACGCGGATCGCGATCTCGCGGAGCGAGTGGTACTCTTCGTTGGAAAGCGTTTGCGAAGGGGCCACGACGATGGATTCTCCCGTATGGATGCCCATCGGGTCGATGTTCTCCATGTTGCACACCGTGATGCAGTTGTCTGCTTTGTCACGCACGACCTCATAGTCGATCTCCTTCCATCCGCCGACATACTCTTCGATCAGGACCTGTGGAACGCTTCGGAACACTTCTTTGAGTTTGTCGGAAAGTTCTTTCGCGCTGCGAACAACGCCGGAGCCTTCTCCTCCAAGCGCGAATCCGGCGCGGACCATAAGAGGGTACCCTATTTTTTCCGCACCCTTGAGAGCATCCGAGACATTTGTCGCAGCATGGCTGCGCGGCGTGCGCACATCGATCTCCTTCAGACGCTTCACGAAGAGGTCACGGTCTTCCGTGTCCCGTATCGCTCGCACGGGCGTGCCCAGTACACGAACGCTGTATTTTTTCAATACTCCTTTTTTCTCGAGTGCGAGCCCGAGGTTGAGTGCGGTTTGTCCGCCAAAGCCGAGGAGAATACCATCCGGTCGTTCTTTCTTGATGACTTGTGCGGCGAACTGTTCGGTCAGCGGGAGAAAATAGACAGTATCGGCAAGTTTTTCGTCCGTCTGCACTGTTGCGATATTCGGATTTATGAGCACGGTCCGTACTCCTTCCTCCTTGAGCGCCTTGATCGCCTGGGAGCCGGAATAATCAAATTCGCCCGCCTGACCTATTTTGAGGCCTCCCGAACCGAGTATGAGTACCTTTTTCGGGAATTTCAATTTCATAGTGAAGCAATAAATTCGTCAAAAATCCATGCGGTGTCGGTGGGGCCGGGGCAAGCTTCCGGGTGGAACTGTACAGAGCGCCACGGTTTTGTTTTGTGTCGAATACCCTCGTTGGATCCATCATTCGCATTGACGAACCATTCTTCCCATCCCGCAGGCAGTGTTTTTGCATCCACGGCGAAACCGTGGTTTTGGGAGGTGATATAGCACCTGCCCTTCGTAGCTTCAGCGGAGTAGGGGCGCCCGATGAGATCCACGCAGGGTTGATTTTGACTTCTGTGTCCGTATTTGAGCTTGTACGTTTTTGCTCCGGCGGCGAGCGCCAAGAGCTGGTTGCCGAGGCAAATACCAAGGATGGGTTTGTTCTTTTTCATCGCGCTTTTGATGTGCTCGATTGTTTCTGTACACATCATCGGATCCCCCGGGCCGTTTGAGATGAAAAGACCATCATATCCGCCAGCTGGCGGATTCTTTATGAAATCGTAGTTCCACGGCACACGGATAATGGTCGCACCGCGTGCGGTGAACGAACGTACGATATTCTCCTTCATCCCGCAATCGATCGCGACTATCTTCGGCTTTCCTTTTCCGTACACGCGTTTTTTCCTTGGGCTCACGCGGGCTACAAGATTTTCCTTGTTGGGATCGACGAATCCCCTCGGTTTCCCCGCGTGAACAAGCTCGCCTAAGAGCACGCCGTGTTCGCGCAAACGTTTCGTAAGGGCTCGTGTGTCAACGCCGGTCATTGCGGGAACTCCGGATCGTTTTAACCATTCGGCAAGCGAATGCTTGGCTTGATGATGCGAGTAGTTTTCGGAGTACTCGGAAACGATAAGCCCCGCGATCTGAACCTTGCTGGACTCGAAAGGTGCAGGAGCCGGCCTGCCCTCCGAAGCTTTAGCGAAGGAGGGAACGCCATAGTTGCCAACCAGGGGATAGGTGAGAACAAGGACTTGACCGGCATACGAAGGATCGGTGAGACTCTCCGGATAGCCGACCATGCCGGTGTTGAATACCACTTCACCAGCGGCATTTGACTCGGCACCGAAGCTTTTTCCTTCAACCATTGTTCCGTCCTTGAGAAATAATTTCATATGCTCGCTCCTGCTTCGCCGACCCTCCTTCGCGCAAGGCTTCGGAGGGTTGTGCCTCTATAAGAGAAACCCGCGACTTGTCGCGGGTTTCTAAGTAGGCACAAAAATACACCCGGGCGGGTGGTTGTTCGGATCACTCCAGTGGAGTCCATTAAAGTCGCACCATAGCAAACCGATGTGAGATTGTCAAATCTGTGAAAAACGAAAGGGCCGGCATCGCCGGCCCCGATCAGTTGCTGAACAACGCATCCAGACTCGATTCACGTAAACAACCGTTCGTGCGATACCAACGTTCCGAGTGCGGTTCGATGCCGTGAATGTCCGCATCTGCGATCAATGTTTCGGCGGTACGGACCTTGAAGTCGCGAAACAATGCTGCTTCCGTGGTAGCACGGACACATGCGCTCGCAAGGCATCCAGTGATGAGCAGTTCTCGAGATTTCCAGTGATACAGGTGGTGCGCGAGAAATGTGCGCCAAAAGCCATCAGCTCTGCTCTTCGTCATGAACTCGAGCCGGGGAAGCTGACGGAGCATCTCTCCGAGGTCTGGAATCGTTCCACCATCGCAATCCATTTCAAGGACAGCCACGGGGACGTTCTGTTTAGCACACACCTCTAGGATTTGTCGGTGCGCCTGTACGAGACGCTCACGCTTCTGTTTCGTCGTGTATCCGACGTATGTCTTCTGCATATCAACGATGACTACCGCGAGACCGTCCGCAATAGCCATCGTCTCAATACCGCGGTGCGGTACAGTGAGGGGTAGGCCCATGGCGATCTCCATCGTTTGCCAGTTGCTGTTATAGGAGTATCAAGGCAGTGTGTCAATGACAAATAGCATACGATAGTGATTTTGTGTAGTGTAATTGCTATGACGAAAGCGGATTTGGAAAAATTCAAATTGCCGGACGCACCGGGAGTGTATTTGTTCAAGAAAGGGAGGAAGATACTCTACATCGGCAAGGCGGCGTCGCTAAAAGATCGCGTGCGGAGCTACTTTGCATCCGACCTTGTCGAGGGGCGGGGGAATCGGATCGTTGGTATGGCCGCGGAAGCGTCGGCTCTTTCGTGGCACGAAACAACATCAGTCTTGGAGGCCTTGATGCTTGAAGCCGAGCTCATAAAGCGGTACCAGCCGCCGTACAACGTCGACGAGAAGGATAACAAGAGCTGGAACTATGTTGTCATCACGAAAGAGGACTTTCCGCGGATCCTTCTCGTTCGGGGACGCGAACTCTTCCAAGGATGGAACAAGGCGGATATCAAACATCGCTTCGGACCCTTCCCGCACGGCGGGCAGTTGCAAGAAGCGCTCCGTATGGTGCGGCGTATATTTCCCTTCAGAGATAAATGCACTCCTCTATCGGGGAAACCCTGTTTCAACAAACAGCTAGGGCTTTGTCCGGGGGTTTGCTCTAATGAGACGAACAAGGAGGAGTACGCCGAGACCATCCGCAACCTCAAAGAGCTGTTCTCCGGGAATTTCAAAGGCCTCAAGCGGCGTCTCGCACGCGAAATGAAAGGTGCGGCGAAACGAGAGGATTTCGAACATGCCGAAAAATTGAGACGACAAGTTTCGGCACTCGAACATATCCGCGATGTATCACTCCTCAAAAATGAGCGCGTCTCCTCGGGTGGAGGGACACGTATCGAGGCATTTGATGTCGCGCATACAAGTGGCACAGAAACGGTTGCGGTAATGACGGTCGTGGACAACGGACAAGCGGCTAAGGCTGCATATCGGAAGTTCAAAATACGAACTGCGGCGAATGACGACGTCGGCTCACTCAAAGAAGCGCTCTCACGTCGTCTCGACCACTCAGAGTGGCCCTTACCGAAAGTCATCGTTGTCGATGGGGGGAAAGGGCAGGTACGCACCGCAGAGAAGGTTTTGGGAGGCGTAGGGCTCGCGATCCCGGTCGTTGGCGTCGTGAAAGATGAATTCCATCGGCCCTCGCGCCTCATCGGCAACGAACGCTCAATCCAAGCGTACGAGCGCGATATTTTGCTCGCCAATAACGAGGCGCATCGCTTTGCTATCTCGTGGCACAGAAAGCGGAGACAGCGCAAGATGCTATAAGTGCTATAATTTCCGAGATGGCGAAAACGATCGTCGGGGTGCTAAGGGGAGGCACGTCGAGCGAGTACCCGCTCTCTCTTAAAACTGGTGCCGCGATGATGGCTGCGCTCCCCGAAGAGCGGTACGAGACGCGAGACATCCTTATAGACAAAGGCGGCACATGGCATTTACGCGGCGTGCCTGCAGACCCTCATCGGGCACTTTCACAAGTGGATGTCGTGCTGAACGCTCTCCATGGGGGCATTGGGGAAGACGGAACGGTCCAGCGCATTTTGGATCGCACCGGTATCCCGTACGCCGGCTCGCGCGCGCTTTCTGCCGGTCTCTCGCTCAACAAGGTCCGTGCAAGAGAAGTGCTGCGTAACGCCGGTATCGTGATGCCCCGCGCAGTATCTTTCAATATGAAAAATCGGATGAACACGCGCGATATGGCGGAGGCGGTATTTGCGCAATTCGGGCCGCCCTACATCGTCAAGCCACCGAGTGAAGGCTCTTCGCACGGCGTTCGATACGTACCAACACTGCTCCAGCTTGCAGACGCTATCGCCGACGTACTCGATGCATACGGCGGAGCTCTGATCGAAGAGTACATTGTGGGCGACCATGCGACCGTGGGTATCATCGAACGATTCCGAGTCGAACCGATATACGTGCTGCCTCCGGTGCATATCCAGTTGTTAGCGGGAATGTGGTACTACGACCCACAGGCAGATCTTGAAATGAACGCGCGATATTCCGTACCAAGTCGTTTCTCGCATCCGATGAAATCCACGATCGCGGACATCGCTCGTCGAGCGCATCAAGTACTCGGACTTTCGCACTTCTCTGACGCTGATTTCATTATTACGAAACGACGGGCATATCTTTTGGAAATGAACGCTTCACCAATGCTTCACAAAGATGCGGCATTTCCGCATATGCTCGAAGCGGTCGGTTCTTCGCTTCAGGAGTTTCTCGAGCACGTGATCGCGCTTGCGAGAAGGTAATTTTGGGGCCAGCCCCCGTCACCAGAAAAGCTCTTGTGATTTGTATGCACTACGTGTATCTTCTCCAGAGTGAAAAGGATGGTTTGCTATACATAGGATATACAAGCGATTTGAAAAGGCGTTTCGCGGAGCACAACGGAGGTTTGAGCAAAGCGACGAAATCGAGAACACCTTTTCAGCTCGTTTATTACGAAGCATACAAATCACGAGCTGACGCGTTGTTTAGGGAGAAAAATCTGAAACGTTACTCAAGAAGCTACCAAGAGTTGAAAAAACGGATCAGCGGTAGCATCTAGAGCTTTTCAGGTGAGGGGGCCAGTAGTTCAGTGGTAGAACGTCTCATTTGCAATGAGAAGGTCGGGGGTTCGATTCCTCTCTGGTCCACATGGCACGCTTGAGCGTCAATCTCAATAAGATCGCACTCCTTCGGAATTCACGGCACACAGGGGTGCCGGATGTGCTCGAATTTGCAAAGATCGCCATCAGCGCCGGTGCCGCGGGCATCACGCT
>Ga0209542_10021435_pt1 | contig 10126 bp, 6 predicted proteins | sample RifCSPhighO2_01_FD_184028 | JGI IMG/M metagenome (GOLD analysis project Ga0209542, IMG submission 184028) | Soil microbial communities from Rifle, Colorado - Rifle CSP2_plank highO2_0.1 (SPAdes) (version 2) | ecosystem: Environmental > Terrestrial > Deep subsurface > Rock core/Sediment ...
TGTTGAATTATTCATTTGCCTCCGGTACTGGCATAGATAACGCGATTGATACAAAAATATATATTGATTTGCCAGTTCCTGCTTCTAATGTCAGCTCTGTTTTAGGCGGGAGCCCTTCTTTGTCTGGAAACCGCATGACGCTTGCGCTTGGAAACGTCGCGCCCGGGGCATCCGGGGAAGTGCGGTTTACTCTTTATATTCCGAGTATTTCTACTGATGCCTCAACCCTTTCAACGCAAGCATCGTTGATGTTTGACGCTGATTGCGTATCAGGCGGCGCTTCATGCGCTTTGCGTGTGGCAAGCGCGTCAGTCGCGTTGTATCGCAGAACTGGCGCCTATTTTACTACCACGGGCGGGAGTATTTATAGCAAATCAAACATTATCAATTTAGATGATCCCAATGCTACCAGAAAACCGGTTGGGCTGTATTACATTATTTCTGATGGCCAGGTTGCCAATATTCCGGTTGACCCAAGGGCGCGGGTACGACAGTACGCAGGTCAGCAGTTTGGCGTGCCGACTGATACAAGTTCACTCACAAAATTAGGAAAATTACCTATTGATGATATGATTAACAATGTGGGAGGGAAATACGATGTAACAACAGTGGCGTGTGGCAGTGCCGCTTCTGATGAAGGAGTGAATTGTTCGGCAAGTGAATTATTTTTATCCGCAGGTATGACAGTTTCTTCCACTGCGGACAGCGATGCAGTTACATTAAACAGCGCGAAGGGGAAAGTCATTCTCGTGCCTGAAGGATTGAATGTGGTTGTGCGTAAACATCTTAAATTAGACAACGCGCCTGTGAGCAGATCCGGCGCGGTAAGTGTGATTATCCGGCGCGGGAATATGGATATCTATAATGATATTACGTATACAGGGACTCAAATTGACGCAGAGCCAAAGCGCGTGGCATCTGGTGCATGGATTATCAAGCAGGGGAATGCGGTTGTGTATGCCGAGCAAACGGCGTGGAACAATACAGTTGATCCGTGCCCAGGGTATAAAGGCGGACGATGGTGCGCCTGGCCTTCAACATTGAATCCTGATGGCTGGCCTGAAATAGCATATTTGATTCAGTCAAAGGGGAGAACAATTACTGCAGGGCCGACTGTTGTATCAGGATTGTTTTATGTTGCCGGTACCGGAACTAATGGGATTTTCTTTACTGGAAAGCCACAAGGAGCAGGTGCCTTAAGCGATGTACCTCTTAAAATTCAAGGAGCAGTTGTTGCCAGGGACGTTCAGTTTCAGCGGAAAAAATTCCCATTTGATTAACCTCCCCCCTACCCCCTCCTTGAAAAGGAGGAGAGGCAGGTGGCGCTCCCTCTCCTTCATAAGGAGAGGGTAGGGTGAGGTATTATATATCTTTCCCCAACCCTCTCTTGTGCGCAAGAGAGGGGGCTGCGTCCCCTCTCCTTTATAAGGAGAGGTAGGTGAGGTATAAGAGAATATATGATACACAAAAAGGGTACACTCAAAATATCTAAAAAAGTGATACACATTGCAGTTCGTGTGTTTATTTTGATTGCTACGTTTGTTGCGATTTATGTTTTTTTTATTTCTGTCGCGGCGCAACTCACCTCTATCCGTATTTCTGAAACACTGACAGATATGGGCTCTGCTCGGGTTACCACATCGCCTGCCACTGAATTTAAAGAAAAAAATATCGTCATTACTCGGCAAACTGCAGGATCAGGTGATTTATCAATTGGGATTTCGCTTTCTAATGTGCTGGATTACACAGTTGTGGCGGGGGGAGTTACCAATAACGGAACAGTTATGTTGCCTGCGGCGCAGAATACTCTTGCTATTTCAATCCGTTTTCACCCATCAAGTGAAGGGATTAAAACAGCGACACTGACTATTACCCAAGGCGGGAGTGTCGCGGTAAAATTAACAGGTAGGGGAGTGAAGACAGGAACATCGCCATTGTGTCCTTCATCATATTTTCCTGCATCAGGAAAACGGGATATGCCTACCACGTTTACACTGCAGTGGTCTCCGGCATCTGATCCTGACGGCGGAACTGTTGTGTATAAGGTCTATCTTGACGATGATAAAAATATTACAACACACAGCGATGGAGTGGGAAGCGTGAATGTGGTAAGATTAGAACCAAGTATTGTGTTTATTTCGCCCTCATATACAACGGCAGTATCAGGCCTTACCCCCAACACAGTATATTACTGGGTTGTTGAAGTGACTGATAATGAAGGATCAGTTGTAATATGTCCGCGCGGGACACTGCTTTCTTTTATAACACAACACGGGATAACAGCACGTTCAGGACCTAAATACGAATATCCGACAGAGATAATCCAATTTGATCCGCGTATTATTACCAATCCTCCGCCCGGGTTTACTGATGAGCGATTCCGTTTGCCCCAAACAACAGAAGTGATTGCGAATTAACCGTCCCCCTACCCTCTCCTTTATAATGAGAGGGTTAGGGTGAGGTAGTGTTTTTATAAAGTATGGTTAATCTTTTGCCAGAAGAATTTCGGCGACAAGAAGAACGTGAACACAACGCAACTCTTGCAGAACAACAGCAAGAGGATGTTGTTATGTATACCCAGTCAAAAGTGATGAATAAAGCGCAACCGCCTCTACAGATAAATGAAGACAAGAAAGAAACACAAGAGTCATTGAGCGCGTCAAAAAAACAGGATAAGAAAGTTCCAACAAACACGCTCCCCGCTTTTGTCCAGCACGGCGCGATAAAAAAAGGATCGCTGTTTCATGCATTGAAAAAGAAGATACGCGCATTGTTTAAAAAATCATCTGACATAACTCCAACAGTGCATGCCCAATTAAAACCTCAACAGCACATTTTAAAAACCATTGACCTTGGGGAAAAGGCAAAAAAGGAAGACACCAAAAAACTCCGCCAAAGGCGGATCCGCCTTTGGCGGAAAGACACAACAGATAAAAAACCGCTTTTCCCGCGCATGCAAGTAAACTTGATTTCGGAAGACGTGCTGATGGAGCGCAGTGAGCATGTTGCCTTTGTGCGGATAGGAATGGTTGCTTTGGCAAGCGTGTGCGCGGTAGGTGTTGTGTGGTTTTTATTGCAGATGGCAGTAACGCAAAAACAGATTCGCATTGATCAGCTTGTTTCGGCAAAAGATATTGTGGAGAAAGAAGTAAGCCGCATTACCAGCCAAACCACTGCGGCGCGTAAAATCCAAACCCGTATCACTGCGGCGCAGGCCCTTGCGAGTGAGCATATTTCATGGCTCAAACTGTTTTCATTTTTTGAAGAAAACACTTTATCGGCTGTTTCATTTGATGGCATCGCGCTGGATAAAAATGATCCGTATACCTATTCATTACAGGCTACAGCGCCACGAGTTGAGGATATGCTTGCTCAATGGCGAGTATTTGAGGATTCCAAACAGGTTGAATCAGCAATTATTTCAGGATATTCTCGGGAAGATGAAACAGCGATAGCATCCACGCCTGAAACAGATCGCAATGAGGAAAGTCAACCACAAGAGGTATATTCCCAATCATCACAACAGGCAGGTATTTCTTTTACGATAGAGATTGTGTTGAAACCGTCATTGTTTGATTAAGTTTTTATGAAACCAGTGGTAAAAGAAAAACAAACTAATGTACAACAGTTTGTCGCGCATATAGGCATAGTGTTTATGCGGTATTTTATGTTTATTGCCTTTGGTGTATGCGCGTGTATTTTTGCGCTTGGGTATTTTTTTCTGATAAAAAATTCTTTTACATATGTGCGGTCAAATACTGAAGAGATACTGCAACAGGATATGGTAGAGCAGGAGCGCAGGCGGGATACTCTTCAAGAGGAATTGAAAAAACTTCAAGATCAGCCAAAAGAAATTTTATACGCGGCACTGCCGACTCAATCAGAAACCGCGTCGCTGTTCGCGCAAATGGAGCAATTGTTTGGGGAACTTGGGGTTGAGGTGCGTTCCATGAATATTACAGAAGATCGCAGTACACAATCATCTTCAACCGCGCAGGCGTCAGTGCAGGCAACTGCAGTAGGTGATGAAATTCCTAATGGTACTTCACCCCAGCAACCGCAAGATCAGCAAGCCATGTCGTCTTCTCTTATAATAGGCGCAACGCAGGAGCAAAAGGGAGATACGCGGTTAAGAGATGTGCGCAAAGTAACGATGGACTTGGAATTGACTGGTACGGACTATGACGGGTTTAAAAAAATTCTTGCGCGCATTGAAACCTTTGAGCGCATTACCGAAGTTGAATCAGCGCAATACAGCAACAGTGATTCTATTGAAACAGGGAAAGAAAAGACCAGTCAAAACGCGCAAACAGAACTGTCATCTGCATTTTCTGTTTCTCTTGTAACCTATTATTTGCCTGAATTGTAATAGTGATGTAGTCCCTCACAATATGATCCGCAGACGAACGCCAAAAAAGAAACTAATGATATACACCATCTGCATGAGTGTGATGTTTGTGACTGCAGGTATTATTTTTTATCGCACCTATTCTCCTCGCGGAGGTGGAGTCATTTCTACCCAATTTGAGCAGGTGCCAAGTACGACACCACCAGGAATGATATCGCAACCAGCGTTCGAATCTGTGCAGAAGCAACCCCTAGAGAGTGAACAGCAACAGCAAAGCATGGAACTATTGGAAAATCCGTTTTTTGCAGACAGGGTTTCGGTTTCCGGGTTTAAAAATTTAGATCAGGGAGTTGCTCAAGTAGTAGATGATACTCAAGCAATGCCTGCGAGTAATGTAAAAGCATTTAATATTGGAACAGGAACAGATGTCCTCATCACATGGGAAGAGCCAAACGATCCCCGCATAGAGGATAGCGCTGTGTACCGGTCAGAATATCCATCGTCTTTAGGATCTTCTGTCGGGAGTGTGAAAAAAGGGAAACAAACATATCGTGATTCCACTGTTAAAAATGGGCTCATGTATTATTATACTATTGGCTCGCGGGCTCAAAATATTCAGGAAGGATTATCAGAATCAGTATCAGTGAGGGCAGAGGATACACTTCCGCCTGCTGATCCTCAAAATGTGAGTGTAACAGTTGCCCAGTCACGAGGCGTGCATATTGAGTGGAGTGCGTCTGATGATGAGTCCGTTGTCTTGTATCGCGTGTATCGCTCTCAAACTAACGGTGTGTTGGGAGATGAAATCGCAACTGTCGGAATAGATAAGCCGTTATCATACGATGATACATTAGTTGTCCCGGGGAATAGTTATTATTACGCAGTCATTGCAGTGGATGTGAATGGTAATAATTCAGCCCCGCGTCAACTGCGTCCAAATATCGGCAACCCTTACCCGTTTGGAAGGTAATAATAGAGTAAAAATCAAAAGGCAAAAAGTAAACAGTAATATAATTTTTTTTATTTTTACTTTTTTATTTTTGATATTTCGTTGTATGCCTTCACTCATCATCAGTATTTTTACTGCAGTATCAACAATTATTTTATTGGAAATCGGATTTGCTATCCCGCGTATTTTTTGGCTCTGCGCCGCGCTCTCGTATGCTCTTGTAATGTATATCCACTGGGTATGCTGGAAAAAAAAGCGTGGTATCTCTTTTGTTCATGGATGTATCCTTCATACATTAACAACACTCTCTGTGTGGGTGTTTTTTATTTTTATTGACAATACTTTTTTCCAGCATCTGTGGATTATTATTGCAGGTTGCGTTGTGGCGCTTGCAACCGCGGCGCTCACATTTCGGTTTCGCATATCTCAAACCCTACCGAGTACACGGAAAGTGCGCCTTGCTTTTCGTTCGTTTTTGCTCTTGTTTTTGCTGTATATGATAGCTGTGATTTGTTTTGCCGGTATTGTAGTGGTGGGGTACTCTCCGCTTATTGCAGGTGTTGTATTATTGGTATGCGCGTTGTATTTTTCATGGATGTGGTTTGAAGGGTATCATGTGCTCACCCGTCATCGTGTCGGCGCTGCGTTTATTGCCACTCTCATTGGCATGGAATCATTTGTGCTTATTATGCTATGGCCCACAACGATTTATGCAATGGGATGCGTATGGTTGATTGTGATGTATATGGTATTAGGCATTGTACGGCAATACACGATTTTTGGTCGGGAAGGATTTACTCAAAGAGTGTTGTTTCGATATCTTTCTTTATTTCTTATTGGTTTGCTTGGGGTTTTAGTTACTGCGCGGTGGAGATAGAATTTGTAGAGATGTGGAGTTGTAGCATCTCAATCGTTGCGAAGGTTATCCACAGAGATGCTTGTGCATAGAATGTGTATTTCTTGTATACTACAATTATGAGTAATAAATTAACTGACAGATACTCGCATAAAGGGCGAAGGATGTTCGCTATAATTATTGGAGGATTTTTTTTAGTTCTTATTTTTATCATGACTGTTCTTACTATACAGCTGGCATTTTTTACAATCCCAAATATTCAAAAACAACTTAATGGTATACAAGACCTGACAGAACAAACGCTGTATCGTGTTAGCGCGCAAGCGCAACAAAGTCGTTAAAACGCTCATGTCCCCCTCTCCTTTATAAGGAGAGGGTAGGGGTGAGGTAGTTGTTAAAACATAAACCTACGCAAAAAAATTACAGACAAAATAATAATATGTTTCATAAACCTTGCATCAGGATGTCGGTCCTTGATGCGAGGTTTATGTTTTTTTACGCCCTATGAAACAGCACTTTTTCGTGCTTTCGCGGGTTAAATCCGCGAGAATAGTATATTCATTCTTACTCCTTACCACATTTTTGTGGGCAATTGGCTTGCCGATTTTACCAATAGGCAATTGGGTTGACACAGCCCGTGCCGCGGCGCCTACATTTACACTTAAATGGAAAACCGCGTCAACAAAGGTTGCATTGACCTTTGATCAATGGGTGTTTAATACATCCTCAAGTCAGCAATGGGGACCATCTGGTGGATTTGACGCGGCTGATTTTGTGATTGGAGGAGCAAGTGCCCCCACCATTACCGCGGTGCAAGCAGATGGCGGGTCAAAATATGTGGTTTTGACACTATCGGCGGCTCCGACTTCAGGCACTACAACCTTTGCCTGTGCCGCGACTGCGGTATACAACCAAGCGGCAGAGGCGTGCAATAGTGCCACAACCGTTACTGCGGCTGGAGGAAATGAGGATTCAACTGGCCCGACAATATCGCAAGTCAGCCCTATGGGCAATAAGGCAGTAGAGGTAACCTTTAATGAGCCAATTGATAAAACAACAGCAGAAACATTAGCCAGTTACACATTGTCAACTGCAAACACGACCGACACAACAACCATCAGTCGCGCTATTCGTCAGCCATGGGATGCTCGCATTGTCCGCATTGAGGCAGATGGCGCTGAAATTAACACAGCAACAACTGGGGCAGATACCATGACTGTTTCAGCAAATGTGAAAGATGTGGTTGGCAACAGTAATTCAACAACCACGGCCCAAACTATTGCATTTAGCATGACAGGAGCGGCTATGGCTCCGAACTTGCAAGGCGCATATTTGGAAAATGATAAAAATGTGGCAGGAGACGTTGACGCGACTCGTGATAGGGTTACATTGATGTTTAGTAAGAACATGGATGAAACAGCAACAAAAAATGGAACATATTTTACTTTAAAGGGCTATGGCGCAGATAAAGCGCTTGGTGGTTCTGGAGGAAATGCGGATTGTACCCTGAATGGTGTGAATGCCGGTACTGGAACACCATTTAATAATGCGGATATTGATGTAGATAATTCAAATCCAAAAAAAGTGTATATTGCAGTGCTTCATTCCCAGTGCGATTTTACTGCTGGGGATTTTGATTTTACCAGTTTTGATCCAACAAAAGTGTATGATTCTATACGGGTAAAAAATGAAATGAATGGTGGCGGGCCGAAAGATACTGATGGTAATATCCAAATGTCTGATTGGGATATGCCAATGGAAAAAGCAACAACACCTGTTGTAAAAGGGCTTGGCGTGGATGCGACGGCAAAAACAGTTACTGTTCGTTTTGATAAAAATATTGATTCCGCAAGTGTAAAAACGGCTGGATTTACCGTGAATACGGCGGCTGGCGGAGATAACAGTACCATTACCGCGGCTCGTCTTGATTTTGACCAGCGTTCAGTGGTGCTGACTTTAACAAACCCGACTTTTGCCGGCGGCGATACAGTTGATATCTTAAAAACAGGCGCGAATTCATTGACAGATGTATTAGGGAGTAATATTGCTCAAAGTGGATGTGGGGATCAAACAACACACTGGCGCTGTACATTAGATGCTACAGCTCCAACAATTACTAAAGTAAAAGCAACAGATACAGATGGAGATAAGTTATTAGAACAAGGTGAAACCATTGCCATTGAATTTAGCGAGGAAATGGATAAATTTTCCGCATGGGATCAATGGGCGTTTAGTTTGTTGTATGGAGCAACCTGCGCTGTAGCGACCCCAACAGGCGATAAAGCAAACTGCCAATGGGGATCATGGGGCGATAGCGCAACCTCAGTATGGGGTTCTAAAGATGGCGGTACGACTCCGAATAGTAAAATAACTATTACTTTAGGCACGGCGCCGAATATCAAAACCGGCTATAAAATTGTCCCATGGGTATCGCCAGAAGGAACACATGGCGTGGCTGACAAAGCAGGAAATAAAGTGACGAATGTCGCAACGATTAGTTTGGGATCGGCGACGATTCAGTCAGTGAAATATACAGACGTCAATACAAGTTCTTCAGTGAACGCGACTGATACTATTAAGTTTATCTTTACCAAATCAATGGATACGGCAACAGTAACCAATGCCAATGTGAACACCCGTATGGTGCTTTCCAGTTCACACAGTTATGGGGACGGCGCAACTGTTGCATGGTCAACAACAACGCTTACGAATGATACGTTGACAGTAACGCTTACCGGAAGCGGTATCAATGCGGCAAATAATGATACTATTACTCCCAATGCCGCAGTTGTGGATATCAACGGCACTTCGGTTTCAGGCACAGGAACACTTAAAACCGCAGGTCCGACAGTAACCAGTGTTGTAGGTCTTTCAACATTGAAAGTAGTGTTTACCGAGGCAGTGTTAAATACAGGCGGGTTTGAATATCCTTCTCAAACGCAAACAGTCACAACATACGATACATCGCCAGTGAATTTGACTGATGGCACAAGCGATGTAACACAATTACAAACATGGATTGCGTTTGGCGCTGGGTCTCCCACTCTTGCGGCGCAAGCAATCAATTTTGTTTCAACAGATGGCAAAACCGTGGTGATTACTTTAAATCGCGCCGCAGGTGGCACAGATACATTGAATGTTACTGGCATAAAAGGCGTGTCAGGAATCCTTGCCTCAAACCCGGGCGGTGGCACTGCGTTGGCCGCGAATTACAGCGCAACGCTTTCAGCCGGAAGCGCGCCAAAAATTTTGCGTGTTGAAATTATGAAAGGCGGTGGCGCCGGAACTATGGGCAGTGGCCCAATGGGCGCAAGCTCTACTATCAACCCGGGGGATATTTTGCGCATTAAGTTTTCTGGATCCATGAACCCTGCAAGTATTACCACGGCAAATATTGGAACTGCGCTTCGATTGTGTCCAGTAGGCACACTCACCACAAGCGATAACTGTACAGGTCCGCACAGCTGGGGAACAACCGCAACTGGGCTTGATATTCGTTGGTTTAATGAACAAAATCCTAATGATGTAGTAGAGGTTGTGCCAGGAGGTGATCATACTATTGCAAATGGCGATGTTATTGACCCTGCGGCAACGGTTACCAGTGAATCAGGCACTGCAGTTACAGTGGTTGGCGGTGATGTTGCCGCTCCTGCTGAAGGAAGTACCTGGACATTAGACGCAAGCGACGCGCGAGTACTGTCTTTGAAATACAACGATGCAGATACCAGCGGAACAATCACTGTTGCTGATGTTGTTACCTTTGTGTTTAGCAAAACCATGGATACAGCATTGGACGGGAACTCTGCAGATGGATGCGCGACTCCGCTTGATGCCAATAATTTGGAACTCAAAGCGGGTGTCCCAAGTTATCAAGGATTTTTTGTAGATACGATCAGCGGAACAACCTTTACCCAACGAACAAACCCATGGGGTACAGGCGCGGCCCCAACCATGAAATGGAAAAAAACAACCA
>Ga0209542_10021437_pt1 | contig 10125 bp, 9 predicted proteins | sample RifCSPhighO2_01_FD_184028 | JGI IMG/M metagenome (GOLD analysis project Ga0209542, IMG submission 184028) | Soil microbial communities from Rifle, Colorado - Rifle CSP2_plank highO2_0.1 (SPAdes) (version 2) | ecosystem: Environmental > Terrestrial > Deep subsurface > Rock core/Sediment ...
CGAGGCGACCAGAATGAATTGTGCGGTCTCGCCGAGCGGAAGTTCGGGAAGTTTTTCGACGTACGCGAGATATGCGTCGGTCACTTCCGAGAGCGATACTTCCGATATGGAAAGTTTGCGCTCCTCAATGAGGTTGAGGAGCGCTTCAAGCGGGCCGCTATATATTTCCGTGGCTATGCTGAATCGCTCACTCATGTTTCTTGCTCGGTTTGATCTGAATGTGCAGTTCGTCGAGTTGTTTTGGAGTCAGCGACTTGGGAGCTTTCATGACAGCAGTCTGACCACCGCGTGTCATCGGGAAAGCCTGCACCTCGCGCAAATGCGATTCGCCGGTGAGATTCATTATCAGACGTTCAACACCGAGAGCGATACCCCCGTGTGGGGGCGCGCCGTATCCGAAAGCAGTGAGCATATGCCCGATGCTTCCCTCGGTATCCTCCTCGCTGTACCCCATCACATCGTAGACAGCTTTGAGTATCTCGGGCTTATGCGCGCGGATGCTACCACCCCCGGTCTCATACCCGTTGCATACCAGGTCGTACTGGGTCGTCAATATTTCGCCGACGTTTTCTTTTTTGAGCAATTGCTCCACATGCTCGGGGATGGGCATGGAGAAGGGGTTGTGAGTAAAGGTCCAGCCGCCTTCGGGAGTTTTCTCGAAAAATGGAAATCGATGAACCCACGCGTACGCAAGTACCCCCCGCTCCTTGTCTTCCGGCGTACGGAGGTCAAATTTGTCCGCACCGAATTTCAGAACGGCCTCCGCATAGGTGAAGCGCGGGAATGGTTTTTCTTTTATCGCGTAGCCCATGTTCTCAACGACCGTCGTTATCATTGTTTCCACCTCGCTCATCACATCTTCTTGCTCGACGAACGACATCTCAATGTCTATCTGTGTATGTTCGAAACCCCGGTCGGCGCGCAAGTCTTCATCACGAATAGCCCGCGCTATCTGAAAATACCGTTCGAATCCTCCCACCATGAGGAGTTGTTTGTACTGCTGTGGAGATTGCGGAAGCGCATAGAATTTGCCCGGGTGCAAACGCGATGGCACCACGAAATCCCGGGAACCTTCGGGGGTGGATTCGGTCAGGAGCGGGGTCTCGATCTCCGTGAAATGATGTGCAAAAAGAAATTCACGGCATCGCTGTACCAGTTCGCTCCGCAAACGGATATTCCGTTGCATGCGTTCCGATCTAAGATCGAGATACCGGTATTGAAGGCGTACGTCTTCGCCGATGCCGGAGGTGTCGTCGGCGAGCTCGAACGGAGGCGGGGCCGATGCCCCCTCTATGACGAGCGATTCGATCTTGAGCTCGATGTCCCCGTTTTGTCTGTCCTCCTGCGCGTTCTTTTCCGGACGTTTGTTTATCGTGCCCGTGACACTCACGGCACTCTCGCGGGAGGCTTCTTTTGCAGACTGTATTGCGGTACTCCCGGGCAGTGCGACGCCCTGCACAGTACCTGTCATATCCCGAAAATCGAAGAATACCATCTTGCCTTGGTCGCGTCGCACGGAGATCCATCCTTGGATCTTCACCTGCTCACCGATTTTTTTTTGCAGTCCGCTGATATATGTTCGTTCCATAATTCAGATTGCTACGCCTATTTTATTCCTAACATCTTCCATTTTCTTTGATGCCCTATCGCGCGCCTTTTCAGCTCCCTCTTTCAGGACCTTTTTTATTTCGGCGTCCGATATCGAGTCGCGTTTTTCCCGCATCGGCGCGATGAGCCCTTCGATGTCCTCGATGAGCGCTTCTTTGAGGACCTTGTATTTCCCTTTGTTGGCCTTGTAGAGCTCGGTCAATTCACTCCGCTCTTTCACAAGCGCGTGTATCGCGTACACATTTTCCGGACTCTCCGCCTTCGAGTCGGTCACGATGCTCATGACCGCTTTTGCTATCTCCTCTTTCGTCCCGAAAAGCGGAATGGTGTTGCCGTAGCTCTTGCTCATCTTTTTGCCGTCGGTGCCCGGCACGACCGCGATAGATTCGAGTATCCGCTCCTGGGGCTCTTTGAACGTCTCACCGAACGCATTATTGAATTTCGCCGCCGCCTCGCGCGCGTACTCCACGTGCTGACGCTGGTCCTGCCCGACGGGCACGACATCGGTGTCATAGAGCAGAATATCGGCCGCCATCAGCATCGGGTACGCGAAGAGGCCGGCATTGGCTTCGAGGCCTTTCGCCACCTTGTCTTTGTATGCGTGTGCTTGCTGAAGGAACGAGACCGACACGAGGCACTGGAATATCCATGAGAGCTCGGTGTGCTCCGCCACATCGGATTGTTTGAAAATGACGGACTTCTTGGGGTCTATCCCCGCCGCGACATAGTCTTTGGCAACGCCCAGAATATTCGTCCGCATTTCGTCCGCATTGCGGAGCGAGGTAAGCGCGTGATAATCCGCGACCATGAGCATGCTGTCGTATTCCCGCGAAAGTTCGACAAACGGCTTCAGCGCCCCGAAATAATTGCCGAGGTGGAGTGCGCCCGATGGCTGTAGCCCCGTAAACAGCTTCTGCATGGCTTAAATATAGCAGAAAAGCTAAGTAATGGGGAATTCGATGACGAAACGCGAACCTTTGCCTTCCCCCTCGGATTCGGCCCATATCTTGCCCTTGTGCGCTTCAACTATCTGCTTCGCGATGAAAAGTCCGTAGCCCGTCGAATGGACGTTTATCTTGATGGAATCTTTACCGTGTCCCCCTTCGGTGAAAAGCATCTTCATATCCTCGGGAGTAATGCCGATGCCGCTGTCCTTGACCGAGAAGCGGAGCTTATCCCCGTCGGTCAGCGTGACTTCGATGTCACCCGACGGCGTGTACCGGATGGCGTTGTCGATGAGATTTCGCAGGACGTGCTGACGTATCTTCTCCTCGTCGCCGTTTAGTACGAAAGTGGCCTTCGTGTCTATCATCGTTTTGATACCGATGTGTTTTTCTTCAGCGGCGGGCTTGAGATGCTCCACCGTATCAATGACCGCGGCCCGCAAGTCGAACGGCTTCATTTTGTATCCCACCGTCCCCTTCTTCAGATTCGACGCATCGAGTATTTCCATGACCATACGCACACCTTTGCGCACATCGGCGAGTGCGCCCTTTGCCATCCCCGTCAACTGTTCGGATATGGTCCCGTAATCGCCCTCGACTATCCCCGCAAATCCCGCCTCGCTCTTGGTGAGATATCCCTTGATCTCATGGCTGATGAAGTGCAGAAGATTCTCCTGTTGTTTGTTGACCACTTCCAATTCCTGCTCCTGCTTTTGGATAAGTTCGCGTTGCTCGACTTCTCTTTTGACGCTTTGCACCAACAAGTAGCCGAAGATGACTGTGAATGCCAGGATGAGCCCGTCGACAATGAACGCCCCCTGGGACTTGTCGCCGAAGAGTTTCGCGAAGAGCACGACGCAGATGGTAATGGTCAGCGCTTGAGCAAGGAGTACCTTGATGTTGAAGAGGTGGTATTTTGTTATGGCGTAAGCGGTCGCACCGAGAAATGCGAGTGTATAGAGAGGCGCAAGCGGAACAAACGCCAGAGAATTGAAGACAAGTATGGGGACCAATATCGTCGCGATAATGAGCACAAGCATGACGAGCATCCCGTCGAGAATGAGCCGCAATTGCTTTCGCGGGAGATCAACCGCCGATAGATATTTTTTTATCAACAAATAAACCGCGAACGCGCTAAAAAACGTCGAAAGCACGGAAAAGGGAATAAGACCTGGGCCCGGGATCAGCCGGCTGTCGCCGTTGATGACCTCCGTTGCGACGAACGCGTACGGCGATATGTTGAGCACCATCATGAGCAAAGCGCCTCCGAGCGCCGCGTAGAAATACGCGGAGCGTAGTCGTATCTCATCGGAAGGAAAGGTGTGCGCGAGCAGAAAAAAGAACAAGCTCATGGGCGCCGCGAAGAATATCGCGAGACGATGCATCATGAGCGAGCCTTCCAACGGCCCCGGTACACGGGCAACATGTGCGGCAACAAGCCAGCATACGGTACATACGGTGAGAAGAACGAATATGATGTTCGTTGCGCTCCGCGGATTGCTCCGGTAGACGGCAAGCGCGAGGAGCAAATGGATTGTAATCGCGATGACAAGCACGATGAGATCAAGCGAGGCTTCTTGCAATTGAACGAATAGCGCATCCATAGTCTCATTCAGCGTCGAAAAAAACGGGCGGCAGTTTCCTGGAGCGTGCGGTGGGTTCCGCGCCGTAGCCCGTCCGGAAAAGCATGGCTATATGTTCGTTGTCGGAGACGCCGAGGGCGCTCTCTATCGTGCGACACTCGCGCCAAATGAGCGCGATGTGCTCCGGTGAGAGAGATTCCGTTTCCCGGGCTCGCACCCGTTGCATGAGGTACGGGAGCGCGGTCACGGGCTGCACGCGCATTCCAAGATTCGTGGCCGTGAGCCACACACGCTCAAAAGCGCGTCCGGCGTTGAAAAAATCTTCATCACGTTCGCCCCGGATAACGAGGGCGCCAAGCGCGGAAGAGGCTCCGTAGACAGCCGCGCTCTGCTTGCGGATCGCTTTTGAAAGACCGACCTTGTTGAGGAGTTGTACGGCACCCCAGTGTCGCACTACAAAGCGCATGAGAAGCTGGACCGGTTTCGGAAACTCCATAGTTTTGACGAAGAGGCCGGGCCTTTCGAACTCTTCCTGTTCGCTCCACCGGATCATGTTGAAAAGAAAATCATGGAGTTGCCGGTTTTCCATCAAGATACGCTCATTGGCGCTGATAGCCCGAGCAAGCGATTCTATGGCGGCTCTCTCGTGAACGAGTTCGAGGCGTGCCCCAAAATCTCCGGAAGCCGCCGTTTTCAATGCTTCGACGTGCCCGGGATCGAGAGGCTTCTTGTCGTAAGGCTTCCTGTTCGTAACCCGCTTCCCGATAGCGTCGTGTAAGTGATTATGCGCGGGCGACGTGGGGCGAAACGCCATTGTAGCCGTGCAGTTCGGTTGGCCGGGAAACGGCTCGATAGAAACTTCGAAGCCTTGCGCGAGGGCCGCAATGCAAATATTTTCGGCGAGTGCTCCGTGCGCAAAGTATGACCCACGCTGCCTGAAATTATAGAGAGTCGCGTCGCCGCCCGGCACGTTGAAGATGCGAAGCGTATCGTCCGAAAGCGCGAAGCGCCACGGTTGAGCGTTGTCCCCCGACGGCGCTTGGACGGCGACCGAGAGTATCTTCCGCAAAACATCTCGGGATGACATACTATGAAATATACATAGAACAGTTGCATAAATTTCGGCGGCGCGCAAGAATGGGGCAATGGATTGCGTTCAGTCTCTGTAGCCATGTATGGCATCCCCGGCTCCGCTTAGATCTCTCGGCTCTGCGTCAGAGCCACGTGCCTTTGCGCGGGCGCGTACGCTCTTTCGCGAAGCGGCGCAACGCGTTCCCGCCTACCGAAATTTCTTAAAGAAGCATGGCATCGATGCGAAAAAAATCAGGAGTCGGGAAGATTTCGCGCACGTTCCTCTCACCGATAAGTTGAACTACATCGCGAAGTATAGTCTCGCGGAGTTGAGCTGGGACGGGAAGCTTCAGGCAAAATACATCTCCTCGAGTTCGGGCTCAACCGGAGTCCCCTTTTATTGGCCTCGCGGAACGAATCAAGACACGATTTCCGGTCTTACATTTCGCCGCGTCTACGAAGACATTTTTGGGAGTCGGCACGGGAGGACACTGTGCGTAAACTCCTACGCGCTTGGTACATGGCTTGCGGGTTTCGAGCTCTACAATTCGACGAAATGGGTCGCCGAACACGGTAGCGTCATTGTCAGCACAACTCCCGGCATTGACAAAGCTGTGACCATGGACGTTGTGAAAAAACTCTCTCCCTCTTTTGAGCGCATCGTGCTTGCAGGATATCCGCCTTTTGTGAAAGACATCATCGAACACGGGATATCGAATAAATTCAAGTGGAAGGACCATGATATCCGGCTCATAACGGCCGGAGAGGCGGTGAGCGAATTATGGCGCAGTCACGTCTTGGGGCTCATCGGCAAGAGCGGTTCCCTCACGAGCCTTACCAACATGTACGGAATGGCGGAAACGGGCATTGTTGCACACGAGACGCCCGCCTCGATACTCTTGCGTCAGACTGCCGAGCATACGCCGGAACTTTGCGCGAAATTACCTGACCTCGACCAAGTTGCGGGGCTATACCAGTACGCGCCTCTTGCGCGCTACTTTGAGACTGTGCAGGATTCACTTGTCCTCACGACCGATGCCGGACTTCCTCTCATCCGCTACGATACCCACGACCGCGGGAGTATTCTTCCGCATACTGCGGTGGAACGTTTTTCGGACGGTCTTTTCACAAAAACCGCTAGAGAGCGGGGCATCAGCCTCGCCATGTGGAAATCGCCATACCTCTTCATGTATGACCGGAAGGACCTCGCGATTTCATTCTATGCCCTTCTTATTTATGTTGAGCACGTCAAGCGAGCATTCGAGAGCTACAAAAGCGCTTCCAAACTTTCCGGTCTCTTCACCATGAGCGTCGGGCACACCAAAACAATGGACCAGCAATTCACTATCGTGGTCGAGCTCGCGCGCCATATTAAACCGCAAGCGGGGCTCGCAAAAGACATCGCACGCCACACCGTGCACGTACTCTGCAATATCAACAGCGAATACGCCAAACTCTATCGGACTCTCGGGAAACGCGCCGAACCCAACATTGAACTCGTGTGGTACGGCAAGATACAAACCTCTCCCGGCAAGAAACACCGCTGGATAAGGAGATCTTGACGACAGGACACCTTCCTGCGAGGGCATCCAAACAGTGCAATCTTCATGGTATGATGGCGCCGTGAAATTGATCACCGAAAAACTGCGCGCCCAGTTCGGAGACATATATCTCGAGGTCACGGAGCAGGACGCGGTGCGGCGCATCGGCTGTCTGCGTCGAATGTCCGACAACGCGGTACTGACGTACCACATCGTCACCTTCGATCCCCGCGGCGTCGCCGCGCTCGGGGTGCACCATACCACCATAGTCGCAGGCAATCCCATGGGAGAAGTCATTAAGCATTCAGGGGTGGTTCATACGCGGAGCGTGTCAAAACCTGCCTCAAAAAATATGCCGCCATTCCTCCGAGCACTTTTTCGGACGCTGAAGAAACGTTGTCGAATTGAGAACATCAAATATACGATCAAGGGACTTCCCTACGCGAACATCGATGAGTTCTACAATCCCGAATTCACGCCGCTTCCTAAATTATCGCGCACGAGATAATGGCGGGGTGAAAGTTTGCTCGTAGCTCATAACGTACCGCCCTGACGGCAAAGGGGCGTCGGTCAGTATGCGCCGCACGACATAGGCGATGGCCGATCCCGCAAGCATTGCCGCCGTCCCGAGCTGGGGAATGCCGGACAACGTCTTGCCGACCTCAGCGATCGATGCAAGCTGGCGTGGCGTGAAGTGGGACGTATCGATGATCAGGTTCGAGAGTTCGATAAAATCTTTGCGCGTCATGACGGACGGAAGTTTTCGCAATGCCAGACGACCATGAAAAATCGGTCGCGCTCGCTCAAGATCAAATCGCTCCACGTCGATTATCACACTGTCACCGTTATCGGTCGCCATAACAACGGGAATCTCCGCCTCCTTACATCGCTCCCGCGCGAGGATTTTTGTTTCTATCGAATCCATCTCGTCGACAAAAACACTCAATCGCGGCCTTGATAGAAAAGTGTCGATTGTGTCCTTTCCGATCCCCTCCTCCAGGAGCTCAAGATCGAGAAACGGATCCACTTCCCACGCCGATCGGGCGGCCACGACGGTTTTGTTCTCCCCCACGTCGGGAAGCGTTGCGCGCAGACGGTTCAAGTTCGTGATCCCGACCGTATCCGGATCTGCAAGTTTCATCTTCCGCGGACCGCCTGTTGCGACGAGCGCCGCCACCGCTAACGATCCGACCGATAATCCTCCGATGCCGACGACGCCTTCACGGTATGCCTTTTGTTCCTCCGCGGTAATGAGATTCCGATTTCGAGCTGTCCGCAAAAGACCATAGATTTCTTCATCCGGAATGTGAACGGCCGTGTCTCGCCACGGATAGTATGCCCACACGGTCTCTCGCTCCCACCCGGCGATGAAAGATCGCACCTTTGTCTCGATCCCTTCCGTATGTTCGTCCTCCGTCGGATGTTCGATAAAGTACAATTCGCGGAGCGCGCCCGGTACAGAGTCGATAATTACAGCAGATCTCGGAACCCCGGACCGTCTCGCGTATATGGTCGGTTTTTGTATCGGGCTCATGTCGGAAAATCGAGAATGCTCAGCGGCGAATGAAGGCGAGCGCGGCGTACGAGCCGATGAGCCACCAGAAGCGGTACGCTTCGCCGAATATCATCTGAACTTGCGGTCCGAAGTTCCAAAGGTCGCGCAGCGCGGGCGTCCCCGTCCAGATGACGATAACGATTGCGGCCGCGGCAATCCCGCCTAAAGCCGCTTGCAATGGTCTGCCTGACTCACTACCGTACGAGATACCGATGCTACCGACGAGGATGTACATGACGACGAACACGATAGCGAACAAGACGCCTTGAAGCATCGGAGAGGCGAATTGCCCCGCGATGTCCCCGATGATGACCGCACCGGCAAGCGCAGAGAATACGAGCGCGGCGGCGGGAAGCGCGAGGGCAAGCGTACTGACGCGCTTCGCTCCCGAGCGTAGGCAATCAAACGCGGCGATGATGACGAACGCTCCGATAACGATCCAATCGACCGGTAGTTGTGTAAAAAAGCGTATGACCGTATCGAAGACACTGTCCATGGATGGATTATACGTCATGTAGCGGTAAGCTACCGACTACGGGCTGTTCACAGTCCTTCTTTGCGCAATTCGTCCACGAGATGTCTCGCCTTCGCGGAAAGCTTCGCCGGGAATTGGACATCTACCTTGACGAGGAGGTCGCCGCGCGAACCCCTGCCGTGCGGGACGCCTTTTCCGCGGACCCGCAGGACTTCGCCGTGAGCGACCCCCGCAGGTACCGTTATCATTTCGCGGCCGTCCAGCGTCTGTATCCCGTATTCCCCGCCCAAAAGCGCATCGGTGAGCTTGATCGGGAGCGTCGTCTCCAGATCGTTCCCGACGCGCGAGAAATTACGCTCATTTTTCACATGTATCTTGACGTAGAGGTCTCCCGCAGCACCACCGTGCACCGCCTCCCCCGTCTGCGGCATGCGTATCATCTCGCCGTCCGATATTCCCGCCGGCACGACGACGTGGATCTCCTCCTGCCGACGCGCGACGCCCGCGCCGCGGCACGTCTCACAGAGCGTCTCCGGCACTTTGCCGAGTCCGTGGCACTTCTGACACGGGCGCGCGGAGGTGAACGTCCCGAAGAATGAGTTGCGCGTCTCGCGAAGCTCGCCTTTTCCGTTGCAGATACTGCATTGAATGGTCTTCGCGCCGCGCTTCCCGCCGGTGCCGTCGCAGGCGGCACAGACTCCCGTCTTCGCGATGAGGACGCGCCGCTCGGTACCGAAAATAGCCTCCTTGAACGGGAGCTCAAGGTCTATCGAAATGTCGCGGCCCCGCCGCCGGCTTTGGCCGCCACCGAAGAATTCCCCGAAGATATCGCCCAGATCGAATTCGACGCCGTCTTGGCCGCTGAACCCTTGAAATCCTTGGCCGTTCGCGAAGTTTGAAAAGTCGAACCCTCCGAAGCCACCTTGCGGGCCTCTCTGCGGTCCTCCGCCCGCGAACGTCTTGCCGTAGGTGTCATATTCGGCGCGCTTCTTTTTATCCGAAAGCACGGTGTATGCCTCGCTCACCTCTTTGAACTTTTTCTCATCGCCCCCTTTTTTATCGGGGTGGTACTTGTGCGCCAACTTCCTGAAAGCGGACTTTATTTCTTCCTCGGTTGCTGTCTTGGAAACCCCCAGCAAGTCATAATAGTTTTTCATATCGTGATTATATAAACCTTCGACAGTAAAAGCAAAAGGCCGCCGTGTGGCGACCTTTTGCTTCGCGGCATTATTGCTGCGGCGGTGTTTCCTCCGGCGGCTTTTGGTCGTCTTTCGGCGGCTCGGGCGGCGGTGTTTGCTGTTGTTTCGACATCGCTTCACCAATCGTCGACATCGCGGTCGAAAGGGCT
>Ga0209542_10021439_pt1 | contig 10125 bp, 13 predicted proteins | sample RifCSPhighO2_01_FD_184028 | JGI IMG/M metagenome (GOLD analysis project Ga0209542, IMG submission 184028) | Soil microbial communities from Rifle, Colorado - Rifle CSP2_plank highO2_0.1 (SPAdes) (version 2) | ecosystem: Environmental > Terrestrial > Deep subsurface > Rock core/Sediment ...
CTATGGTTACCTTAAAGTGTCGCATTGACACTCTTACGAAACAATTGACTGCACGAAGACATAAACAGCTACGGTAACAATTTGAGATTATCTAATGCGTCTGGTAAAATATAGTACGATACCCCATAAATTACCCGCCATCAACAAAAAAACGCGGCAATTTGTCTTATGGCAACCAATTTGGTGCTGCCCATTCCTATGATCACCATTGGCACGACCAAGCGATCCATTGCAAAATTCTGGGCAGGCATGGGTGTATTAGCGCAACATTAGGACAGCTTTGCGGAATACGTTATTACACGGAAACAATGGGGAGTACTGCAAAAGCAACTGTATACAACAGAAAAGGTTAGTCTAGTTCAACTGAAAAACTTCAGAGAGATCTATGTGTTTCCGAAGTTATTGACGTTTGGGGTGTAAGCTTTCCCGCCTGTGCTGGTGTGTTCCTCGATCGTAATGGCGCTCGAAATATTCGTCCTTCGCAACTTGAATAACCTCCTCTGCTAATTTTCCCCTGAATCATTTTGGGAGCTCTATAGAGCCAACAAGCTTTTGCACAAGTGTAATATTTTTTGAATATTTTTTCATTATAGTACGGTTCCATAGTTCACTCTAGTATTGCACATGGTAAATAAAATAATAATAATTAAACCTTTCAATTATAAGCTGAACTCTTTACAAACACTCCTCGCCTCATTTTCATCTTTTGTCACTATCACAATATTGTCAAACTGACATTCGAAATATGGCCTTCTCTGGTTCACAAAATTCCAAACATCAGAAAAGATTTCTTCCCTAATATCGGTATGCGCAACCGATGCATGAAGCTTTGAGTCAATCCCGTCGAACGGCGTTGACCACTGCACCCAGCTTTCTTTGCGTAGTCTTTGGTGAAGCTGTGCCCGTAATCCTTGGAGCGGGTTAGTCGGAATTACGTCAATATAAATTACATCATGTCCAAAACTACCGAACCCCTCAAGTACGTATGGCGCAGGTGTATTGGTTGAACAAAATTTTTCAACGAGCGCTTCGAGCTTCAAAACATCGCCCACTTCAAAAAAATTCTTCAATGTCAGGTGCGGGGGCGACTGTATCCTCGTAGCGCCTGTAATACCAAATTTGTTTGCAACATCATGCTGCAAGCTCAGAATGAAATCGTGCGCTTCTCCGGTAATAAGATGAAAGAGTGCGTATTGCATACAAACGATGGTGGAATCAAAAATTATCCCGCAAATAGCTCCTCTTTCTGTTCCTCAAAATATGACATAAGCGCTTGCAACAAGTCATCTAGGCCTGCTGTTTTGAAGTCAATGCCGTCGATTTTGCCACCTCGCATCTCGGTATATTTTTCGAGTGTAATGCCGTGATCTTTATAAAATGTACCCTGGTCAATGCTCACATTTAATGTCGGGATAAAAGTATCTAGTAATCGAACAAGTTTGCTCTCAGTATCTTTCTCTGCTTCAAAATTTTCGATAGCCTGGATCATCTCAGGAAATTCCTTATAGTCTTTCTTGAGCTCAATAAGTGCCTGCTCTTCCCGCTCATGTTGGGACTGAATGTGTTCCTTTGAGGCCGTAAACGCCGGGGTGTCGCCCGCATACACTTCAACAAGATCGTGTGCCAATGCGTACTGAAATATCTTCGCGAGATCAACTTTGAGTTTTAGGTGCTCGGCAATCTGCCAACATACGAGCGCAAGCTGATAACTATGCTCCGCGTCATTTTCGTACGATGCCCTCCCTTTGATCTGAACCACGCGCTCAATTGCCCGCAACCGGTTCGAAAGTTTCATTATTTTGATGATAGGGTCGATGTTCATAAAATCATTGCATTATGATTGATTATTTTATTTAGTATAGCAAGCGCTGGTGATACCGTTAGGACAAACTGCTCTCTGGTTAGTCGAGATTGACTTATCCGTATCAGACCACATAGTATCCGAACATCGGGATGTATTTTTTTCCGTCTTTCTGTGCCCGCCACCCAGTAGCCTATATTTCCTCGCGCCTGTGATACAGGATCAAGCTCTGCCAAGACCTGTAGGCAGGACAAGCACCAATTTGCCGGACTTAGGGGAACTGAGACTTTTCCGATCTCCAGTGGTCCTCCATAGGGTCCTATATACAGGTTGTTGTCGACCTGACGGGCCCCCTTGAGTGCTATCCAATAGTGACTACGAACCTCGGCGCATGGAAATGCTTGATTGATGCAGTTCAGACACCAGTCTCCATGACTTGGAGTATGGCCGCAGGCACTCCGCGAACCAGGTCTGCCGAAATTATCCTTCAACTCTTGCCAACTCTGCGAGTTGGGATTGGTACTCAAAATCCTGTCAACGATCATGTATGATTCCTCCTCTCCCTAGAATGTACTATATTCTTACATTATATTTGAACCTACAAAAATGCAATGGGTGGTCTCATTTGTATTTTTCAAAATACTCCGGAAATTTCGAAAAGCTATACTGAAACCCTTTGTGAAGTGGCGTAGGCAGTTTATCCAATCGAAACCATCCTATTGCTTCCATTTTTTCTAGCTCATTCATTTTTGCTTCTTTCGGATCTATTTTCACGAAGAACGGTACTGCGACCCAATGTGTTTTACGCCCTTCGTGCTCTCGGAAAATATCGTGGGCAGGTACGCGCTCTTGAATTTCTCCCTGACATCCATATTCTTCAAAAATTTCACGCAATACATTCTGCTCTAAAGTCATGCCAAAATCTAGTTTACCAGATCCAGGATCCCATCGTCCATTTTCATCCCTGTAATTCTTTCGTTTATGAAATAGGAAATTGCCTTTACCGTCGTTGCAGTAAAATGGAGTTGAAATACCTATGTAATCAGTGCCAATTTGCATAATCATCTATCATGTAAATTTATTCCCAGCACAGTCGCCAACGTTGGATGCGCATAATATGCAACTGCATTATAGCTCGGATCAACCAACTCGATCATTTCCATCTCCACGCGCTTAATAATGCCAAACCCTGGCTTGCCAAGATATGTTTTTTTGAATGTTTCATAATCACTGACAGTGAAATCAGCATATCCGCGCTCCGGGCGTTTCGGGTCTGGACGTCGAATTTTTAGCAGCCGAAGTTCTCCAGCCACAGTTACAATGGGGACAACGTGAAACACCGGACCCATGGCTGTTTCTTGGACAACTGGACCGAGCTGGTTGGCAATGCGAACCATATCCTCGTACTCATCAGCGCTCTGTGTAAATACGCAGGCATAATTAACCGGCGCATGCTGCTGGTTTGTATACGCAATACTAAGCCGCTGCGCTTCGGCAACGATTTGTTGGATGAGGGTTGTGAGATTGGTGGTGGCCATAGTGATGTGACGTGCCTGGCAAAAAAAATCTCTGATTAATTGGTACAATGGGATACAAATTTCTTCACAGTTCGATTGTCGTTAGAATTGGCAAGTGATCCGAGCATTCAGATTTCAAAATTTTAGATTCAACCACCTTCACATCAGGAGTTACAAATACATAATCTAATCGCCAGATAAGCTTATCAACGACTCGCCCATCATGTTCAAACGGTTTATTGGCAAAAGTAAGCTCAGATAGATTGGGTCCAGCATGCTGCAACAATGCGCTTATCTTCTTTACAGGATAACTTTCGGGTAGCGCATTAAAGTCACCAGTAAATATGTACGAACTCTTTTTCTCTTTGAGTATCGTGCAAAGCCGGTCTGCTTCTTTGATACGCCGATCGGTAATTTCATTGGCTGGCGAGTATGTAAGGTGTGTCGTACCAACAGTCAACGATTTATCACCTATCTTTAGCTCGGCTTCAACATACACGCGACCCTGCAGGGTATAATCTTCGCCAGGATCTGGATGGGGGTCCTGTACAAAATGATATATTTCTCGTGCTATGGGAAATTTTGTATATATGCCGTCCCCCACCTCGAACGAGTATCCCTCGTATTCTGGCCATGATTGCGCTGTCTTATACATGTGGTTCATGGAAAGCGCATCAGCAAGCAACGCTGGAGTATCACGAAAATTATTTTCTTCAGCTCCGCGAGTGAGCTCTTGAAGGCACGCGATATCCGGACCGACAGATTTAATATATGCAGCGATGTCTTCAATACGCTCTTTGTATAAGATATTCCATTGGAGGATGGTGAGGGTCATTGATCGAATATTCGCCGATAAAACTTGGACCCAGGGGGAATCGGACCCCCGACTCGTCCATGCCATGGACGCGTGTTACCGCTATACTATGGGCCCATGTATTGGATTGTAAGCGCCATGCCCGCGCGATCACACCATACCCTCGGAGGGAATTGAACCCCCATTGTTTCCTTAGGACGGAACTGTTCTATCCGTTGAACTACGAGGGCGTTCAGTGCCGGACATCGCGATCTGTGTCAAGCAATGTAATATAATTTACAACAACGCTCTCTAGTATATTACCTAGATCACTATAATCTGCAAGGTTTCGCGCAGCCGCACAGCTCCACAGCCCAGCGGCTCCACCACGGCTAAAACGGATTGCTGTACGACTTCTGACCAATGGCCTCATTGTGTGCTTTGTCTTCGGCGATCTGATCAATCACTTCGTTATACAGTTTCTCGTTCAATACTTCGCGCTTAAACAGCGGTGTTTGTTGGGGCTGCTCGGGGGTGCTTAAAATGTAACGCGTGTAAATCACGCCGAGGTACAAAATAATAAATAGACAAAATAGCACCATGAGCCCGAGTCCGAAATGCCCTCGGATGAATTTCACGGCTGGCTGTTTCGACAAGGTTTGCAATTGTGATTTCAGTTTTCCCATAAAATTATTCGAGTAATTCAAACACACGAATTTCCATTTGTACGCCTATGTCCTCTGCTCGCACATCCGGGCTATCTTCGCTGGGCTGTGGCGATGATTGTTCGGGCTGAACTTTGATCGTATCGAAAAAAACAATAGTCTGCGCGTGTTCAATCGCCGCGATAAACCTAGTAACTGCGTCGAAACCGCCTGTTGCATGCATCTCAAATGAGTAACCCAAGAATTTTCGATTGACGATTGTCTCTTCCCTGGGAACGCCGGCAATCAATTCCATAACAACGCCGTGCTCATCAGCAATCTCTTCCAATTCCTCGATAAATGCAAGTACGTTATCACGTTGTATCAGCCGACTATTTATGTCGGCAACTGATGCTTGGATCCGCTCAAATTCGTCTGCCAGTGATTTCAAGTAATCCCGTTGCTCCGATATACTTTCCAGAAATTGTTGACGCTGCCCTAGCGCCGAACTATCAGCTCGAATCGTACCGACAAACACTCGCCCAGCCAGATACAATGCCACAAGAATCAGGACTAAGAGCCCCGACCACAGTATGAGTTGTAATTTTGGCCCACGTTGCTTTTTCATACAGTCATTCGCGCTTATGTTTGTCGTGACTTTGCCGGCTGGACAAATGCTTCGATACGTTGGATTTGGAAACTGAAGTTTACATCCTCTCGGCTGGTAATATTTGATAGCGGCGCTTCAGACAATATATATCCCTCAACCTTTTTAAGCCGTTGTTCGAGCGTCGTTACCTGCTCGCGCAACGGCGCGTATCCAAAGATCGTAATCGCCTGCTTTTGTGTATCAAATTCAAAACCACGCATATGAATCTCGGGTGGAATCAACGACAACACGTGTTCAAAATCGTCAAACCATAAAATCCGCTGCCCGCGTAGCGACTTGATAGTCCCAAATAACGCATTTACGGATGCGATCTGTTCTTCGACTTTTTTGTATTCTGATAGACGGGTTTCATTGAGCGTGTCGCGGATTGCCACTTCTGTCTCACTGCTTTTTGCCACAAGCATTGTGCGGAATAACGTTAGGGCACCTATAAAAATCACGCCGATAAGGATGACAATGAGTATGTAAAATTGCATCCGCTTCGCGCGTAACGCAGTCGCGAGTCGCTGCCGATCAGATGGTGGTAATAAGTTTATGTCCATGATTGTTGCGCCCCACGAATGGCCAAGCCAAACGCTGTTGTATATCCCAATGCATCCTTAAATCGCAGCGCAGGTTTCGGTGACTTCTTTTTTCCCGCGCCCGAACCAGTGCCGATATTCGCCCATGGATTAACGACTTCGACCGGAATATGAAGATTTGCAGATAGATATGTCGGCAATCCTTTTAAATTCGCTCCCCCGCCTGTTAAATAGATTTTGTCGATTTTTTTTCCCGCAGCAACATGCGGCATGACGTTCGTCTCGTAGTAATCCATATATTTCCGTATTTGTTCGAGCATGTCAGACAAAATAGGCATTGCGGCATCTAGTATTTTTCCTTCGAGTTGCTTTGGATCGAGTCCGACTTCTTGGATTAACTTATACGCTTCGTCCGGTGTGACATGGACTTTCCCAGTGATTGCTTTCACGATAAACTCATTTGGTACTGGAATAATCGTAGTAAATCGCAGCGCCCCTGCAGCATAAATGATAAAGGTTGTTTTCGTGCCACCAAGATCGAGTATAAGCACTGCTCCATCTTTTGTTTTTTCTCGCACCACCGCACGCACCACAGCCTGCGACTCAATCTCAAATGCCACGGGCATGATTCCCGCCTGTCGGACTGCCTCCGCATACGAATCAGCAATGGTTCGCAGCGTTGCTGCTACGAGTATATCCAGGTGGTCAGTCCCTGTATCGCCAGTGATTTTTGTCTCATCCGCATACACCGTATCAACGAGCGACCAATCGTAATACACTTCATCTTTCGACACCGGGATGTGCCCCTCTATTTCCCACTGTAACGCATCACCAATTTGCGCTTCCGGCATGAGCGGCATTTGAATAATGCGCACAAATGATTCGCGTTCCGGTAAACTACACACTGCAAACGGAGGAGCGCCTGCATGTAATCCGTGTGAATGATAGAGCGATCGAATGGCCTCTGCAACAGCATTACTATTACTGATAGCCCCGTGCTGTATTGATTCAGCAGGCAATGCTGCCTTGCCGTACGCCTCAAGCGTGGCCACATCGCCTGCTCCCTTGCGCACAAATGCAAATTTGATCGTCTCTTGTCCGATATCGAGTCCAAATGCGCTATGGCGTGGTAACAATGAAAAACCTGACATTACAACAAGTATATCACGAATTAAGAGGGGTTTGTTTCTTCCCAAGACACCTGGTCGCTTTCACCGAGGTTGGGCAAAAATGGCGGTGGGTTGTATATAATAGAGGCATCGTATGATGTGCTGCCGCTCACATACCCAGAAACGACCTGCCCCGAGCCATTGACCCATGTTGTTGCCGCTATGCCGTTACTAATAATGGCGCCTCGCAGATATAACTGAGACCGAATTGCCCAACTGCCGTTTGGCACACAGAAAGCGTTGTTCTGTCCTGGGTTGCTGTAATATCCCGGCGGGCAGTAAAAGTACCTGATAAAACGCCCCTTTTGAGCAAATAGTACCGGGTCTAGTGTAAGCACATTCGGAGAATGCAGCGGAATTCTCACATCTTGCTGAGCAACAAGGGCTACCTTAGCACCGGAACTCGTGGCGTACGTTAGATTGCCATTAATGATAATGCTCGCGTTATTTGATGCGGTATACGGGAAGTCTGCCGCTATTACCATAGCGCTGCGGCTAGCCACCCCATCAACCCAGAGATTTTCTTCGGAAAAAATGAGATTTCCATTTCCACAGCTCGCTGGTAATGTTTTTGTCTGATAAAGCGTTTCGGTTTGAATCGAGTTTGATTCATGGGTCCAGTTCTGACCATTATATCCATACTGTGCTGGCTTCTTTTGTGTGACTTTGTATATGCTCACGGTACCATTTGAGTTGAATCGTACGTGCCATCCGTACGCATTCGAGTTGCCAAGATATATTCCTGATGCAGAGGCAATCTGCTGAAGCTCGGTCAAGTCAACGGTAATTGCATCGAAATCAATCGGGGTAACGGGATATTGCCATAGTCCAAGCGTTCCCCCATTCCCCGTCCCCCATACGCCATTCTTCCATTGCCATGGATTTGCACACCCGTGTTCCGTTCCACATTTATATTGATCTTTTGCTGATGTGACGAGCGCATTACTATTGGCGTCCATCCGAACTCCTCCGTTCGAGTGAATCGGGCCATACCATGTCCCACCGCCAAACCAAATATTCGAGTTCGTCAAAAACGAGTACTGTCCGAGTGATGGCCTGCCATTAGCCGTCAGGACTGATCGTTTCACATCTGGGTCGGCAATAGTCCATCCTGTTGATTGAATTTGAACCGTTGCTTCGCACGCAGCAGGAGGTGTAATAGAGACATGGTATTGCCCAAGAGGCCCGCCCTGCGGATCATCGTACACACCATCGATGGTCGTAGTGATATTGTAATAATCCGAATCATGGGCAAGCACCCATCGTGCTTTATTCAGCCCTGCTTCAGCTACTTCGAGCGCTTGATTGCGAAACACTTCCTGTGTTGCTGACCTATTTTGCATCGTCATAAACCCCACCAGGCCACCTAATATCATGGTAAATGATACGCCAAATACCACCGTGATTATTAATACTGCGCCTTTTTGTGTATGTATTCCCCACTTTCTCATAAATTTGTTTTGAGATTACGAACTTGTACTTCTGATTGCAGTGAAAATGTATCTGGCGCCCGAGTCGGATCAACATTGATTTTTAGTTCCACCTGCATCAGCTTTGTTTCGATAAGTCGGGCCGGTGAAGGGAGTGGATTGTTCATTACGTCGCCTGGCCAATCCCCGTTATAATAGGTAAACATAGATGTTGTGCCATTTCGAACGTAACGCGAAATAATAGTCTCCGCTTCTGTTCCTGACACATAGTGCAACGGTACTCCGGTTGACTCCGTTACCCCCTTGGTAAAATTACTGCCGCTCAAAAAATACCGAACGCGCTCTGCTTGTGAATCATTGTCAATATCGGAAAAAAAGATAAATTCCTGGTTATCCGCCCGCTCAATAATATACGAACCATCTTCCCCGTCTCGCGCTTCTCGAATTTCTTGCACCATAACTTTGATACCTTTGCGAGCCTCGTTGATTGCGGTCGCCTGTTCGAATGCAAAATCTTCTGCTCGGTAAAATGCGATTATAGCAGAACTTAACGAGCCCATTAACAATGCAGTGATGCCGATCATGAGAAGTGTTTCGAGTAAGGTAAATCCTTTCATAACTATGGTGTTGGATTGGGGCTAAGTGTTGAACGAGTTGCGCCTAAGACGCTAATCTGTGCTGTCAGTTGGTCATATCCCGTTGCTGTAACATCTGCATCATAGGTGGTTTCTAAAAGATTCGGAAAGAATGCCTGGCCGGAGCTTGTGGCAGAGACAAGCGTTGAGTCGTAGCCAAGGGTTGTATTGTTCAAATGGACTGCTGCGCCAACCATAGGGCTACCGCCTGGTTCTTGGACTGAAAATAGTAGGGAGTGTGGCGTATTAGTCGCCATAAATAGCGAGGTAGTCGCGACTTCTGCTGGGTCGAGCACAATGGGTTGTGGGAGGATTTCATTTGCTATCGCATACCCAGTTGATGTTCCGGACACGCTGAACATATATGTATCCCATGCCAGGGCTGAAAATTGAACTATTCCTTGCTCGTCAGCTGTCGTCGTTGTGGCAAATCGCAACACTGGCACGCCGCTGCTATCATTCCCAATCGACTGATATCCTTTCAGTATTATCGGTATATTCGAGATAGTAGACGTACTATTCGCTCGGAATACTGTTGTGGTGAGTGAGGCAGTGTAATCAATAAATAGCGCAACATCGCTTACCTGCCCTAATAATACGCTTAAATGAGCTTTTGTCGGTTGAAATACTTCATCGTCTCCATACGTACGGTCTGTTGAATACCCCACCTTCGTTGCAGAGATTTGGTAACATGCGTTACAAGCTGGGGCGCCAGGCAATATCACCTGACCGCTCGTATTTGTTTGCTGGATTGTATCGATATTCGGCGTAACGTCCGTATTTACGATGTGCACATCAGCGCCCTGCAGCACCTGCCCGAGCGCGTCAGATGCAGTGACTCGCAACGTGCCTCCGGTTTGGCCCTCAACGCCTTTGGGCGCGACATCCGTCACCGCAATAACCGGCGAACTCGTCGCGCCAGATGAACTTTTCCAATACACTGCA
>Ga0209542_10021440_pt1 | contig 10124 bp, 11 predicted proteins | sample RifCSPhighO2_01_FD_184028 | JGI IMG/M metagenome (GOLD analysis project Ga0209542, IMG submission 184028) | Soil microbial communities from Rifle, Colorado - Rifle CSP2_plank highO2_0.1 (SPAdes) (version 2) | ecosystem: Environmental > Terrestrial > Deep subsurface > Rock core/Sediment ...
GCAAGTACTACACCACCGTGTTCCCCGGCGGCCTCTTGGTTGCCAAGGGCAACTCGATTGACGTGTACACCAAAGTCGATATCACCGGTTCCAACTCTGCGTCCCGCACCGTTGACCTCGACATCGACAAGGTGACCGATGTCTACTTCATCGGCCAGACCTACGGCTACGGCATCGCCCCTTCGGGCACGGCTACTCCGTGGTTCACCGGCTATGTCACGACCATCAACGCGGGTACGGCCACGACCATCGGCAAGGCGACTGAAGTCGCTTCGCAGAATATCGCGGTAAACGTCCCCAACCAGGTCCTCGGCGGTTTCGTCACGGACTTCAAAGGTGAGGCGGTATCCGTAACTTCGCTCCCTATCACCATCGCTACCTCTACCGGTTGGATCGGCTCAAGCCAGATTACTTCTATCTCGCTTGTTGATAGTAACGGCGTTGTGGTCGCGGGTCCTAAGGATGAAGCCGCTACCGCCACTACGGGCGACGGCATCACCTTTACCGACACCATTACCTTCCCGGTCGGACGCCATGTCTGGACCATCAAAGGTAAGATTCCTGCCGGCGTCGCTAACAACTCTACGGTCGTCGTGACGACGGTACCGACGAGCTGGAGCGGCGTCACCGGACAGACTTCCGGCAACACCATCTCGCTCACGCAGGGCAGCTTCGACATGAACACGATGACGGTTAAGGCGGCGGCGCTTACGGCGACCATGTCCACCCAGCCGACCTCGCAGAACATCGTCGCGGGCGCACAGGCGGTGCTCCTCGGCCAGGTACAACTTGACGCTTCTCAATCGGGCGAGGATGTCCGCATGTCTTCTATTCCGTTGACGCAGACCGGTACCATCGCGGAGTTGACCTCCTGCCAGCTCTATAATGGTTCAACCGCTCTTAACACCGGCAGCAACGTTCCGTCGGCGCTCTCTGCCAGCGGAGCACACACGACCTTTACCTTCGACAACACGCTTGTTATCCCGAAGGGTACGGTCTTGACGCTCGGCGTTAAGTGCAACGTTACGACTGGTGCCACCGACACGCACGTCTGGAGCGTTGACTCGGCTGATGCTATGACCGCAACCGGCGTAACCTCAGGCTCGTCTGTTGCAGTAACCGAAACAGCAAGCTCCGGCGGCACGATGAGCATCGGCTCCGGCTCGCTCTCTGTTACGGTTGACTCCTCGTCCCCGTCGTACACTCTTGTGGCGGCAGGCACGACCGGTCAGACTATGGGCGTCATCAAACTCCGCGCTACCAATGAGGCTATAACCCTCACCAAGCTCGGACTGTTTCTCACCGCCAGCGGTGCCGCAAGCTCAACGGCGACCAACGGTCTCCCGAGCGCAGGCACCAACGCGGGTGTCTCCGACCTCGTACAGGTCTACCTCTACGACGGTTCGACGCTCGTCGGTACGGCTACCTTCACCGGTACCGGAACCACGGCAACTTCGACACTAAGCACTCCGCTGACTTTGGCGAAGGACGTCGACAAGGTCCTGACTGTTAAGGCTGACCTCGCCAGCATCGGCTCAAGCGGAGCCGGCGGCATCGGCGACGTGGTCAAACTTGACCCTCTTAACGCTGAAGGCTCCGGCATCTCTTCGGGCACGACTATCAAGTCGGGCGCTACGGCGGGCGTAGCAGGCATTCAGATGTTCAAGAGCTTCCCGACTGTTGCAAACGGCAGCGTGTCGTGTACTAACAGCAGCACTCCTGTCTGCAACGGTACCGCGCAAGTGCTCAAGAAGTTCACGGTCACGGCTAACAGCGCCGGTCCGGTGAGCATCCAGCAGGTAGCGGTCAAGTTTGCAACCAGCACGGCGACTGTTCGCAATGCTAAACTCTTCGCCTACACGGTTGGCTACGACTCCGGTCCGGCTAACATCTCTGGTACGACGAACGGCCAATTTGGCGGTACGGCTACCTTGAGCGCCGGCGTAGACACTGCGGCTCCGACGGTCAGCTTCGTACAGACAACGCCGTACTCGTTCTCCGGAACCGTGTACTTCGTCCTCAAGGGCGATGTAACGCCGGACTCGGGCGCGACTAACTGGTCTGTCGGCGCGACCGTCCTTGGAGATGCGGCAACCTCGAGTTCTCCGTATGGCTACAACGCGACGAGCTCGCTTAACCGCTCCTCGCTTGTATCCGGCGTAGCCACCACAACCACCGGTTCCAACTTCGTCTGGTCGGGTAACTCATCCACGACTCCGGCGGTAGCTGACATCGACTGGTTCAACGGCTACTTCATCCCTGGTCTCTCTTCGTCCGGATTCTAATCCAGACAAGTTAGCCAGACTGCTGGAGACAACAGCAACAAAAAACCCACTCTCTATGAGTGGGTTTTTTGTTTGTTTAAATCTTTGAATATTGATATATTGAAATCTCTATGGAAAACAACTTACCCCTACGTACCTTCCTTATTACCTGCGCCGTACTGGTGCTTGTCGCCGCCGGCGCGTACGCGTATATCAAACGCACGCCGTCCGGCCAACTGTCGTCTGTCGGTTCGACCACCAGCCAGACGCTCTCCGATGGTACGGTTATCACCGTGCCGGCAGGTTCTACCGTGTCGGAAGTTCCCGCGGAACAATCGCCGACGGCGCCAAACTACCGCGCGCCGGTTGCATACAGCGCCGACACCAGTGCCGAGGTGCGGGCCGCAATAGAGCCGCGCCTTGTTGCCGACATCGCTCTGCTGGCTAAAAATAACCAAGACTTCAGCGCATGGATGGACTTGGCAATACTCCACAAAATAGGGGGCGATTACCACGGTGCCGAAGCCATTTGGCTCTATGCTACCAAGCAGTGGCCCACAAGTTATGTCGCTTTTCATAACCTCGGCGACCTCTATCAGAACTTCCTCAAAGACCCCGCAAAGGCAAAGTTCTACTCCGACCAGGCGGCCAAGCTGGGGGCGGGGCAGTAGGCCTCTTTCTTATCAACATAGCCCCTCTTTACAAACAGAGAAAAGGTGTACACTAGGGTGACTTGGGCTCTTATTAATTTCTACTATTTTTAATCATGATGTCTTTCAAAAACACCCTCAAGCACATCGCTTTCTCCGTCCTCTCCGTTCTCGGTGGCATAACGCTCGGCGCGACGCTCGTAGGAGCAGTCACCACCATTAGCACAAACATTACCACTGCAGGAACATTTAACGCTGATGATGCCGCCACATTTGGCAGCACCGTTACTGTCACCGGTGCTACAACGCTCGCTTCTACCACTGCTACTGGATTTAAAGTTGGACAGACCGGGACGCAACACACCGGACTCGTCTCCGGGTATTGTACGATTGCAAACGTCAGTGTCACCGCTTCTTCTACCGGAATGGTGAGTTGCTCGAGCGCTACCGGCATTGCTTCCGGCGACCGCGTGTTTGTGCAGGCAACAAGCTCCCTTCCGGATAACTTCGTTATTCAAGCGGCATCCACAACGGCCACTGATGTCATTCAAGTCGATATTCTTAACATTCCTACTACAACAGCTGATGGCGGTGCAGATGATACAGGCGTTCACTCGTTTAACTTCTGGGCTGTCCGCTAATTACCAGCGTGCTTAATTACATAACCGCCATGCGCACGCTTCTTAAAACAGCAGCCGTACTAGGCCTCTTCGTACCTGCGCTCGCGTTTGCCGCGTATAACGACGTTACGCTGACGACCGATGTGGTGCTCTCGGTAAACAGCGTAAGCGTAAATGTAAGCGGTTCAAGCGCCACGATGGAAACCATTGCCGTCGGCGCTACCAGCTTTACCGCCACCCTGCAGTCCGGTTCCACCATGACCATCAGCGCGCCGAATCTCTCAGTAAGCACGGAGCCAGCAGTTGGTATCACTAAGAGCTGCAGCGGCGGCGTGCTCACTGTTACAATACCCGCATCTGGCGCTACAACGGTCACTGCAGGCCCATCAAGTACCGCGTGCGACACAACCACAACCAGCTCTTCATCTAACGGCGGCGGGCCGGTAGGACTTGTTGGCAGTGGCGGAGGTGGCGGCGGTTCATCTTCCACTATAGTAATCGAGGCTCCTAACGCGGTAACGCCACCCTCATCCGGGCTCTCAACGACCCAAGTCGACGCCATTCTCTCGCTCCTCTCCTCGTTCGGAGCCGACCAAGCGACCATAGACAACGTTAAGGCGGCGCTCAACGGCAAGGCAACCACCGGCACGGTTACCGCGGCCTTTGCTCGCAACTTGGAGCTCGGCATGAGCGGGGCGGATGTCAAAGCACTACAGCAGTGGCTGAATGCCAACGGGTATCGCGTCGCGGAAAGCGGCCCCGGCTCCCCGGGCAACGAAACGAGCAGGTTCGGCAACGCCACCCGCTCCGCGCTCATCAAGTTCCAAAAAGCCAACGGCATTACGCCGGCGGCGGGCTACTTCGGGCCAAAGACGCGGGCGGCAGTCAAATAGCCAACAACCCGATTTTGGTGCTAGTATAGGCGGATGAAATATTCCGCCTTTACGCTATGCGCGGTTCTGTTTTTAGTAATGTTCGCGCTCCCTGTATACGCAGAAAACACTCCGTCTGAAATCAGCATCAAGCCGGACGGCACCTTCTTCGCCACCAACGTCGTCGTCATGCAAAAGTCGGAAAAGGCGGGCACGAACCTCTTTACCCGCGTAACATGGGGTAGTGTCTTTTTGCGGATAACCGTTTTGGCCTCCTCGGCAAAAATAACCAAAAACAACGGCGGCAGCGCGACTGTAGAGGATATACAGGTCGGCGACGTCCTCTCGGTCAAGGGCACGCTCGCCCCGGGCGCCGACTCGCTGGTTATTAACGCTCTCCAGGTACGCGACCTCTCGCTTAATGTTGAGTCAAAAAATATTTCAGGCATCATCAAGACGCTCAACGTATCGCTCAATAATTTTACGCTTACTGACAAAAAACTAGGGAGCATTACGGTAGTCGCGCCGTACAATATACAAAAAGGCGCACGCGTTATTTCTGCCGGAGAGCTTGCGGTCGGCGATAAAATTCTCTCCGCCTCGGGCAGTTTCGACTACTTGGCTAAGACATTTACCGCGTCAGATATGGAAGTGTACCAGGACAAATCGATATTTAAGGCTCAAAACTTCCAGGGCACACTCAAGTCTCTCTCCGGAACGGCGTTGCCGACAAGCGCGGTTATTACGGTCGGAAAAACTGATTACACAGTCTACCTTGCCGCGTCGGCAAAAGTAATGAGCAAAAACAGAGCCGCCACGACGCTGCAGCGCTTTACAATCGGCGACATGGTGCGCTTCTACGGCAGCATACGCCAAACCAACCTGCAGGAGATCGATGCCGGCCTCATCCGTAATCTCGCCTTCTAGTGCTACCATAAAGACACTCATGTTTAATAAAACCTTCTACCATTTCTTTTTCGGGTTCGTGATTATTATCGGACTGGCTTTTGCGGTGCTCCTTATTACCGGCGCGCAGGAGCCGCCGAGCCCCGTTGACAACGTCGCTTTACCTCAATAAAGTAGTGCCAGCAACTCTGCACAGGAGGCCATAATGGTCGTGTTCTTCAAGAAGCTAAAGTTTACGGCTATCTTCCTCGCTCCGTTCTGGTTCTGGCTCGCGGTATATCTGTTCATCGCTCCAGATTCAGCGATTGTTCGGTTGTTGGTGGTCGGCCTGGGCGTATGGCTCCTCGGCATCGTCCAGCTCATCTGTCTTGGTGTTCTCATATTTTTTGTCTTCCCCGAAATTGACAATGAACAGCGTCGCCTCGGACATTTTCCTGGCCGTTGAGCTTTCGAAAGCCGGTACGCTTGCGCGACCGGCTTTTTTTATATATAGTCTTGTACATAAGGGCCGAAGAAAGGGGGCAAACAATAAGTCCTCCCGAGGTCGAACTCAACGCCCTTTAATCGGGCAATTTTTATTGCCAAAAGAACATATGGCCATTACACGGCAAAAGAAAGAAGAGACAGTCGCAAAGATTGCGGCAATTGCAAAGTCGGCCAAGACGCTGGTCTTCGCCAGCTTTAAGGGCCTCACCGTCGCGGAGCAAAACGAGATGCGCAAAGCATTCCGTCCGCTCGGCGTCGGCTATACCGTAGCCAAAAAGTCCCTGTTGCAAAAAGCGATACCGGACATGCCTGAGCTCGAGGGCGAGATTGCTTTAGTGCACGGTCAAGACGAACTTGCTCCGGCAAGAGAATTGGGGGTTTTCGTCAAAAAGTTCGGCGAGCATCTCGCATTCGCAGGAGGCGTGTTTGCGGGCAAGTTTGTCGGCAAAGATGAAATTACCTCGATTGCGGCAATCCCCGGCATCGAGACGCTTCGTGCGCAGTTCGTACAGCTTATTAACAGCCCGCTCCAACGCTTTGCAGTAGTACTGCATGCGAAGGCGGAAAAAACAAATTAAATATGGATGAGAAATTCAAAGGCCTGGTAGACCAGGTAGAAAAGATGTCAGTGCTCGAGCTCCACGAGCTCGTCAAAGCGCTCGAAACACACTGGGGCGTATCGGCCGCGGCAGTAGCCGTCGCCGGTCCGGCAGCAGCGGCAGTTGAGGAGAAGTCGGCATACAACGCCCACTTGACCGATGTCGGCGCGGCCAAGGTGCAGGTAATCAAGGCGGTCAAAGATGCGCTTGGCCTTGGACTCAAAGAAGCAAAAGACCTCGTTGACGCAGCTCCGACCGTGCTTAAGGAGGGGATGAAGAAGGAGGATGCCGACAAGCTAAAAACAGCGGTCGAAGCCGCCGGCGGCAAGGTGGAGTTGAAATAATACATAGGACTACCCTATGTATGTAACTTCTGTAATATACAGGCAGTTGTATTAATTGAGTGAATTGTTGGTAAGCCGAAACCCGCCCCAAAGGCGGGTTTTTGCTATTTGTGTAAAGATGCTACGATTTGGCTAGACAGTTGGGCATGGGAGGGTCTTATGATGAAAGCCACTGACTTTATCATCCTGATGGAAGCGGAACGGAAGTTCAAAAGGAACGAACCGCTTAATGCCGAAGACCGGCGTGTCGTCAACAGATACGGCCTTTGGCAACCGAAGCTCTGCGGCCACAAAGGTTGTACCAACGAGCTCGGTCCGCGTGTCGATGGCGAGCACCACCAAATCGGCAGCAAGCCCGTGTGCGAAGATTGCTATTTTGGCGAGCTCGGCGACGAACTTGAGAAATTCCCGATCGGGAGACGCTCTGTCCACGGTTGCGGCTTCATCGACTGAACTCCGGCATGAGCCGGAGTTTTTTAGTTGAAACCTTGTGTAGGGTGATGGAGTAATCATAAGCGGACGGTCTGCAGTAAGGGAACACTTATGCCGATTCCGAATCGGCCGGGGCCTGCGGGTTACACCATAGAGCCGCGCGTGCCTATTCCGTCCCACTGTCTAGCCTCTTACATATGTAAGAGGCTTCTTTTTTGCCAGTTGCGCAATGGCAGGGCTTTTGCTTAGAATACAGGCACACTGATTTTTACTGTATGGCAGACCCGCTACAGAAACTCTTCGGAAGCGACGCCCGGATTAAGCTCCTGCGGCTTTTTCTTTTTAATTCAAAACAGACGTATACCGTCCCAGACGCCGCGCAGAGGGCGCGCGTGCCGGAGCGCACCGCGCGCAAAGAGCTCGCTCTCTTCTCCTCCGTCCGCCTTATCCGCCGCAGCCCCACAAGAAGCGGAAGCGGATTGCGCTACAGTCTCAACGACGAGTTTGAGTATGTGAGCGTTCTACAGAATTTATTGCTCAACGCGCCCGAGCGCGCGAAAGATATTTTTGAGCGCGTGCGCCCTTCCGGCGTCATCAAGCTGATTATTGTCTCCGGCATATTTTTGGGCGACTGGGAGGGCAGGCTCGACGTCCTTATTGTCGGCGACCGCATGAAGGAAAAGCGCCTGCGCGCGCGTATGCGCACACTGGAGAGCGAAATAGGCCGCGAACTGCGCTACGCTATGCTCCCAAGCGACGACTTCCTTTATCGCCTGAACATGAACGACAAGTTGGTGCGCGATATTTTGGACTATCCGCACAAAATAATACTTGACAGGCTTAATATCGGCTTAAAATAAGACTATTTTATCCACACGCTGTCCCCAGGCTTGTCCCCAGCCTGTCCCCACTAGAGGTACAATAAAGGGGTCGAAGCGCAGGTGCTTTTATTAACCCTATTATTAAAATTTTTCGTATGATCGTGCAGAATTGGGTAACCGTGCTCCAGCAGTCATTTAACGGCATGTTGGCGGCCGTCGTCGGATTTATCCCGAACTTTGTGTTCGCGGTAATCGTGTTCGTCATCGGGTGGGTCGTTGCCTGGTTTGTAGGCAACATCATCGCGCAAGCGGTACGCGCCATCAAGGTTGATAGCGCGCTTAAAAGCGCGGGTGTCGACGACGTGGTAAGCCGCGCCGGCTACCACCTCGACTCGGGCGCGTTCCTCGGCGCCTTGGTTCGCTGGTTCGTCATTCTCGTGTTCTTGATTGCGGCTCTCCAGATACTTAACCTCTCGCAGGTAACCTTCTTCCTGCAGGCGGTGGTGGTGTCGTTCCTCCCGAATGTCATCATCGCGGTCCTTATCCTTCTTGTCACCGCGGTTATCGCCGAGGTAGCGCAGGGGGTGGTTGCGGGTTCTGCTCGCGCCGCAGGCATCACCGCAGCCGGGTTTGCCGGCACGGCCGCCCGCTGGTCTATCTGGATCTTCGGCATCCTAGCGGCTCTCTCGCAGCTCCAAATCGCGCAGGGCATACTGCAGACGCTCTTTACGGGCGTGGTGGTAGCGCTCTCGCTTGCCTTCGGCCTCGCGTTCGGCCTCGGTGGCCAAGACGCAGCCTCCGGCTTCATCTCGAAAGTCCGCGCAGAAATCAAGCGCGACTAGCATCTTTTACGGTGTGCAAAAAACCGCCCAGTAGGGCGGTTTTTTGTTGTGTTTGACACTCCAAACAGAGTCCTATATACTCACTCAATCGATATGTTGATTACTAATAAATTCGCGCTGCGGAGATAGGCTTGCACCTTTGGGTGTTCGAATGTCCCGCGACAAGCGGGTTTTTTTGTGCCAAAACAGTCGATACAGATGATGGTCATTGACAACTAAATTCTGTCACACAGACACTTCCTAATGTGGGTCTTTTTGTGTATGTGGAGGCAGGCAGGTAAAAACAAAAATAGAATAGACAACAGATCATTGCGGTTCTTAAGCTTCCTTTTCTCGACAGAGAAACGGAAACTAACAAGGGCGTATGGTGGATGCCTAGGCGATGAGTGGCGATGAAGGACGCGGCGTGGCGGCGATACGCTCCGGGGAGGTGCCAAGCAACCTTCGATCCGGAGATGTCCGAATGAGGAAACTCACTGGAAAGAAATTTCCTTTATTGTGCAGCAATGCACGAAGCAAACCGTGGGAAGTGAAACATCTCAGTACCACGAGGAAAAGAGACCAATAGGAATTTCGTTAGTAGCGGCGAGCGAAAGCGAATCTAGCCCAAACCGTAGAATTTGCCAGATGGCTGCTCGCAAGAGAAGTCGTCCGGTAAATTCGCGGGGTTGTAAGACATTGTTTGTGCGCAAAGCACGATAAGTTACAAATCGTAGAGATAGCCGAAGTTGCTGGAAAGCAACGCCCCAGAGGGTGAAAGCCCCGTAGGTTAAATCAATACGACTTATACAATGCTCTTGAGTAGCTCAAGACACGAATGGCTTGAGTGAATCTGCCGGAACTAACCGGTAAGGCTATATACAATCATCGACCGATAGCGCAGAGTACCGTGAGGGAAAGGTGAAAAGCACCCCGGTAAGGGGAGTGAAATAGTTCTGAAACCATATGTCTACAAAGAGTGGAAGAGGACGCCGCAAGGCTGTTCCTCGACCGCGTGCCTATTGAAGAATGAGCCTGCGAGTTTATGTGTACTGCGTTATGGCTAAGGTCGAGAGACCGGAGCCGGAGGGAAACCGAGTGTGAATAGCGCGTTTGTAGTACGCATAAGACCCGAAGCCAGGTGAGCTACCCATGAGCAGGGTGAAGGTGTGAGAAATCATACTGGAGGCCCGAACCGTTGAGCCGTTCAAAACTCTCGGATGACTTGTGGGTTGGAGTGAAAAGCTAATCGAACCTGGTAATAGCTGGTTCTCTCTGAAACAGCTTTTGGGCTGGCGTCGTGTTTATT
>Ga0209542_10021441_pt1 | contig 10124 bp, 10 predicted proteins | sample RifCSPhighO2_01_FD_184028 | JGI IMG/M metagenome (GOLD analysis project Ga0209542, IMG submission 184028) | Soil microbial communities from Rifle, Colorado - Rifle CSP2_plank highO2_0.1 (SPAdes) (version 2) | ecosystem: Environmental > Terrestrial > Deep subsurface > Rock core/Sediment ...
GCGATGCAGCTGTGCAGTATCGTGAACTCATGAAAACATTTTTGCATGATCAACTCTTCCTTGATCTACACAGTCGCAACGATGTGATATTTCCATGCAATGAAGGCTTGAAGTTCCTCGGATGCATGCTGTATCCGACGCATCGCCGGTTGCAGAAGCGCGTTTGGGACCGTGTGCTCGCACGAACGGACAGACGCAATGTTTCGAGCTATAGCGGCCTTGTTCGCTCTCACTGCAGTAGAGAAATGGTGAAGCATTTTAATTGGAGTCTGCTGAAATTTCTGGATGAATGAAAATTCTTTTTTTATGGTGGGCAATACAAGATTCGAACTTGTGACCTCCACAATGTCAATGTGGCGCTCTAACCAGCTGAGCTAATTGCCCAAAAACTTGGTGATGTGATGGAACCAGCTGCCTGCCCACCATAGCCAAGAGGCGAAGGTGGGAGCTAATTGCCCAAAGATCAAAAAAGCTCCTGCAGAGTAACACGAGAAAAACCATTCTGGGAATTAGAATCCCCGCCGCTGTAGCCGTGCTTTTTTCCTCTCTTCGACGCGCTGCATGAGTTTTAGGAGTCTCTCCGATCGCCTTGCAAGGAGCCGCGTGCGGTTTTTCTCGGCCCAGGGGGAGAGGGGAGCGGGTTCTTCTCTTTGCTCCATCCCTGTGAAGTATGGCGGAGGTGGAGAACCAGGGAGTGGAATGTGAACCACCTTGGGACTGTTGAATACACCAAAGTCTGTGACGAGGAAGAGGGAATTCTGCTTCGATGATGCTTCTCTATTCAATGAGAGTCCGATGCCAACGTGCGAAAAATCTCCGAGGATGTTTTTCCTATGACCATCCTCTGGTGGCACTTCTGCCATCATGCTGCTATGAATAAAATCGATGGTCTCTTTGATCATCTTGTGCAGCTCTGTGATTGGCTTCTGATGTCCGTAGCCTACGTTTTCTCCTGCTGAGCGGAGATCCTGGATAGTGGAACCGTGAATGCGATCTGCAAAGCTTCGGCCATCGGAACTCTGGTGTTTGATGTAGGTTCTTTGCATAGAGCTTATATCCGTATCATCAAATATCGCTGCCATATCATCTGCATGAGACTGCGCTACTTCTGTGAACTCTTGATCGAGACCAAGTGGGAGAAGATCCTGCTCTCTGCGACTCTCGTTTATCTGGCTTAAGAGATACGATTGCCAATACTCATAGGCAGGTGGTACCGCAGCGAATGCCGAATGAGGAGAAGCGAGAAGAAGGAGACTGATAGCGAGGAAGCATCTCATACGCAGCCTATTCTACTCTTCTTGCACTGATTTCATCTCGTGGAGATTGCGCGGAGAACCTTCTGCTTCCTTCAATTTAGTCTTGAGTGCTGTATGGATAGTGTGAGCACGGGAGAGCATCTCGGCCATTTCTCCTCTCGTGAGCGGTTGCTCTGGATGGAGGAGGTTTTTTTGGAAGGGGAGAATATCGTGGGAGGCAAGTGTGGAAATGGGTTCACTAAACCATGTATCTCTTGGGACATCGGAGAAGGATTCATTCTGCTTTTTTGATTTCATACCAGGATCAAATGCGAAAATCCGTGCAGTGAGTGTGATTCCCTCCGCACGTGAAACATCATTGGTAGCGCGGAAGCTCCCATCCTCGTATCCGGTGATCCATCCGTTCCGCTTTGCAAGACAGACGTAGGGAGCAAACCACTGGTTAAAGACATCGGTGAAGCACTGGTTGAATTCACGACCGATCGGGGAGAGATCGATCGTCACGAGGAGCATCTTCACGAGCTCAGCACGACTCACGGGTTTCTCCGCACCAAATGTCCCGTCCGCGTACCCCGCGAGGATTCCCTGCTCCTTGAGAGCGGTGATTGCTCCTACAAAGTTATCCTCTGGTCGAATATCAATGAACGGACCCTCGTGATCGATCGGTGCTGCACTGTGGAGAAGCGTGCGCGGGGAAGTGGGGATGTGTCCGTATGCCTCGCGGAATGCGCGCTCCTCTTCCTCCGTTACTCTCCTACTAAAATCCGTGACAAGGAAAATCGCATTGAGAGGCGCTTCTTCGGTATCAAAGAGCGAGAGGCCAACCCCAAGGTGCGTGTAAGGGCCGAGGATATTTTCCCGATGTGCATCATTCGGTGGCACCTCTGCCATCATTCCTTCGTGCATCAGGGTGAGGCCGTAGAGAGAGAATTCTTCGATCTCTCCAAATGGATTCCTAGTCCAGTAGCCAGTGTTCTCTGCAAATCCCCAACCTGCATCGACGTTTGCTGCTTTAAAGCGCGCAAGGAGATCCTTGCCATCGGAACTCGTATGGGCGAGGTATGTTTGCTCCCGCGTTTCTACACTCGTTGGATCAAAGTGCTCTGCGGTGTCATCGGCATGGAGCTCTGCAACTTTGTTTACTCCTCGATCAAAGGAGAGTGTGGGGAGTTTCGCTTCCACTCTATTCTCATTAATCCATTGGAGAACCTGTTCCCGGAGCTTTGTCTCGAGCTCTTGAGGGAGTTCTGCGGCACTTCCTTGTACTGGAGTAAGTGCAAAGAGAAGAGAAACGAGGAGGGAGGATCTCCACATGGAAGCGCAGTATACTTTGGCCATGCCTTCTACGGAACAGATCAGAGCATTCGTCGATATGCTGTGGGAGTGGCACGGGAATCATAAGCGCCTACTCCCGTGGCGCGATCTCACGATCAAAAACGATACGGAGCGTGCATATAGAATCCTTGTATCCGAGGTTATGCTCCAACAGACGCAGGTCTCGCGGGTCATTTTGATCTACAAGCGCTTTCTCCGGGAATTTCCAAAGATTCAGGATCTCGCTCACGCATCGAACCGTGGTGTCATTCTGGCATGGCGGGGGATGGGGTATAACTCACGAGCACTCAGACTCCGGGATGCAGCACAAATTATTCTCCGCGAGCATGGAGGAAAATTTCCAAAGGAAATGGAGGAGCTCCAATCGATTCCTGGCATTGGGCATTACACAGCGGCTGCGATCCGAAACTTTGCATTCCATATTCCCACTCCCTGTATCGAAACGAATATCAGGAGAGTGCTCCACACAATATTCTTTGGACCTCCAAATGAGGATGGGACATGGAGGGTAAGCGATCGGGAATTACTCACACTAGCGGAGGAGGTGCTTCATCATGCTTTGAAAGTTTCTCGTTTTTGGTTTTTAGTTTCTGGTTATGAGAAAAAGAAAAATGGAGAACCAATAACGAGAAACCAAAAACCAGTAACTTCCGCGACAGCGGATTGGCACGCTGCACTCATGGATTACGGCGCGCTTGCAATGCCAAAGATCAGGCCGAAGCGAAGAATCCTTCGAAAGGAACCGGGGCGCCTCGTGGGATCGCGCCATATTCCAAACCGTATCTTCCGCGGGAAGATCATCGAAGAGCTGCGTGATGCGAAAAGAGGACTCACCCTCTCCGAAATTGGAAGAAATGTGTGTATCGATTGGGAACCAGAGGATCACAAGGAATGGCTGGAGGAGCTCCTTACGAAGTTAAAGAAGGATGCCTTGATCGAAAGAAGTGGGAAGAAGTTCATGTTATGTACGTAAGGGCGCCGCACATCTACAAGTTCCATTATGATGTTCTCGTGGAAAAGCGAATGATTACCATCAAAGGCATTCCTACTCTTATTACTTTCACGGGTGAAGGTCAGGATCTCCTCTGTCTCCATGGATGGGGAGCAAGTCACACATCCTTTACAGAGCTCCGAGAGGCAATGAAAAATGATCCTGTGCGCATTATTGCACTGGATCTCCCAGGGTTTGGAGAGAGTGGTGATCTCCCGATTGCTTGGTCAACGGATGATTATGCTGATCACATCGAGGAGCTCGTACGAGTTCTCCAACTCAAAGATGTTTTTCTGCTTGGGCACTCGCATGGAGGACGCATTGCAATCAAGCTTGCATCACGAAGAGCGAATTGGATTTCGCACCTCTTCCTCTGTGCGGCAGCAGGAATACGGAGACCAAAACATTTTAAGAGATGCCTCGGTATCTACATTGCATCTCTGGGGAAGTCGCTCTTCTCGATTCGGGGACTCCGCTTCTTTGAACGCACTGCACGAATGTATCTCTATAAACTTCTCATGGTGCATGATTACGAGAAGGCAGAAGGCACGCTCAAGCAAACAATGGTCAATGTCATTAACGAAGATCTCACACCGCTCCTCTCCACGATTTCCGTGCCGACAGATCTCTTCTGGGGAGAGAGCGATACGATGACTCCTCTTCGGGATAGTGAAATTATGAATAAAAAAATTGTTCAATCAAAGCTCCACACGTATCCAGGCATACGGCACAGAGTGCACCGTGATCGCGCAAAGGAGGTAGCGGGTGTCATTCGTGGAGCTTTGTAAGTAGAATACCCCGGACTTCCATGCAGGCTCTCCTCTGCATCGGCGTTTTCCTTGCGGGACTCTCTCCGCTCCTCACGTTCACGCGCCTCTTTCAACTTAAAGAGTGGCGTCGGGATAGACTTCGCGAACACTTGAGGCGCGAGGGACGACTCGCACAACTCTTTGGCGTTGTGCGCCCTGCTGTTACTGCTGTTGGTTTGATTGTGTACTTCTCTCTCGGCGCATTTGAAGCAACTGCGGAATGGGCAGAAGTTGCACTCTGGATTTCGTACGGTGCACTCGTTTGGCTCATGCTCTTCAAGTTTGTTTTGGGCAAGCAGCTTCGACCGGTATGGACCATGAAAGCGGTTGCCATTACTTCCATCGCATGTCTCTTCTTCTTTATCACAATAGTGATTCTCTCTCTGCTCCATGAGCACGTATGGGCGATGACTCTGCTCTCGCTCCTGCCGCTCCTCCCTTTCCTTTTTGTCATTTTTGCATGGATGCTTCTTTACCCACTCGATCAGTTCCTCAAGCGGCGAGTGCTACGGGAGGCGCGCTCCATTCGCAGAAGAATGACGCACCTTGCTGTAGTGGGGATTACGGGGAGCGTTGGAAAGACGACGACGAAGGAACTCCTAGCACACATTCTCTCGGATCGAAGTCTCCTTGTGACTCCAGCCCACGTGAATACAGAAATGGGAGTGGCAAACCTCATTCGGCGTAAGCTCCGTGAATCTCATCAGATCTTCATCGTGGAGATGGGTGCCTACCGCCGTGGCGAAATCAAATTGCTCTGCTCACTCGTACAACCGCACATCGGCCTCATTACCTACATAGGTAGGCAGCACCTAGGGCTCTTTGGATCAAAGGAAGATCTCTGCAGAGCCAAGGGGGAACTCTTCGAGGCGCTCCCGCCAGAGGGGCATGCATTCCTCAATGCCGATACCACGTTTTGTAGTGACCTGATGAGCCGCGCTGCGTGCCCTGTTCAAACCGTAGGCACGGGTGGACATGCGACGTACGAAGCATTCGATATCGTGGAGCTTCAGGGTGGCATTTCCTTTACGCTCCGCGGACAGGCATTCCATGTACCAATCCTCGGCACTCATCAGGTGACGAATATCCTCCTTGCTGTAGGTGCAGCAGAGACCCTGGGTGTGCCACTTGCAGAGAGCGCCAAGCGCCTTGCCACATTTACTCCTCCTGTGCAGACCTTCCAGAAGAAGGAGGGATCGCAGGAGCAGGTGGTCCTGGATGATACCTACAATGCGAGCCCCGAGAGCTTCCGCGCCGCGATCGAATGGGCGCGAACATTCAATGCACCAAAGAAGATTCTCATTACCCCAGGGCTCCTGGAGCTTGGTAAAGAGGAGCGAGCAATCCATGAAGAACTTGGCCTCCTCTCGCGGGAAGTCTTCGATGAAGTCATATTTTTGAGTAAAAAATGTGTTCATTATTTTGAGCAGGGGTATGGTCATCCTCTCAAGGTGTTCCCACGGCAGAAATTTTCGCTCAAGATCGAGAAGGGCATGCTGATTGTCTGCGTTGGAAGAATGCCGGAGACGATTGTGGAGAAGTTGCTTTCGTAGCTATTCTTCTCCATATGCCCCGCGTCCGCTTCCCCATCCATCACACTTTTGGGCCACTTGTTACAAGGGGGCAGTGGAAGCTCGCGTTCCGTTTGCAGTTCTTCCCACAGAAATGGAGAAGCGGCAGCGAGACTGAGGAACTACGATCCGCACTCAGCCACCACTTTGGCATGAGTGTCTCGCTTTTTTCCTCGGGGAGAGAGGCACTTCTTGCGGGACTAAAATCCCTCATGCTGAAGAGTGGTGATGAGATCATCATTCAGGCCTATACCTGTGTCGTTGTACCGAATGCCGTGCATGCCGCGGGTGCAACGGCGGTGTACTGCGATATCGATCCTATGACTTTGAACATTGATCCACAGAAGATCCAAGCGAAGATCACACCCAGAACCCGTGCGATTATCTGCCAGCACACCTTTGGCATTCCGGCGGATACCGAGCGCCTCCGTGCAATCTGCGATAAGCGGAATATCACCCTGATCGAAGATTGCGCACATGTTCTCCCCGATGATCCTTCCCGCGATATTGGTTCACGTGGGGATATGCTCATCTTAAGCTTCGGACGCGATAAAGCGATTTCCGGAGTGACAGGAGGAGCTACCCTCACACGCCATGGAACGCTTGGGAAAGTGCTTGATGAAGAGGAGAAAAAAGCAGAGCCACTTTCGCTCTGGCTCATTCTCAATTTCCTCGGCTACCCAATTCGCTATCACTTTGCGCTTTGGCTCTGGGGATTGCCGCTTGGATCAACACTCGCAAAGGCATACCTTCACTGGATCCGAATATTGCGTTTGCTTCCTCCTGTGTATCAATCCGGAGAAAAAGAGGGGAAGACTGGCATTATGATTCATGCTCTCCCGAATGCATGTGCGGCACTCATTCTCGAGCAATTCCATTCACTTTCCGCATTGAATAATCAGAGGCGATCATTTTCTCTCCTGTACGCGAAGGCCGCCCGAGAGGGGAACTGGAGCATGCCGGAGGCTGCACTCAAGGCCCCGGTCCTCCAAAAATTTCCAGTCTACGCACGCGATGCCAATATGCTCCGCACTCAGCTTAAGCACGAGCAGATCTACCTGGATGATGGGTGGTGTGCTTCTGTGGTGAACCCTGCGCAGGTGAGTGAAGAAGCGGCAGGCTATGCCAAGGGTTCCTGTCCCATTGCGGAAGATGTTGCAAAGCACATTGTTACACTTCCTGTGCACCCGACTATGGAGCAGGCACAGGCTGAATACCTCGTTCATGCGCTACGTGCGATGTTATGATCAGGGCATTACTCTATGGAACTCATGAATGCGGATCGGGCTTTATGGGAATCATTCCTTCAAGAAAATGAATGGAAACCGTTTCTCCAGTCTTTTTCAATGGGGGAAGTGTATGGATCGGTAGGGGAGGAGCCGATTCGCATTGCTGCCGGAGAACATGGCAAGATCTCCGGGATCTGCCAGGCAATTATTGTTCCGGCAAAACGCGGAAAGCATTTAGCAGTCATGTACGGTCCGCTCTTGCGGGAAGCATCAGCCTTCGCCCACGGGGCTACGGCCGACAGGCCAAGCACCAAGCACCAAGCACCAAATCATGTAGAAATTCTTTCTATGATTGTGAGTGAATTGAAAAAAATAGCGCGTGACAAAAATTGTGCATTCATTCGCATGAGCCCCTTCTGGTCGAAGGAGGATCCACAAGTTGAAATTTTAAGATCACTTGGATTTCGATCAGCTCCTCTCCACCTCCTTGCAGAGCACATCTGGTACATCGATCTTCGAGGGAAAACGGAGGAGCAAATTCTGATGGGTATGAGAAAAACAACGAGGAATCTCGTGCGCCGTGCGGAGAAGGAGGGTGTTGTGGTTACAGCTTCCACTGATCCCATCAAAGATCTTCCGATTTTTTTTAAACTTTACGAGGAAACAAGGAAGCGTCACCACTTTGTTCCGTATTCCTTCAGCTTCATCCGTGCGCAGGTTGAAGAGTTTTCCAAATCCCATCAATGCACGCTCTATGTCGCACGGTTTCGTGGTGAGCCTGTTGCAGCTTCTATTCACATGGTTTATGGCAATGAAACGAGTTACCACCACGGAGCAAGTAGTGTGAAGCATCCAGAGAGTTATGCTTCGTACCTTCTTCAGTGGACAGCCATCCGCGATGCGCTGAGGCGAGGGGATAGGATCTATAACTTCTGGGGAATTTCCCCGGAGGGCGCAAAGAAGCACCCCTTTGCGGGAGTGCGAACATTCAAAACAGGATTTGGTGGAGAGCTCCTGGAGCTCATGCACTGCATGGATTTACCGCTCTCGCCAAAGTACTACCTCACCTTCGGGTTTGAGGTTGTGAGGAAGTGGAAGAGGGGATTTTGATACTATACTATTCAATTGAATAGTATAATAGTGATTTATACCCCGATGGGACAGATGAGAACGTGCGCTTCCTTCTCTAGCTTGGAATCAAGCTCAACTGCGGTGATGAGAACTTGGTGATCCGAAAGGCGAGAGAGAACCGCTGTGCGGTGCTTTTCATCAAGCTCGGAGAAGATGTCATCGAGGAGGAGGATCGGCTTCTCTCCTGTTCGAAGCTCTAAGAATGATGCCTCAAGTAGGAGGAGCGCAAGGAGTGCTGCGCGCTGCTGGCCACGGGAAGCGGAAGTTGCAATATCATGGTTATCCACGATCAGCGTCCAGTCATCGCGATGCGGACCCGTGGAAGTGCCAAAAGTCAGGACATCGCGCTCGCGGTAGTGCAGGAGCTCACTCATCAGTTCTGCGTGTAGTGGAGTGGCACTCTGGGCAGTTGTTTTCCTAAGGTAGCGGAAAAGTGCCTCGTTCGGGCGCTCACCGAGCGCTGTGAGCTCGCGCTTGATCGTGAGCTCCAGAGTTTCGAAGAGTTGTAAGCGATCGATCGTAATCAGAGTGCCGAGTGTCGCAAGCTTCTCGTCCCAGGGATCAAGCGAAGAGAGTTTTTCGGTTCCTTCCCTAATCTGTTTGAGGAGCGCATTCCTCTGTCGCAGAGATTTTTCGTATTCCATCAGAGCCTGAAGGTAACTGCCGGAAACCTGCGAAAGGAGAAGATCAACCAGCCTGCGTCTCTCCGAGGGTGCACCGTTCCAAAGGAGTAAGTCATCGGGAGTGAACGTGATGAGGGGGAGAGCTCCGATGTAGCGCTGAGCGGGGGTGCGCACATCGTTCACAAATGCAGCTCTCATTTTTTTAGGTTCCACTTGTGAAACAACTTCAAGCGAGCGCTCTTCCCCTTGATCCGTTCTGCAGCGGCCACGAATGCGGTAGTGAGATTTTTCCCATTGGATTAAATCCTGATCCTCCACCTTTCGCGGGGATTTAAGGTGCGCAAGGATCGCGATCGCTTCCAGAATATTGGTCTTCCCCGTTGCGTTTTCTCCCATCAGCACTGTCACAAGCTCGTTCTCGGTAAAATTTACCTCCAGATTCCCATAGTTCCTGAATTGTTCGAGGGTGAGGGAGAGGAGTCTCATTGTGTTCAGTATACGTCATTGCTTCTACGTCATGCTGAGCGTAGTGAGCCCCGCAGGGCGAACGAAGTCGAAGCACGTCGCAAGGTTTATCTGTGATACCATTAACCTCCATGCGAACATTTTGGGTATATATTCTGAGATGTGGTGATGGGAGCTACTATATTGGAGTGACAGGTAATCTTGAGGAACGTATAGCAATGCATAAAGAAGGCTTGGATAAAAATTCCTATACCTATCAACGAAGACCAGTTGAATTTGTCTATTCGGAAGAGTGCGACACTGTCACTGATGCCATCCGCCGAGAAAAACAATTACAAGGATGGAGCAGAAAAAAGAAGGAAGCTTTGATTAAAGGTGATTGGGAGAAAATTCATGATCTAGCGATGAGCAAGAAGAATCGTGAAAAGAGTTCAGGAAAATAAGTGGAAACAGTAGGTTCAGTTGCGACGTGCTTCGACTCCGTTCGCTCCGCCTCTTGGCGGAGCTCACTCCGCTCAGCATGACGTAAGTGGTAGCTCAGAGATGAGCATGACGTGTCAAAAGCTCTTTCCTTCTGCCCATTCGATCGCCCCATCGACTATTTTGCGGTAATCCACGCGCTTTACGTACCTCTTCAGATTCTTGGGAGAAACCCACTTGAAATCATCCAGCTCATCGCGATCAACACGAACGATGGCATTCTTTGGGAATGTT
>Ga0209542_10021443_pt1 | contig 10124 bp, 11 predicted proteins | sample RifCSPhighO2_01_FD_184028 | JGI IMG/M metagenome (GOLD analysis project Ga0209542, IMG submission 184028) | Soil microbial communities from Rifle, Colorado - Rifle CSP2_plank highO2_0.1 (SPAdes) (version 2) | ecosystem: Environmental > Terrestrial > Deep subsurface > Rock core/Sediment ...
ATACGACGCGCATCGAAATTTGAAATAACAATGACCGCGGCGCGCGAGTGGCGCCGCGACGGCCGCAGACGCTCTTACGGAAGGTAAACGAGCGGGTTGACGTAGCCGTTGAACGGAGAAACAGGCGCCCTGACGCTTTTGCCGCTGTTGCATTTGTAATTAATAAAACTCACCGCAGACGAGACGTACACGGTAAAGTGCAGATGCGGGCCGGTCGCGTAGCCGGTGTTTCCGGTGTATCCGATGAGCTGACCGGTGGATACGCTTTGACCTTGGACCACATTGACTCCCGAGAGGTGCGCGTACAGTGTCGTGAGTCCGTTGTTGTGTCTGATGAGGACCCATTTACCATATTGACAGTTCGGTGCGGTCCCCAGATTGGTTTCCTGCACCACGCCACCGAGCGCGGCGTTCGTGGGAGTGCCGATGCTCGCACGCAAGTCGATGCCGTTGTGGCCCTTGCCCTTGTAAGCGGCCGTCCGGGCAAATGCTGTGTCTCCGAAATATTGCGTCACGTGCACTGCAGTCAGCGGCCAGCGCAAAACTCCTTTGCCTTGGGTCGGTATGGCGGAGGTATCGGCCGATTGCAATTTTGCCTGCAGTTCCCGCAGGGTGTCTTCGAAGTCCTGTTTTGCGGCAATTTTATCCGCGATTACCTTTTGGTAATTGCTCTCCTGATTCTTGGTTTGCGCGAGAAGATCGCTCTGTGCTTTCTTTGTCGCATTGAGAGAACCTTGCTGTGTATTGAGCGTCGCCTGCTGTTTGAGTAGCTGGGCACGCTTCGCCTCTGCAGTCGTTTTGTTGTCCGTCAGTGTCTGTTTATCCGCGGCAAGCCGGACGATAGTCGCCTGCATGGCGCCTTGTAGTGAACCGATAGAATCAATGTCCTGCCACACATCTGAAATCGTACCCGCCGCAAGCAGAGTCATGGAGAGCGGCGTCTGCTCGATAGCGTCGAGACTGCGGAGCGATTCGGCAAGCCCCGCCCGTTCGCCGTCGATGGTGGCTTGCTTCGTGGCGATGCCCTGCGAGAGCTGTTGAATCTGAAGCTGGGTGGTCTTTATCTGGCTCTTTGTGACGTTAATCTTCGCCGTAAGCTGTTTGCCCTGAAGAGACAACTGATTGACCGTATTTTGCAAAGTATCCTTTTGCTTTGTAGTTGAATCGAGTTGCGCCTGATAGTTCGCAATTTCATTATCAAGTTGCTGTATCTGCGCGTTGTTTTCGTCGATTTGCTTCTGAATTTCTCCGGCGGTTTGCGCCGAGGCAGATGATGCAAAAACGGCGAAAACACAGATGAACGCTATGGCCGACAGCTTCCCCATCCTCATAACAATTCCATCGCCTTGGTGATGCGTTCCAGCGTGCGCTCTTTGCCGATGAGCGACGCGATAATGAACGGGTCGGGGGATTTCTCGCGACCGGAAAGAGCAACGCGTAGCGGCCAAAGCACCGCGCCTCTCCCCTCTTTTGTGGCATACGGGAAAATCGAATTCTTAATTTCATCAGACGTGAACTGCTCGCTCGATAATCCCTCAAGAAGTTTTGCGACAGCGGACAAATGTATTTTCGCTACGGACACGTCGGTTTTTGCGCCCTTGATGAGCAGTGCAGGTTCATACGAGATATTCTGCGACATGAATTGGAACTCGCCGTTTTTGATGAGCTCGGCTGCCTCCACGAATGTCCTTGCGCGCTCCTTGATAAGAGCAATCGGGAGTGCGGCCGCATCTGCGTCGGTGAAATCCCGAAGTCTGCTGGCATAGTCGTCGTCGGAGAGACGTTTAATGTACTCATGATTGAACCACTTCAGTTTTTCGACATCGAATATAGCTCCGCCCTTGTGTATATGCTCGATGGTAAATATCTCCGCAATTTCTTTAAGGCTGAATATCTCGCGGTCGCCGCCCGGATTCCAACCCAAAAGCGCAAGATAGTTGACGAGTGCTTGCGAGACGAAGCCCATTTTGCGGTACTCGTTGAGGGAGACAGCACCGTGCCGCTTGGACATTTTGGAGCGGTCGGGAGCAAGAATGAGAGGTATATGGGCGTATTGGGGTCTGGGAAACCCCAAGGCCTCGAGCATAAGGATTTGGCGCGGCGTGTTGGAAATGTGGTCTTCGCCGCGTATCACATGCGTTACCCCAATCTCATAGTCATCGGCGACAACGGCAAAGTTGTAAAGAGGTTCGTCGATATTCTTTGCTATGACGAAGTCCTTTAGTTCGGCAGTCTCAAAAGAAACATCGCCGCGTATGACGTCACGGAACGTAACTGACGCGCCGGGGTTCTTGAACCGGATGACGTTCTTTGCGGGATCGTCGGTCCCGGCCTCGGCTTCGTAGGCCGCACCACTCTCTATAAGTTTTCTTAGATACTTTCTGTATATCTCCGTTCGTTCCGACTGCCGGAATATATCGGGCTTCGTGTACGTGAGGCCAAGCCATTCGAGACCGGAAACAATGTCGTCCTCGTACTCCTTTTTGTTGCGAGCCTTATCCGTATCCTCAAAACGAAGCGACATGGTGCCACCCGTGTGCTCCGCAAACAAATAGTTAAAAAGTGCGGTGCGCGCGCTCCCGATGTGGAAGTAGCCCGTGGGCGACGGTGGAAACCTCGTTACAATTTTGGATTTTGATTTTTGCATTTTGATTTATGTCGGTTCGTGCTGGAGCGCAACCTCGAGTAACACCGTCGCTATCTTACGTGCTGACTGTGGACGTGCAAAGGTCTTCGCCGCCTGTGACATAGCTGCGATGCGGGCAGGATCTTTGGCGATGCGCTCTATCTCGGCAAACAGGAGGTGCGGCGTCAGATTGCGTTGTTCGATGACGACCGCGCCCCCGGTCCGCGCGTACGAAAACGCGTTTGATATCTGGTCGTGCGAAATGTCTTCGGGTATGGGTACGAGAATCGCCGGAATCCCCCATGAGGCGATTTCAAAAATGGTTCCGCTCCCCGCGCGTGCGACAATCATCGTCGCGACTCCGGCGGCCATGCGCAGAGCGAGTGCATTGAGTAGCCCGAACGGTCGGTAGCGTTCCTCATGTGATGCGTCGTGAAGCACGAGTTTCGCGAGCTTGCCGACTTCATCTATGTTTGTATTTCCGGCCTGGTGGATGACATTGTATGAGGCGACGAGCTGTGTGAGTGTGTCGAGGACCGCTTCATTGAGGGCGTGCGCGCCCTGCGAGCCTCCCATGATAAGTATCGTTGGCACACTCCTGTCGAGCTTGAGGAATTCATGTCCGCCTTCCTTTGTGGGAGATTCAATTTCCTTGCGGATAGGATGACCGATATGCGCAATGCGGTCGCGGACTGCGGTCGGAAAGCGTGCGGCGGCTTCCGGATGCGCGACGCCTATCCAGCGCGCAAATTTCGACGACCACAGCGACACCCTGCCGGGGGTCGCGTCAGCGTCGTAGATAACCACAGGAATGCGTAGAAGTTTCGCCGCACAGAGACTAGGGAAAGCCGCGAACCCGCCCGTCGAAAAGACGACGTCGGGATAGAGCCTGTAGAGTTGCGCCGTGGAGGTGAATATTCCCCACGCAGTCGCAAACACGCTAAATACGTTCAGTATGCTCGGGTAGTGGCGCAAACGACCGGCCGCTCCGGGAATGTAGGTGATTTCGTGCTCAAGAAGCGCCGTGCGTTCGAATGGCTCCGGACCGATGTAGTAGAGCTCTGGCTCGATAAGCGTGCGTTCTTCGACGAGGTCTTCGAGCGCCTCGGCCACGGCGATAAGCGGATAGAAATGTCCCCCTGTCCCGCCGCCCAACAAAACGATACGCATTGCGCCATTTTATCACATTGGTTCCAAACGTCAGTTATGGGGAACTATATACTTAGTTACCCTAGAATATCTCTGGCTATATCGTTGACCGTGCGGCCTTCTTCTTTTACCTCCAGTAAGTCGCCGACCTTATCGTTAAGATAGCGAAGTTGTTTATAAATGTCCCAGAGAAGGACTAGTGCAATTCCGCCCATAATTGCAAAAAATATATCCATGCCCCTATTATACTCCCAAAGAATCACCGTAAATCCAGTAGGGTAAAGTGCGAGCGCCGAGCTCTCCTGCGCAGGTCGCACATTTGGATTAAGGCATCGGATTGGAATCCGCGAAAGAAAAGTATCTCAATTCTCTTGCCTAATTTTTTTAGATTCTGCACCGCACTTAGGTAATCTCCATCACTTGAAACAAGTATTGCTGTCTCAAACTCTCCTAAATCCGCACCGGCAACCATGTCGGAACTAATTTGGGTGTCCACATTCTTTTCGTGTGGGTCGTATTTATCTCCCTGCAAGTATCCATACTTCACTTCAACATTCGGAAGTTGAGATATTTTTGAGTAATATCTGCTTGTCACGGCATGTCGCCTTTTACTGCCCTCTCCCTCATTCAACAGCCAAGCAGGAGGTGGAACGCAGTAAAAATTCACTTTCACGAGTTCGCGGGCTCCAGCGAGACTGGCAGATAACGCAAGAGGATCATACATCTGTATCCAACTCCCATCCACGCGTTTAATAGTCTGAATGGTCTTAAAAACATTGCTGTTATCTATGAATACTGCAATGCGGTTCATTGCGAGCATTTTACGCTTATTTTTACATAACAAAAGGGGGTTGCCCCCCTTTCGTTGCTTACCACCGCCGAAGCTAGTGATAAGGATTTCTTATGTGCACAATAGTATACCTTCCATCTCAGAAGTCAAGACGAACTGCCGACATGGGGATTACACAGAGATTGACAAACGCCCTCAGTTGAAATCACGTAACGCCCCCAACATCGGGGGTTTTGCACTTGTTTATCGTCAATTTCCACTCGCGCGGCGCACGCAAAAAAACCTACTGGGGGCGGCCTTGCGGGAGACTTTTCGTCCGGCTTTTTGCTTTCGGGCTTGCGCCCTGTAGCATTTGCCGTGTGAAAGTTTCCGCAATTGGATTTGCAGATAAAGCTTTCGCCTCACTCCAAGACCACACTCAACAGATTTTCGTGGTTATTGCCGCCCGCTCCAATGTGTCCAACATGGAGCAAAACAATTCCTTCTCTGAAGAGTTTATATCACGGCTCTCACGGGGGTGCGTAATACTTGGCGCAGTGGATAACTCACGAGGAGTATAATAGGGGCATGAAAAGCATTTACAACATTACAAAGGGGCAATTGATTACGCTATGGATTTTTGGCGGTATTCTTTGGCTACTTCCAGTAAAATCGTTCTACTACGCATTCTGGGTTTATGGTTCTGACGACTGGCTGGACGTCACAAAATTGGACGATGGCTATTTCCTTTTACTGCTCGTACCGGCAATTCTTATTTTTTATACAATCGGGTGGAGGAATGTGCGTAAAGACGCTTCAGGGTAGCTTTGTGTATAGGTCCCCTGTTATGAGCGGCGGCGGGAGATGCTAAGGAGCAATCCGGCGCTACCGAGCGAGGCGAGCATGGCGCTCCCGCCCTGACTGATGAAGGTGAGCGGTATACCGGTGACCGGTGCGACACCGAGCATCGAAGCGATGTTGATAAACGCCTCGATGACGAGATAGGTCGCTATCCCCACGGCGAGAAGCGAACCGAACATATCCGGCGCGCGTGCCGCGATGCTGTACCCGCGCAATCCGAACGCGAGAAACAGCGCCACTATAAAAACAGCCCCGACAAAGCCAAGCTCCTCTGCGGCGACCGCGAATATCGAGTCCCCCATCGGCTCCGGTAAATACGTGAACTTCTGTATCCCCTGCCCGAATCCGCGCCCAAACACCCCGCCCGAACCCACCGCAATGAGTGATTGTTTGATTTGGTATGACTGGTCGTTCTGGCCTTGCGAGGGATAGATGAATGTGACAAGTCGCTCGCGGACGTACGGTTTCTCATAGGCCACGAGCGCAAGCGCGACAATGCCGACGCACATGACTGCCCCGATTTGTTTCCACGGAGCGCCGGCGGCAAAAAATATCACGAAAACCGATATACTGATGATACCCAAAGTCCCGATGTCCGGTTGCGTCACGAGCGCGAGTGCCGGCACTGCGAGCAGAGCCGCGAAGCCAACGAAACCGTATGAGAATGAAGAGACCTTTGTTTTGATGGCGGCGAAATATGAAGCGGCAAGCAGGATGCTCGCAATCTTCAGAAACTCCGACGGTTGGAGGGAGAATCCCGCAAGGTGTATCCAGCGGCGGGCACCGCCGTGCTCAAATCCGACAATTGGAAGAAAAACTGCAAATGTAGCAACAATAGCAAGAGCATATATATACGGAGCATAGCGACGCCACTTGTGGTAATCCACTGCGGCACCTATCAAGAGCGCGACTGCGCCCAATCCCACGCCGAGAGCGAGATGACTAAAAACCACGGATGACATGTTGGTCGCGCCGCGAGCCAAGAGCCCGAAAGCCGCGGACGCAAACAGCATACTGCCGCCGACCACAAGCACCACTATCAAAAGCGCCAACGGTTTGTCGACGGAGGAGCGTTTCTTCATCTCGTTAGAGACAGGAAGCGACGACGCTTCCCGCTCGGCTATAGGCTGATAATCCGACCAACGGCATTCTCTGCACTGCAAAAGAAATACGGTTTTCTCTTCCGCAGTCTCTAACGGGATTCATGGATCTATGGTATCACTGTCACGGGAGCCTCGTAGAGCACGGTTTGCTGGGGACTCACCGCATACGGCGTTACCGGCAGGGCGGCGAGTGCGATAATCACCCCGATAAAGGCGAAGACAATCGAAAGCACCCAATAGCGCATGACGACCTTGTGACCCGGCCACCCGAGCGCTTCGAAATGGTGGTGGAGAGGCGCAACACGGAAAAGTTTTTTGCTGAATACGCGCTTCCAAAGCACCTGGGCGATGTTCGAAAGTACGGTCGCGACAAGGAGCGCGCCAATAATCGGCAGTACCGCGATACCCGCGCCTCCGCCTAGGCTATCTGTCATGAATGCTACGGTCGCAAGAGCGAGCGTGAGCCCCATGGTGCCGGTATCCGACATATAAAAGCGCGCGGGTGGAATATTGAACCACAAAAACGCGAGCAACCCGCCTACTATCGCCGCGCAAAATGCGGCGAGATCTACCTGCTCCTGCATGAGCGCGACGATGGTGTATGAGGCAAAAATCGAAGCGAACACCCCGCCGGAAAGTCCGTCTATGCCGTCGATGACGCCGGAGGCGTAGAGCCCGAGCGAGAGAAGGATAAAAAACGGAACGATGCCGACGCCGAGGTAAAGCGGCATGCCGAACGGGATGCTAATGCTGACGACGCCGAGCTTTGCCCAAAACCACCAACCTGCGAGCGCGGAGAGTGCCACAACGGTGAGAAGGCGGTGCCGGAGCATCAAGCCGCCACCCCCCGGCCGTATGACAAGCAGATCGTCGATGAGTCCTACCGACGAGCCGGTAAGCAGTGCTCCGAGCGGTATCCACGTCTGACTCCGGCTCAAGAAGTCGAGTTGAAGTAAAACAGCATTCGGCATCAGGTGTGCGAGGAGCGAAATACCAAAGACGGTAAGCAAAGTACTGCCCCACACGACGATGCCACCCATACGCGGCGCACGTACTTCGTGTTCTCGGTGCAAATCGTTGAACACCAATGCCGCTTCACCGTTTAGCGCAATCTTCCCGGGAGCTTTTTTCCAGGCCCGATATTTGTACAGGTAATGCGTGAGCACCGGCGTGAGCGCCATACCGATGATGAACGATACGGTAGTGGGTATCAATATTCGTATAATTTCGTAAAGCATGATGAGTTATGCACGGTACCTACTCTTGTGTGATAGCGGCGCGCGCGGCATTGAGCAGTTGCTTCATGTCGGTGAAGCGCCCCTTGTGCGATGAACCGAGAACGACCGCGACGACCGGACGAGCGAGACCGACATCGAACACGATCCCGAGATTTCCGCCGGCAAGATCCGTGTATCCGGTCTTGCCCATAATAAGGCCGGGAATATCGCCAAGGGCTTCGTTGGTATTGAACGCGGAGGTCGTGTTACCATCTTCGTCGGTAAGCAAGAGGCCGTCTCGCGTCGTACCGGTGAATGATCCGGGTGAGGTAGACGCCGCGTATGCAAATAATTCCGCAACGTCGCGCGCCGAGCCGTATGCGCCGGATTGCGTGGTGCTGACGTCAAGACCGTTCACATTTAAATAATAGGTGTGGACGAGATGTAAACTCTGCGCTAAATCATTCATGCGCCAGAGTACCGCGGCCCCTTCGGGAGCCTGCGGGTAGCGCTCGCGGATGCTCCCGTCCGCCAGCTGCGCGAGAATGTTCGCTCCCTCATTCGACGAGGCGACGAGTGTGAAATTGATGACATCGCCGAGTTTCCACTTTTCGCCGCGCGCGAGCCGCATCGCGGCACCTCTGGGCGCGGTGTCGTACGGAATCGTGATTACGCTCTCCGGCGGGAGCACCTCGCGCACGGCGAGTATGAGAGCGACTTTGGTTAGAGACGCGAGCGGTAGCTGTGAGTCGGGGTTGAATTCGTAGAGGGTGCGGCCGGAGCGAAGGTCGACAACGACGGCGCTCTTTGCCTCAATCGACACTCCCGCAAATGCGTCTGTCGCTATCGCCGCGGAAGCAGTCTCTGCCGACGGTGTCTCTGTGACACTACCCATGTAGGCATATACAAAGACGAACGCCGCTATTGCGAGCAGTAGAAGCGTGGCGGGGCCCGCAAGACGCGACAAGCCCGAAATGACCTCCTGCGGCGTCTCATTGTTGTACGGTGTCTCCTGTGGCGGCATGGTTTTCAAACGGCTCACTCTTGGTTTTCTGGGATTCCTCGAATGCGGCCAATTCGCTCGCTATTTTAGCATACTCCGGCAATTCGTGCGCGTCGCGGATACCGAGGTGCGATAGGAGCTCGACCGTTGGGCGGTAGAGGTATTCGCGTGCGTCGTCGGGGTTTGCGGCACGTTCGAGCAGTCCGCGCGAGGTCAGAGTGCGGATAGTCGACGATGTATTGACTCCGCGGATGTAATCTATTTGCGAGCGGGTCGAAGGACCGCGGTACAGGACAATCGCGATAACCTCAAGTCCCGCGTCACCTATTTCGCGACCCAACTCCCGCTCGAAGGCTTTTTGCACGGCGGGCGCGACGGGTGCAGCCACCACGAGCGCGGCTTCCGTGTCGCTCACCACAAAGGTCAGTCCGCCGGTTTCGAGTCTCGCGCGCAATTTCGACAACCCTTCATCCACCTGTGCGGGTGTGAGCTCGAGCAACTGCGCGATTTTCTTTTTTGCCAGCGAGCCACCTTCGCTAAAAAGCAGTGCCTCTATTTTGTTTGAAGTATCCATGCGTATGGTTATGCCCCGTAGCGGGGTGCCGCAAGCGCGTCGTTTTCAATGGTGATGTCTTCAAAAAGCCTCTCCTGCGTGACACTCGCGGAGCCGGAGCGCACCAGCTCCAGCATGGCGAGAAAGTACACGATGACCTCGTGCCGGTCTTTGCTCTTGGTCAGCTCGCTGAAGCGTGCCTTGAATGCGCTCGACAGGCGATCCTTGAGACGCACAATGACGTCCTCGAGTGCGAGTACCGGCGCTACGGCCGCCTGCATCATTGCTTCCGGCTTGGGCAGGATATTCATCAGACGCACGGCCGCCTCCGCAATAGTCTGAATTGTGGCCTCGGCGGGAGAAAAGACGGCCGCACGCGCCGGAGCGCGGTACGGGAACAGGAGCGGCGCTCTCCCCCACTCTTTGCGTAAGAGCCGGGATGCCTCGCGGATGATTTGCAGGCGAGCAAGCCGCCGCTCGAGTTCCAACACCGAATCGCGCTCGTCTTCCGAAAGGTCCATGGTGGGGAGGAGCGCGCGCGACTTGATAAGCAGGAGCGTGGAGGCGACGAGGATGAACTGCGCGGTCTCCCCGAGCGGCAATTCGGGCAATTTTTCCACATAGGCAAGGTACGCGTCCGCCACGTCAGCAAGCGAGATGTCCGAAATGGACATCCTGCGCTCTTCGATGAGATTCAGGAGTGTCTCGAGGGGGCCCTGATACCCCGCAGTTGCGATGTTAAATTTCTCCGCCATGGCTACTTCTTGTCCGGCTCGATGCGCAAACCCAGTTCAAGGAGCTGTTCGGGCGTGAGCGGCTTCGGTGCCTTCATGACGGCGGTCT
>Ga0209542_10021445_pt1 | contig 10123 bp, 18 predicted proteins | sample RifCSPhighO2_01_FD_184028 | JGI IMG/M metagenome (GOLD analysis project Ga0209542, IMG submission 184028) | Soil microbial communities from Rifle, Colorado - Rifle CSP2_plank highO2_0.1 (SPAdes) (version 2) | ecosystem: Environmental > Terrestrial > Deep subsurface > Rock core/Sediment ...
TCCGGAGCAGAGCATGGCTCTATTTGTAACCGTTAATGGAATAGCCGAGATCATCCTAGGGCTTCTCCTCGTAATGGGCTTGTTTACACGTATTGTCGCTCTGTTACTCGCGCTTCATCTCCTCGGCATTATTTTCTTTGTTGGCTATAATGAGATTGGAGTTCGTGATTTTGGATTAATGCTGGCCGCGGTATCAATCGCGCTCCACGGCCCTGATGCATGGTGCTTGGATACGCGTTTTTCCCGAAAGGCATAAATACTTACTTTCTTTGCCGTCCCTTATGGCTGTGTCTAACAAGATAAAGCTCATGCTCTTTGCGTTGGGGGAGTATTATAAGGAGACGAATAAAAAACTGCAGAAAGAAACAGCTCCGAATCTCGCGATGGTGAGCTCAAAAGCTGACTTCATCAGAGTCGTGCAAAAAGCGGGCATCACGTCAAAAAAATCACGGTCGATATACAAGAACCTCGAACAGCTCGAGAAGAAAAAGCTGATATACTACAATCCTTCTAAAGAGTTACTGTTTACTCCGAAAGGGCATAAACTCCTCAAACACATTGAGAAAGATATCCATCCGTATCTTGCTGTGCTCGATACTATAAGGCAGCAACACATGGCAAAGTACATGAAAAAGCCGCAGACGATGTTTGTTGAATAAAGCGCTCGTTATCTCAATATAATTCCGGATGCTCCCCTATATGGAGTAGACTCAAAATCGAGCATATACCTGAGCTGCGTTAGGTTTGGGGGAATGCCACGGTTAAGAATGAGCGGGGTTATGCCCACATTGTCTGAATAGGGATTTTGACTTTGTGATTGGTCATACCAGCCGCCAAAAATCATGGGGATTCCTGATTGCGGAGGAATCGATGTTATTCTGACGGTGATGTTTGGCTTGTACGCTGGCTCGACTCCTGGAACATCGACGTTGTTGAAATTCCCGATCATTTCTATCAGGAGGTCATCCGTGATATCTTGGGGAAAGTGGTTGCCGTATATTGGAATCCATGATCCATCGGGGTGTGGCGGATTATGCAGATAGTAATTCGCTCGCTGCATGTCACCCGTATTTCCTGTTGTGCCATCTCGCAACGGCACATTAATGAGATAATTGCTCGCAATCCTGAAGAGATTAAGCTCTTGATCGAGAGGATTGTCCAAATTGATTTCATATGTTCCGTTTCCCGTTATCCTATGAGGGGGGATATCGTATTGAATATGTAATGATGATGCCCAATGGCCAATTTCCGTATCACTTCCCATTGAAACACCGCCCGAGGACTCCACAAGTATGCCTGAAGAATCTGCAGTCACCGTCGGCAGGTCAGTATGTTTCAACGTCGCGCCCGGCGTAAAAGGCATGAGATAAAACGAAGAGCCCCACGCGTTATCATTCGGCATCGCATCAGGATGCGGCCTGAAATCATTAATTCGTCCATATTCATCTTCCATGACCAATGACATGAAATGCAAGCCATCACATAAAAAGCGGTATTGGTCCGGATTTGGCACTCTTTCCACTGCATACACTGGAGAGGCGAGTGTTTGGGCCATCGGAGTGCGCTCCATGAGCACAAGCGCGGCCAAACCACCTACTAAACCAAGGAATTGCCTTCTTGATTGCATACGCCTGCGTAGGTGTTGTAGTTTAAAATTATTTGTGTTCATGAGAACCTAATGATAGTCATGTTTTCAAGAAAGCAAGCTTTAAAAAGAGACTCGCACAAACACAAATACACAGCCCGGTAGTGTAGCGGCACACGCGAAACATATGTTTTGCTGCGCGAACAATCATCTCAGGCTCTGGTCCTGAGGACCCAGGTTCGAATCCTGGCCGGGCTATTAAAATTCTAAAATAGGATTCGAACATCTTCGGAACTAGCGTTCCTCGAGTTCAGCCCCGCCTGAACAATCCTGGCCGGGCTATTAAAATTCTAAAATAGGATTCGAACATCTTCGGAACTAGCGTTCCTCGAGTTCAGCCCCGCCTGAACAATCCTGGCCGGGCTATATTGCCAATTTCCAAAGGATTTGAAAATACTTTCTGTACGCATCCGCCATTTTTTGGCTTTCTATGAGTACGGAGAACGGTTCGGCTGACCAGACAAAGAAGGCAATTTTTGACCCATAGATGACTGTCGTTGCGGGCACGCTGTACTCAGGAGGAAGATTCTTTGCTCTGCCGTATTTTAATTTGTTGAGATACGCTATTCGTTCTTTTGCGGATTCGTTGTAAATGTGATCAATGGCAATCTTCTTCGCTATGCGATCCCGGTGAAACGTAATCAAAAACGATTTCAGGAGTTCAGGCATGATTTTTGGTATTCCGAACGCCTCAATCTTTTTCCCAGTTGCAATCATATCCCGCAGTATCAGCTTGACCCCGTCTAATCCTTCGAACACCTGCGCCTGGTTCTCAGAATGAGCATAGAGGTTTTTCAACGTAGGCAAGATTTGGTTGATCTTGTCCTCCTTTTGTTTAAGGATGAGACTGAGAGTATCTGGATTGCTTGCAGAGTAATAGGTTTTATTGGAAATCTTTAGTTCAGTCACCATTCCCTTGCTGATGAGGCTACCAAGCGCATCGTATACATTGACTCGATGGACTGATGATTTTGTAGCTATTTCTGCTACATTTGTCTTCTTATTCGCCAATACCGCTAAATACACCTTGATCTCATTCTTACCTAAATTCAATTCCTTCAGTGCCTCTGGCACGAGATCGCCCCTTTGCTCCATTTTTGTATACTTATTTACTACAACAATTTAAATCTTTGCATTGAATTTGCCTAGCTATGAAATCAAGCGATGAAGAGAAGGGGTTAGAGGATCTTATTGAGCATCACACAGGCATAGCTTCAAAACTCTACAAATTTACTGTAGATGTGGCAAGTGGATGGATATACTATACTCCTACATACGCGCTGCAGGAAGTCATCGCCGGAGAGGATATTGAAACCATAGCAAAAACGCGGCTTATCGGGCTAGCCGCACATGCGCTCGCGATGCGGCCGATTGGACTCCTGAGAAACTATGTCGCGAAAAAATGGGATGTAACTCAAGAGAGTTCGATTGTGGATAAAGTCAAAGTAAATTTAGTGGCAATAACGCCTATTCAATCAGTCGTGTACGGAGGAATGCTCCTTGGAGGAATGTCCTGGAGCGGAAACTGGGATTGGAAGGCTTCAGCATATGCGTGGGCGATCGGCATAGGTCTTGGTGCTCTTCATGCGATACCGTATGGTTTCGTCCAAGACAAAGTAAGGGTATACTGCGGGATTAAGCCGGCGATCAAAAAAGTGCAGTCATCAGTAGGCTAAACGCAACATTATTATATCACAAATTAAGCGAATTTAAGATATCATGACATTCATCGAACTCAACGCGTTTCTCGGAGTCTGCAAGCTTGCGTCCACAGGCGGGCAGGCGAAGCAGCTCATCAAATCAGGAGTGGTCATGGTCAATGGGACTCTCGAGATGCGTAACAGGCGAAAACTCAATGCGGGGGATAGCGTCACAGTTGATGGAAGGACGTTTGAGGTAAAACCCGAACAGTGCAAGATGTCAAATTAGTGTTCCTGTTCTTCGAAAATCTTAAATACTTGCTCTGCGTAGCATTGATTGGAGGGATGCCTGATGCCTGACGATTATATTACCAGACGATATTGCACCATAGATCTCTTGGAGGAGATGGCAGACTATTTCCCTACGGATCTCGGTCGTCCGGGCAGGATCGCGGGGGCTATGGCAAGAAACATAGCAAATGATGCTTATGGATTAGGATCCTCTATTGCCAGTAAAGTTTGGGGTGCTGTGACTGGTGGTGCCACAGCTTTAGAAGAGCGCATCTCAGCAGCGCTTCACGATCCAAGATTAGCAGAAATTGGGAGAACAATCGCTGAGCACTATCAGGATGGAAAAGAGGCAATTGCGCAGAGGGGAAGATCATTGGTCGCGGGATCGCAGGAATATCTGGAAGAGCTCGCGCAGAGGAAACCATATGTTGCAGGATTCTGGGATGGCCTGATCAATTCACAGTTTGCGACTGATTTCAATCGAAGGCCACGATCACAGGTTTACCAGATCGGGAAGATGAACGGAGCCGGGGTTGGCTTTGGGCTTGACGCGCTTGCTTTGTGGCATAAGAAGTTTGCAGTTCTTGCTGTTCCCGTAAGCCTCAGACTGGCAAAATTTTTCGTGAACCATTATCGCCAAGCAGCGCAGGAAGTGGCGCTGCAACCCGCGTAGATTTCTTCAGTTTTCTCATTTTTTGTAAATCCCACAGGTTTACCACGATTCAGTTAGTGTACATTATTGTATCTTATTTGCGTTTTATCTGAACATTTTTAAGTTGTTGGCTTCTCATGAAACTAGTTTCACAATTACTTAGTTAAGGTGTTTCACACCTGAAACAGTTCATCAACACAATGAGGTGTGGTATGAAACACGAAAATATTCAACTATTGATTGCGGGTCTGATGCTTGCATTGATATTTGTTTCAGGATTTAACAGCTATCAGCTCGCGAAGGTTAAATCAATGCCTGCTCCGGTCGTTCAGCAGGGATCTCAACAGGGGGCTAGCCAGCAACTCTCAGGAGTTGATATCCTTCCCAAAGGAGTTCCCGACATCTATGGCAAGGAGCTTGGAATCAGCTTTGATGACGTGTCCGCGAATAACCCAAACAAAGCGGATGCAACGATAAAGAAACTTGGAGAGTTGGACATCAACATTAAGCTCACCCCAGATCAGCTCAAACGCTATATTAACATTCTCTACACTGTAGAAAATGGCATCTCATGCGAGTATTGCTGTGGAGCCCGCGCCATAATTTTTGAAACGGGAGAACCCGCATGCGGATGCGCGCACAGCTACGCGATGCGAGGACTTGCAAAGTACCTGATTACAAAACACGGTCAAGAGTACACGGATCGGGAGATTCTAGAGGAAGTCGGGAAATGGAAGACGCTCTTCTTTCCGGATATTATGAGTCAGAAGGCGGCTATCCTGAAACAGAATGGCATCGAGCTCAACTTTATTAACATCGCCAGCAATAAATACCGCGGTGCAGAAAAAGGCGCCGCGAGCGGTGGCAGTATGGTTGGCGGATGCTGAGGAGGCAAAAAATGAAAGAAGAACATTCAGAACACGTTAAGCAGGGAAGCAAAGGAAACCCCCAGCTTACATATATCATAATCGGAATGGTCTGCCTGCTTTTCCTATTCGCAGTCGTGCAGACGATTCAGGTTATGGCCATAAAGTCAGATGCGGGTGCAGGAAGCGTAGGAGCATATGCCACTTCAGCGCCAAAGCAACCAGCAGCTGCTCCCGCGCGACCGCAGATGGTCGGAGGATGTTAGCAGAACCATGAAAGCACGCTACTACATCGGAGTTGGGGTACTTATCCTTATAGTCGGACTTGCATGGACGGCTCTCCCTTCCAGAGGAGATCCCATCCTTCAGGGCAAAGTCGTTCAGGAGTATAAGACGTTGACGTGCGGCTGCTGCGGAACATATGGCGCCTACGCTCAAAAAAAGGGCATGAAGGTTGAAGTGGTTAATGTCAACGACGCTGATAGCATCAAAGACAAGTACGGCGTGCCGGAAGCGCTGCGAAGCTGCCACACAGTGATTGTGGACGGCTACTTTGTTGAGGGACATGTTCCCGCTGAGGCAATCGCAAAGATGCTCGCGGAAAAACCCGGCATTAAGGGGATAGCTATGCAGGGAATGCCGTATGGATCTCCGGGTATGCCAGGAAACAAGGAAGGTCCGTTTGTAGTCTATGCTGTGCAAAACGATGGATCATATGAGGAGTATATGCGCATCTAAAGGCAGAAAGGAGAGCACGATCGCTCTCTTTTCCTGTTTACATTCGGAGCTCTCATGAAAAAAATAATGATTGCCTTGTTCAGCACCCTGCTGTTCACCCTGCCTTCGCTGCACGCGCATTGTCCGTTGTGCACGATGGGAGCTGCTGCCGCTGCGGGTGGAGCACTCTGGCTCGGAGTTAAAGGAATTGTGGTTGCGCTCTTTGTGGGAGCATTCGCAGTCAGCATGGGCTGGGTAGTCACGAAAATGATTAAAAAAACATTCATTCCCCTTCAAAATCCTATTATCATCCTGATTTCGTTTATTACGACGGTGTTGCCTCTGCTCCCTTTCCTGATGACAAAGACACCTGCGGATTATTACCCGGTTTTAGTTGCTGTCGCGGGAGACTATGGATCGCTCCTCAATAAAACATACCTGATTAATCTTCCGCTGATTGCTTCACTCCTTGGAGCGATGATTGTCATGATAACTCCATATTTGAGCAAGCAAATATCAAACATCAGATACGGGAAACTCCTCCCGTTCCAGGGAACCGTGCTCACACTTGCCCTGCTTATGATGATTGCTGCGGTACTGCAGCTGCTCTAGGTGCCTGATGAAAAAATACCAAAAGATGAAGCCGATCCCAATACACCTACCTTTCCTTTGGGGTGGCTTCGCAGCCACGATGCTGCTCCTGTTTTATTTTGGTCTCCTTTCGATAGTAAACTCTTATACGCATGCGCTGGACGAACTTGCACGCATATGGTATTGGATCTTACTCCTTGTGCTGGGCTTCGGCATTCAGGTTGGGCTGTTTGTGTACGCCCGGTTGCATATAAGGCGAATTCGAGCATCGGGGGTTGTTGCAAGCGGAAGCGTATCCGGAGTTTCTATGGCCGCCTGCTGTGCGCATCACCTGAGTGAGGTTCTGCCGCTCATTGGCTTGACAGCAGTGGCCGGCGTGTTAGTTCAATATCAAACATATTTCATAGTATTCGGTATCCTGAGCAACATCGCGGGAATCGTGATGATGATCTGGATGATTCGCGTCCACAGGCTCTATTCTCCCAAGGGTATTCTCGCCCGGATGCTCCATCCCAATCACGGAGAAGCTATCAAATATGGAGGTGCACAATGAACGAACGATTCATCATTATCGGAATTTGGATTTTACTTGGGCTGGGTGTCGTTTTCGCTGCAGGGATATTCATCGCCACCGTGAACCCATACGGAACTCAAGGGGGAAGGGCCTCGTACCGGACAATCGGTACGGGTACCACGGAGCAGGGTGATGTCAGCGTAGAACTCACGCCCCAAGGTGTTCGCGGAGGTCAGTTCATATTTGACTTGGCAGTCAACACCCATAGCGTTGACCTGACTGCGGTCAATTTGTACGCTGCGGCAACTTTGGAATATAACGGAAAAACAGTAAAACCCTCGCGGGCGCCTGAACTGCAAGGGCATCACGCATCAGGAACAATTGCGTTCCCCGTGTCTGGCTCTCCCTCGCGCTTCACGGTTACGATTCAGGGCATAGCAAATCAGAATATAAGAACATACCGGTGGTGAGAAAATGGATTGTTGCGGAGGAAAACACCACAAGCATGGAGGCAGTAGTGAACATGAGCATCATGAAGGCAGCGGGCAGGAGCGAGGTTTCTCAATCTTACCGATCGTCATCGTAGTGCTGCTCGTCCTTGGCTTCATTGCGCTGACTATGGTGAGATGATGGAAGAGGAGATGCAGAAGCTCCTGATTAAAGTGGAGAAGCTGACAAAGGACAATAAGCTTGATCTCTCAAGCGATGAAGACCTGAGTATAGGCATTATGAACCTCATCAGCATAGAGGAGCATCTCTTCTTCACAGCCCAAAAAACAGGAAAGGATAGCTACTATACTTTACTGAATGAAGTGCGAAAAATGCGCACGGAGCTCATGGGCCGTATGATTAAGGAATACGAGGGAGAAGTATGGTGCATCAGCAAGCACCTTCTCTCCGCGTCCATGCGGCTGATGGAGGTGGGCACTAAACAGCTCGGGCAGGGTAACTCCGAAGATGCTGCAGCCCTCTTCACCAAGTCATACCATCTGTATTCACTATTCTGGGCGCTTCGGTGGAACATGACAACGCCCGATACGCTGCACGAAGGCATTGAAGTCTCCGTAGAACCGGCGCCTTCAAGGAAAAAGCATAAAAACATGTTCTCCAAATTTGGTGAGTTAGTCAAAAAGGCAGTGAATTGCTGCAAGGAGTGGTAAGGCATGCATGATATGAAACATATGTGGCTTATGGCGTTAGCGTGCGGAATTCCGTTACTGATCATCCTCGTGCTGCCGCTCATGGGAATACAGGCAAATTACACGGTGATTGCGCTCGTGCTCATGGTCGTGTTGCACGTCGCGTTCATGGGGTATGGAATGCATTCAACAAGAGGTGAAGAACATGGAAAACATTAATCCGCAAAGAGTTGGAGTCGCGGTGGCTATAACTGGAACTGTTGCGTCGCTCGCGTGTGCTCTTTTGGTATGGATATTGCCGCAAGCCGCAGTACAGGCAGTTTTCAGCAGCATATTCCACGGAGTATCCGTGTCTGTCATTGATAAAACTTCAATGACGCTGGGCAACGTGCTCCTTGGACTTGTGAGCGTGGGCATCCTTGGGTATGTATTAGGGCTTGTGTACGCGTATGTGTACAACTGGATTGGGAAGAGAGTATAAAGTACGGCAGACATCAACAGCACTGATACAGGCAAGAGGAGAGGACAATGAAAAAAGAGGGACTACTGGAAACACTTAAACATACGCTTCCGTGGATTATAGGCATCGTTACAGGAGTCGCATTTTTTGCAGCTGCCGCAGTCGTGACTGTGCTCATCCCCAACCATTTCTACAAGCGGATGACTCCTATTTACTGGTATGATTATGTCATTCTTGCGATGATATCTGCACTGCTCGGGCTGTACATGGGAAGAGCCCTGTTTATGCGAGGAAGAAAAGCAAAATGCGACTATGCGGCTGGCGGAGGAATGGTTGGTGGTTTTTTTGCAGTGAGTTGCTCACTATGCAGCGCGCTTCTTGTAGCATTATTTGGAGCGACCGCACTGCTGACGTACTTCGAGCCACTTCAGCCGGCACTTGGACTCGCAAGCATCGGCCTCTTAGGATATGCCAATTACGGGATATGGAAAAAAATTCCTTCAAAACATTGACGAGGCAATTTCACAAGGTATATAAATCAATACAGAACAATTCACACATGGTTGAGCTTACACATAAACTTCTCGGATCTGCACTGATTGGCCTATCTATCATCCTTTTGTTCATCCTCGTCTTCGTTAAAATCAACAGCGACCGTGAAGGGGCATTCTTATGCGAGGTCGTTGCCAATGATCCCACGTTGTCCATGGACGAATGCCCTGCGCATGAAAGCAGTACAAGCTGGCTGATACTGTTGGCGTTTGGCATTGGCATGATCATGCTCGTCTCTGGATCCGTACTCATCTTCCGCTCTCAGGCAGGGGAGACAAAGAAACGCCACATTCCTGTGGATCGCAGCAAACTCAGTGAAGAAGAAAAGAAGATTCTCGAACTGCTCGAGAATCTTCTTTTCTTCTTCAATCAGAGCGATATTATCCGCGATACGCAGCATTCAAAAGTGTATGTAACTCGGCTGCTTGACCGGCTCGAAGGCAAGCACGTCATTGAGCGAAAACGTCGGGGCATGACAAATATTGTTGTGCTGAAGTAGCTGCAAAGATTCTTATAAGAAGCGGATTTTGTTCAATTGTGAAACTCGCAACGCTTGTTTACGTCCAGCACGACGGCAAAACGCTTATGATCCACCGCAATAAGCGGAAGGGCGACATTCATGAGGGATTGTGGAACGGCCTCGGCGGCAAGTTTGAGCCGGGTGAAACACCTGAGGAGTGCGCTCGCAGAGAAGTTCTTGAGGAATCTGGGCTGACGGTCAAGGTGATGACGTATAAAGGGCTTATTACATTTGTCAATTTCAAGGGCGATGATTGGTATGTGTTTGTGTTTACGGGCAAAGGGATTGAAGGATCGCTCCATGATCCTGACGAAGGCCATCTTGAATGGATTGCTGATGAGAAGATTCTTGATCTACCATTAAATGAGGATGATTATCTGTTCATTCCTTGGCTGAAGAAAAGAGGCGTATTTTCCGCTAAGTTTGTGTACCATGGGGATAAAATCGTGGATCACAGCGTCCATTTCTACGCATAGGCATATTTAAATGTACCCATTATATAGTGGTAACTAACCGTAAGATTTATATACTCGAAC
>Ga0209542_10021446_pt1 | contig 10122 bp, 10 predicted proteins | sample RifCSPhighO2_01_FD_184028 | JGI IMG/M metagenome (GOLD analysis project Ga0209542, IMG submission 184028) | Soil microbial communities from Rifle, Colorado - Rifle CSP2_plank highO2_0.1 (SPAdes) (version 2) | ecosystem: Environmental > Terrestrial > Deep subsurface > Rock core/Sediment ...
CTATCGCCGAGGTGGTGATGTCGCGCGCCGCGCCCGTTGGCATCGACGCGGACTTCAAGCCGATTTATGAGCAGCGTGAGCTTCTCGCGCATTTCGACCCCGCGAATGATTTTCGCGAGCATTAGGGGAACGGGTGTGGAAGCGTATTGAATTCTTCTGCCGCTACGAATCCGAGGCGCTCTGGCACCTCGCGTAGTCTTCGCGCACCGAGCGGTGCGGCGAATTCGGAAAAATAGAGTGGGACGAGCTGCGGGACGATAGTGCGAACGACTCGGTAACCGATACGCGCGAGTGCCCTGTGCCGCGCCTCATACACATACACCTCGTATCCGGTGCCTCGTTTCTTCAATTCGCCACAGACGTACGCAAGCTGAGCTCGGGCAGTCTGCGGAGCGCGCTCCGGAATGAACGCGCGCGCGTCCTGCGTCTCGCCGGAGAGGAGAAAATCGAATTTCGCTAACATGCGGGCCCCACGCCAGAGAGATATCCGCTCCGCGCGCGGCATATCCTTGTCGGTGAACGGTTCGTAGTTAGAGGGTAGCGTATACATCGGTCGTGCTGCGCTGAGCGCATTATTGACGAGCGCTTCGAGCAGGCTCTGCTCGACCATCTCCTCGAGCGAAAATCCTGTGCCGCCCCCGAGCGAGAGCACGGCGTCTTCCTGCATTCTGTCGATGAGAACGCACGTGAGCGAAGGTACGCCGATATCGCTCGTCGTGTTGAGAAATGTCGCTTCTAGGCGATACCGCGAGAGATATTCGAGCAGTTCGCGGATGCGGGGATTATCGACCTCGCTCATATCGAGCACGCGGGGCGGGAGGGAATTGAGCCAGTAGATAAGGAAACCGTCGCGCTGGATAGCCTCGAGAAGTCCAGCGAGTACGGCTTCGTGGTAGGTGAAATGCCCTGCACTGCCGCTTGTTGTTGCTCGCGCAAGTATGGGCTCTGCGGGGTGAGCGCCTGGTCCGGCTGTGTGTACGTAATTCCAGAACACGAGCTGTGCGGGGAGCAGAACGTTCTCCCCACTTGAGAACATCTGACCTTCGACCCAATAGAGCTGGCTATGTTCGTCGCCTCCGAGCTCGGGGAAGCGCTCTTTCTGCCAGGGTTCGAATCCAGAGAGCGTGGAGATATCGAGTGCAGAAGATAGTGCGGATTGTTTCGCGCACACCTGATCATCGCGCTTGTAACGAGAGAGTAGCGAGCGCTCCAACACTTCGCCGACAGCTTTCGAGAGCGCATTTTCGAAAGAAAACGCCGCACCGAATCCTCCGTACCGGTCTTTTCGTCCGTCGGTTAGAGCGGCGGCGGGCTCGAGCGCAACATTGAAGAATTTGGGACGGTCGTTGTGTGCCGGGACGAAGGTCGGGCGCCTTGATGCGAGGACGCCCTCCTTCTCGAGGTAGTTGAGCAGTACGTGCCAGCTCTCAGGGATGGACCTTTTGTCCATCTTTACGCTATGCGGGCGAAGGCCCGAGAGTGACGCATAGTAGGCAAAGACCCGCTCGAGCCTATCCTCGAGCGGAAGCGGCAGCCGGAACTTGCCCGGCCGATGCGAAAAGCGCGCTGCTCTGTGTGGCGCGAATCTCTGGCGGGGATTCTCGCGCTCAAAGCGGTACATGCAATCATTATACTCGTTGCGAGATTTTGCTCGGGCAGTACCATGAGTCACATGGCTGAGCGCTCTTCCCGCCGATTCCATCAGGAGACAAAGGATGTGCTCGGTGGCCCACCAGTGCCCGCCGATCTTGAGCTCTGGCCCGAGAGTTGGCTTACAATCGAGTACAAAACGTACCCGCGTCTTCCTAAGATAGAGCTGCCGCAGACGGCACCCTCGGCAGATTTTTTCGATATTGTAAAAAAACGGAGCTCCAAACGCACAGTCTCTGGAGGATCAGTCAAGCTCGAAGCACTCTCAAGCATTCTCCGGTATTCGTGCGGCATCGTATCGCGCAAAGGGGGAATGCATCGCGCGCAGCCATCCGCCGGTACGCGCTTTCCGCTCGAGGTCTATCCGCTCGTGCTCCATGGCTCGGACGCGCTACCTGCGGGCCTCTATCATTACGGTGTGAAAGAACACGTGCTCGATGTGCTCTGGCAGAAGAGTCTTGAGGAGGAGGTGAAAGGAATGTTCACCTATGAATGGTCGCGTTCTGTTGCGCTCATCCTTCTCATTACAGCAGTTTTCGAGCGGACGCAGGAAAAGTACGGCGAGCGCGGGTACCGATATTGCTTGCTCGAGGCGGGACACGTAGGCCAGGGAATCTATCTCGCGGCTGGTGCTATGGATCTCAGCTGCTGCGCCCTTGCCGGTACGCACGACGAAGTCCTCGAGAAGCTCATTGATATCGACGGCTCCACGGAGTCTCTCGTTTACGCGCTCGCGCTTGGATAATCCCTCTGTCCGTAGACGATCGCGTACCGGATAACGACAATAAGGACGACGAACCACGCGAACCACCACATCAAAATAATCTCCGAAATATACGGAGCGAGCGCTTGCTGGAGCGCGTCGAGCTGCGGTTGGTCATTACCGGCAAGTGCTGTGAGTGCAATGAGGGGGAGTGATTCGGCCGGTTCCATATCAGTAGTATATATTCTCGACGGGGAAGCCGATGGCGCGCGCCTCGGGGGGTTCCTTGATCCACTGGTTGCGTCCAAACGCGCTATAGGTCAGTGCGCACATGTCAGGGACTTCGACGATACGGAAGAAAGCGCCGCCGTTGACGGAGTGATCGAACGTGAACGCCACGCGCTCTGCACCTTCACAGAGGTATCGGTATCTCTGCCAATACGTGTATGGAGAGCAGCGGACCTCGGCTTTTGGCGACTCGATACGTATCGTGCCGACCCATTGCCCCTCAATCTCTCGGAGAGAACGCGCGGTGACGCAGCGGCTGCCCTCGCACGGCGTGCCCGGCCGATCCCGCATCTCTGATGTTCTGAAATCCGGACGAGCCTCCCTGTAGTACATTGTAAATTCCGCGACGCATTGATGGTTCGAATCAAACATCCACATCCCGAAGCGGTAACCCTCCATCGTCAATTTCTCGTCGCCCGGTATCAAGTATGCCGGTGCTTGGAATGCAAAGAGGAGCGCCATCATGAGCCACCCCGCGATCGCACGGCGACTTATGGGTGGAGCCTGGTAGCGGTAGAGTGGACCAAAGAGCACCAGCAGCGTGGATTCAGCGAATGAGGGATAATTAAAGCCGACGAATATCGTCGAGTAGAGGTGAAAGGTTCCGAAGTAGATGAGCGCCATACGCTGGTAGAGCGGCCTACGGCTCAGGAGGAACCATGCGCCGAACACTTGAGAGACGATGACGCTCATCGAGATGGGCAACACAAGCGCGTCGGGGAAGAGTGGCAGTCCGAGCGCGAGCGAGCTGAAGTACGTACCGAGAATCCATGAGGGATAGAACTTCACCGTCGCAGAGAGGAAATAGAGGAGCACGAACGCGAGCTTCGCGAAGTATTCCTTGTGCGGGACGAAGAGGAATACCGCGGTGATGATGAGGTGATAGTAGTCATACACGCCGCCGATGCCGTAGCTGAGGAAGAAGACGGCCACGAATTTCCATAGAAATAGGGCGAGGAGCATTGCGTGCGCGGCCGTCCACCAGCGGCGCCAGGCACAATAGACCAGCGCAATCATCGCCGCAAAAAGAAGAGTATAAAAAATGTTCTGCGAGTAGCTATAGGGTGAGCTCGAGAAGAAGAGCAGTGCGTCGCAGGAGGGGAAGTGCGGCCAGCATACGTTGCGCGTAGCATGCGCAAGGCTCAGCACGGTCGAAGAGCTCCACTGGTAGAATGTGACGAAAAAGAAAAGCAGCAGCACGCCGAAGAGCCATTGCAACGTCGTGTTCGACTCGATCTCCTCGATGGAGAAAAGCCAGCGATATACACTCCGGAGACGGGCGAACTGCATATCCATATGATACCCGCTCAATTGTCCTTGCGCCTCGAGAGGCAATATAGCTCGTTTGCGTAGGTCGGGACGAAGAAGCGTTCCGTCCCGGGGTTGTAGGCTATCTTATTTACGATTCGCTCGGTCGCTTGGAAGAAGCCTCTCTCCTTTCCAGTCGCAAGATCCAGCTCGTAGAGCCTTCCATCGTTCGACCCGCAATAGAGAGAATCGTCTATCACAACGGGCGAAGCGAACACGCGCGAATGAGTCCAGAATTCCCACAGGAGATTACCGCTCCGTACATCGACGCAGACGATGCGCTTGTCCAATAATCCCATATATAGTTTTCCGCCCGCGATGAGCGGGTTCGAGTAAATGGGCTTGTGCGTGTGGATGGCATGGACTTTTTCACCGTGTTCCATACCGACAATGTGGATGTGATCGTCCCACGAGCCAAATGCGACTAAGCCACGCTCCTCGTCGAACGCAAAACCTCCCTTTACCGCGCCACCAGAGGAGTGCGTCCAACGCTTCTTACCGCTCTTAGCATCGAAGGCGTACACTTCGCCGCTCTCGCTGCCGATAACGACCGCGCTAAATGCACTCGAGTACGCCGGCGACGAGTGCACGAGCGTCTCGATATCATGCGTCCACTTTTTCTCGCCGGTCTTTGCGTCGAGCGCGACTATACCGCCTTGCTTTTTCCACAGGCCGAACTCGAGACCGATGAATACGGACCCGAGGTCTTCTGCGGCGCAGGGCGAGGAGCCGACCCAATCCGCTTCCATAAAGATCCACCGCTTCTTCCCGGTCTTTGCGTCGAGCGCGTAGAGGTTGCCGTCGTACGCTCCGAAATAAACTACCCCGTCGCAAAGGCATGGTGAGGAGAATATTTTCTTGCGGCCGGCGCCGAAGAGGACACGATGCGACCATGCGACTGAACCATCTCTCTGGCGTATCGCCCAGAGCGTCCCGTTGTCGGCGCCAAAGTAGACGCGTTCCTCGTCCAAAACAGGAGCGGATTTTGGCACGACGTGGAAATACTGGGGGTCCTCACTCGAGAATTTCCACTGCACGTCGAACGGGACCCGCAAAGCTTTTCGAGGTTCGAGGTGCGCCTTCAGCAGGCCGCCGGTTTCGGGGAAATCCTCGAGCGTGAAAATGGACCAAACGCGGATGCCGTTCTTCTTGAAGTATTCGTAGTATTCTTGAGGGCGGAATGCGACGATAACACACACCTCGACAACGCGTCTGCCTTCCGCTTTGAGAGCTTCCACTTGCCGCACAATACTCTTTCCGCTATTCAGTGCGTCATCGATGAGCACCACCTCCTCATCAGTGAGCGCACCCTCTATCATCCTCTGCATACCGTCGACCTTGCGCGACTTGCGCACGTAAAAGGCGTTCAACTGAACGCCTTCGCTCGCGGCCTTTACGGCGATGCCGCCTATGAGCGCGATAGCGGCGGTCTCAAGTCCGCCGAGCTGGAAAGAGGGACGCTCCTTCATGTGTTCCCAGAAGAGTGTAGCCAGCGCGTCGAGCATGCGTGGTTTGAGCATGACGCCCTTGAAGTCGAGGAACCAGTTAAAACTCTCTCCTTTCGGACCCAGGACATCGCGCATGTCCTTGGTGATGAATGCATTCTGCCGCAATTCCTCGAGCACGAGGCTTCTCTTGTTCTCGGCGGCGGTCATCGTAAGGCGATAATACCACTGCTATCCACATTCAAGCGACGCTACCTAGTGTGCGTGGTATCATTCTTGCAATGCTCCGCTCCGCTCAGCATGCGCTGAAAAAGACCTTGAAAGTCATGCTCTATGCCGTCTTTGCGGCATTCGCGTTCGCACTCGCCTTCTTCTTCGGCGGGAATCGCCAGTACCACATAACGGACAACAGCGGTGCGCTGCCCGTAGAGGAGCCAGAGGGTCTCATACCGTATGCGTACGCCGATTATATAGGGGACGGGGACGGCTGGACTGGCTCCGAGGGCTGCGAAGGATGCGAGGGCGGCACATAAAGCTGTATGGACACGGCACGAGCGCTTCACATTATCATCATCGCCGCAGTCGTTCTCGCGGCCGTATTGGGTGCAGGCTACTGGTATATCGTCGGCTTTCCGGGCTGGTTGTCGCTTCCTGCTCCGCTCACGACAGCCTTCTACGACAATCTCCATATCGGATTGCAGTTGGGCAACAAGGACTATGCGTCGGGAACAAACGCGCTGCGCGCGGGCAATTACGAAGACGCGATGGATGCTTTCAAGCAAGCGCTCGCCGCAACGGACGGTCCGGAATCGCAAGTCGCTATCAAGTCGAAAATCGGCATTTCTGCCGCTCGCGCGGGGGATACGCTGACCGCGATATCGGTGTTCAAGGAGATTGCGGCGAGTCCCGTCTCGACGGTAGACCGTGCCCGCGCGTATGCAATCCAGCAGTTGGGCTACGCGCACTACTACAACGGCCACAAGCCCGAGGTGGAAGCGGCTCTGTTTGCCGACGCGGAATATGCGCGCTTTGTAGTGCAGGGAGACGCGCTTCTTTCCGCCCGCAACATCTTCGAATATGCGGCCTCCATCTATCCGCTCGCCGAGGCAGAGATACAAGTGGCGAATTACTATGCCAACCAGCTCGTCGCGCACAAAAACGGCACCAAACCCCTAGAGAAGGACACACTCGACGAATACTGGAACGAGGTTCAGGACCGCTTCAGGTCTGCCGAAAAAGATATAGCGTTCATGCGTCAGTCTGCGGCGTATCAACTGCAGCTTTGGAATGCGCTCGGACAGAAAGCCCTCGTACTCGGCAAACTGACGGAAGCAGGCTATGTGAGCGAAAGCGAGACGAACGCAGCGTTCGAGGAGATTATCCCGCTGTTCGCTACGCTTAAAACCGGTGCAGACGGCAACAGCAGGTATTATTACGCTGTGTCCGTGGCGCGCATCCATGGCCAGGCAGGCGCGGAAAAGGTCCGTTCGCTGCTTCGCCCGCTGTACACTGATCCGCAGTACAAAGGTTCGTTCATAGAAAAGACGCTCTCAGACCCGACGTTCGGCATACGCAAGCAGGCACGCAATATTACTCTGCTCTCCTCACTCGACTCTGCGTTCAAGGACTACCTCGTACGGCTTGGTTGGAGCGCGGAAGATTTTGCGGCTGCAGCAGCCGCACGATGAAAAATCTCTGGCAGAAATGCGCCGCTGCCGGGCTTCTCGCAGCGATTACCATCATCCTATCTCCCCAGCTTTCCGCCCGCGCCGCGTATGCGTATGAACTCCTCGTATACAATCTGGCTCCGACATCGGAGCGCGCTCTCTACTACGGTCAAAAGCATTTCGATTCATTGCGCGGTTCGCACGACTACGATATCGATGCGGCGGAATATTTTTTCACCCGCGCCGTCGCCATAGAGCCGGTACACCCGGCTGCATATCACGAGCTTTCGCGCGTTGCCTTTTTGAGGGGCAACCTCTTGACGGCGCTCGCGCTCATCAACATTCAGATAGGTAGGTTCGAAAAAGATGTCCCGAACGCCTATTATGTGCGCGCTCTTATCGAAGGGTATTTGGGCCGCTACGATGAGGCTGCGCTTGACTACGAGCACTATATCTCGCTCCAGGAAGCGCCGGGCTGGGCCGCGTATAACGATCTCGCATGGGTCCTTCTGAAAGCGAACAGGCCGAGGGACGCTGCTCGTGCGGCCGCGCGCGGGATAGCGGCTCATCCGCAAAACCCGTGGCTATACAATTCGTTCGCTATCGCGCTCTACGAATCAGGCGAACGCGAGGCCGCGCTCGCGGCGGCCGAGACCGCTCTCTACTTTGCAGACGTTGTAACGGATGAAATGTGGCTACGAGCCTACCCGGGCAATGATCCGCGCGTTTCCGCAAGCGGTGCAGATGACTTCCGAGCGGTACTTGGGCAAAATATGCACACCATAGACGCCGAGACAGCGCGTTCCCTGATACAATGAAGGACAATGAAAGCCCGCCTCCCGAAGGAGTTCCACAGCAACGGCGCGAAACTGCTCGTCCTCATCTGTGCGCTCGTCCTCCTTGGTGTGCTCTACGCTCCGACCGCTACGATGCGCTTCTCCTCTGCGGAAATAGGTTTTACCGACACCTCGCGGGGAGGGCTCGCTATCGTCCCCGCCTCGTGTGAATCCGAGCCTCCCTATCCGCACGTCGAAGGCGAGTGCGATTCGGCCATCAGCTGCACACTTACCGCATCACAGGAGCAGATTAATGCGGGAGGGAGCTTTACACTCTCGTGGGTCTCGACGCGCATAGGCCCCATGCTCTATCCCGAGTACCATTTTTTTGACGGCACCATCAACGAGGGCGTCGGTGCGGTGAGCGATAGCGGGGCTGTGGAGCTTGGCGGCTCTGTCCTCGTCAACGTCCCAGACTCGCAAGCGGCCGGGCCGCTTAAGTACACGCTCTCGGGAGAGGACTATTTCCTCGTCAACACCTACAAATACTACCCCATGAATGTCAGCTGCGACAAAACGGTGAATATCACCAATCCTCCGCCCGAATACAAATGTACGGGGGACACGCCGGCAAATGCGGACCTCTGCTCGGGAGACGATGAAGATCTTTCCCGCGATTGGCCGCGCAGACTTTCGCGGGTATGCAACACACTGCCGAAGTGTGAGTACATATGCGCCGAAGGCTATCGGTACAGCGGGGGGCAATGCGTGCAGGACGATCCTTTCGTATGCACCGGCGATATCGCCGACCACTCGGAGCTCTGCGCAGGCGACGCCGACGGTCTCACGAAAAATATCGAGCGGCGCCTCGCCGCCGCATGCAGCACTCCGCAGGGAAGTCCGCCGAAATGCCAGTATACGTGTCTCGAAGGGTACTCGAAAGTAGGGGACGAGTGCGTGCCGGATCAAGAGTTCGTGTGCCTCGGCACACCACCCGCGAATGCGAGTCTCTGCGAGGGCGATGCGGATAATCTGACCCAAGATGCCGCGCGGAGCCTCGCCACTGCCTGTAGCATTCCGCAGGGAAGTCCGCCGAAATGCCAGTACACGTGCGATAGCGGGTATGTGAAGCAGGGCAATGAATGCGTCCCCGTCGGGTACCGGTGCGTCGGCCTTCTCCCGCCACATTCATATTTGTGCAGCGGGGATGCCGAGGGACTCACGCAAGACACCACCCGCACCCTTAAAGAGGCATGCAGCCTGCCGCACGGAAGCGCGCCGAAATGCGAGTTCATCTGCTTAGACGGGTATGAATTGGTAGGTGGGCAGTGCGTCATAGACCCGAATCCAAGCCGTGTAAGCGCGTATATCACCGCCTCGCCCGCGCTCGTCCGCCTCGATGAAAAGACGAATGTGCTCTGGAGCTACAATGATATGACCGAGTGCTCGGTATCGGGGACGAACGGCGACAGCTGGACAGCGGGATTCACGTATCCCTCTATGGCGACGACTTCGCGCGAGACGACGGAGATAGAGCGGGCGACGATTTACACGCTCGGTTGTACGGATAAATACGGCAGAGACGTGAAGAGGACCGCGACGGTCAACCTCATCCCCGAGTGGATAGAGCAGTGATATGAAGCTGAGCACCGCGTGGTTCCTCTCGACATTTATCGCGGCATCTTTTTGCCTGCTCGTCCTGCCGCAGGTGGGGTTTGCGCAATCGAGCGAGCTGCGCGAGACGATACGCGCTGAGATACTCAAAGACCCGCGTGCAGCGAGTATCCCTGAGTCGCAGCTTGCATCGATGATCGATGCACTAGCGCGCGAAGCGGAAGCCCAAGGCATCACGCCGGCCGATATCACCTGGACGCCTGCGAACGAGAATAGGGCAGCGGCGCGCTGCGGGTTCCTCTGCAATGTGAACGCTGCGTTCGGTTTCGACGGCGGCACCTACATCATGCCAGCTCTCTTGCTGCTCGCTTCTGCAATCGGTGTCTTCGCCTTCTACATAAGGCGTCATCATCATCGGCAAAATATCGCGGGCCTCTAGGTCGGCGATTTGCTTTTTTGTCCTCCCTGCGTATACTGCCTCCACCCGCAGAAGCGAGCAGCAATTGTCTGGGCAAACCCATGTCCCCATAGGGACCACTGGCGAGGCAAACAAGGGCCCGCACAGTGCGGGCATTCGCATTTCTTATCCTACACTCTACAAACTACGCACTATGAAGTTTATGCTCGGCACCAAGGGTCGCATGACCCAGATATTCGATGAGAAGGGCGCC
>Ga0209542_10021447_pt1 | contig 10121 bp, 10 predicted proteins | sample RifCSPhighO2_01_FD_184028 | JGI IMG/M metagenome (GOLD analysis project Ga0209542, IMG submission 184028) | Soil microbial communities from Rifle, Colorado - Rifle CSP2_plank highO2_0.1 (SPAdes) (version 2) | ecosystem: Environmental > Terrestrial > Deep subsurface > Rock core/Sediment ...
TAAATCGGCTCGTATTTTTTATTGGCCGGTTCGAGGTAATATCCGCGCGCATTTTTCCGCAGATATTTCATGGTGTACTCGTTGTCGATACTCGCGACCACAATCTCCCCCACCTTGTACGAACCGCGGCGCTCGACGATGACCATATCGCCTTCGCGAATACCTGCATCAATCATCGAATCTCCTTTTACTTTTAATATGTAGCTCGATTCTTTGTTCGGTGTGAGGTACTCGTCGAAATTCATCACATCGAGGAGCTCTTCTTCCGCCGGAGACGGAAATCCTGCCTCTACCAAGCCAAGTAGCTTTGTACCACTTTCAAGTGAACGTGGAATGATGCGACCGGTACCGTCTTTCCCTATGATTCCCGCTTCGGAGAGCTTCTCGATGCGGTAATGCACAGCGCTCTTGGTCTTGTAGTCCCACAGATCCATGAGTTCGGAGAATGAGGGCATGCGCTTGTGTTCCCGATAGAATCGGGCGAGCGTTTCCCTGTATTCCTCCATGCTTTCGGGCATCTGTGACATATCTGAAGCATATAGAACGTTCGTTCTATAGTCAATAATGGCCCTGTGTATAACAAAAGAAACGGTCCCGCCGTGTGGGCGGGACCGTAATCTGCGAGCAGCTTTCAAGCTGCTTTTTTGAACTTTTTGGCAATGAAGGACTTCACCGCCCCGACATCGGCCTCCATGCGGACGAAACGCTTTTTCCGCCGCATGAGCGTCCGATACTTGGGCGGCAGTGCCGGCATGAATCCGAGCGACTCCTCGATAGTCGCCGGGAACTTTTCCCACCGTGCCGTCTCGACGACGACAAGCGGGACGCCGGTCTTCGCATATTTCCACGCCGCGCGCAGTGCGACGGCCGTATGCGGATCGACCACAACACCATACCGACTGTAGGCGCTGTGGATGGTTTCGCGGGTGTCGGCATCGGAACACGAGTCCGACAGGAATCCCATCTTCGCGAAGTAACCGAACTCGGGCACATCGCTGATATCGAACCATCCGTCAGCGCCGCTCTTCATGTGGGACATGAGGAACTCCACCGCCGGTCCGTCCCGCTCGAAGGCCTCCGCGAGGAGACGTTCGAAGTTCGAGGCGACCTTGATGTTCATCGACGGACTCACGGTCTGTGCGAGTTCGTCGTTCACACGCGCGTCGTACCGGCCGGTCTTGAAGAAACGGTCGAGCACGTCGTTCTCGTTGGTCGCCACGATGATGTGCTCGATGGGGATACCCATCATGCGCGGGACGAACGCCGCGTAGGCATCGCCAAAATTGCCGCTCGGCACCGAGAAGATAATCGGGTCGCTCGGCTTCTTTGCGATGCGGGACCACGCCCAGACGAAATACGCCGACTGTGCGATGATGCGCGACCAATTGATGGAATTCACCAGGCCGAGCATGTACTCGTTCTTGAACACGTCGTCGCGCATGATGGCCTTCAAGATGTCCTGCGCGTCGTCGAAGTCGCCCTCGATGACAATGTTGAACACCTTCTTGTCATGCACGCCGTACATCTGGCGCATCTGGGCCTCGCTCATGTTGCCCTGACTGGGCGAGAGCACGACGATGCTGATGCGCTTCTTACCGCGAAGCGCATCGATGGCGGCCGAACCGGTGTCGCCGGAGGTCGCTACGATGACGTTGAGGTAAGTGTCGTTCTTCTCGAGCCAGAAATCGAGCAGTTCGCCGACAAGCTGGAGCGCCATGTCCTTGAACGCCCAGGTCGGGCCCTGTGAGACCTTGAGCAGGAAGAGCTCGCGGTCAATTTTCTTCACCGGCACGATGGCGCTGCCGAACTTCTTGCGCGTGTAGGCGCGCTTGAGAAGTCGCTTCAGCACACGCCGCGTTTCTTTGTCGAAATACGGCGCGAGCACGAAATACGCGACATCGCTGTATCGCCGCATCCGCAGAATGCGAAGTTTTTCTTTCTCGGTGAAAACCGGCCACTTCTCGGGAATGTAGAGGCCCCCGTTGTCGGGAATCCCCTTCAGCAGCGTGGTCGGGTAATCCACGCACGGCCCGCCCCGTGTATCCACGTAATGCATGGTGCAAATCCTCGCTCTGTTGCCTTATCCTCAAGCCGCATACTCTGCGGCAAGAACTGCAGAGCATCATACAGAGAAGCGCAGTTTGAACAATATGTTTCAAATATGTGGGAAAATACTCACATGCGCGCGATTGCCACACTCATTCTGTCGTTCCTCGCCCTCGGCATTACCGTATTTTCTGATGCAAAGCTCGTTCCTGTTTCCGAGACCGTTGAATCCCCTGTCTTTTCTTCCCGACCTTCATCACAAATCGCCTCTTACTCTGAGGAATGGCACAAAGTCGTAAAAGTCGTCGATGGCGATACGATAGTAATTTCTCTGAATGGGAAAAATGAAACCATACGTCTGATTGGAGTGGACACGCCGGAGACGGTCGACCCACGAACGACGGTGCAGTGTTTTGGTACTGAAGCATCGAACGAGGTCAAGAAAATATTGGGCGCTCAATACGTGAGGATTGAAATGGATGCATCGCAGGGCGAACGTGATAAATACGGGCGGCTCCTCGCATATGTATACGCGCCATTGAATTCAATTCGGGAAGGATTACTCCTCAATCAATATCTGATAGCAGAGGGTTTGGGACACGAATACACCTACAACCTCCCGTACAAATACCAAAAAGAATTTAAGGCAGCAGAAACAGAGGCGCGGGCACAGAAAAAAGGCCTGTGGGCGGACGGCGCATGCGCGCAGAAACCGATTGTTCCTGCCACCGACACGGCGTGGACGCTGCCGCTCCCATTTGCAAGCGGTGAATACGAATGCTCACGCAACACATACAACTGCTCTGATTTCTCAAAACAAAACGAGGCGCAGCACGTGTTTGAAACCTGCGGCGGTGCGGCAAACGACATCCACCTGCTCGACAGCGACCGCGACGGCCGCGTCTGCGAGTCGCTTCCATGAAGAGAGCGTCCACAGGATTTGGCCTGCCCAAAGCATTAGGCGGTATACTCACAAGCATGCAGCCCCCGCTCGCGAGGCCAACAGTGATTGCGCTCGCTGTTTTTATATCTATCTTTTCGGTTGGGAGCATGTATGTATTCGCTCAATCTGGATGTCACCTCATGTCCGAATCCGAGGCTGCAACCGCGCGTTCGGCCGGAAATACTGCCGCGAAAGCGGGCGTTCAAGTGTGTGACTCCGATCAAAAAATCTTCACGCAAGATGCGGCTGTTGCAAAAGAATATATTCTTAGCATTGCGGAGGGACTGCAGGGAACGAAGGCGCCACCCGACAGGGCGCATATTGAAAAGCTGTATAGCCCGTTTGCGGTATGTGCGGCGAACTTCTTCAAAGCGTATTCACAGAGATACAGCCGTCTCATTGTCCGGTCAGCATATCGCGATGGCCCGTCTGGCGAGAATCAACGCGCGGGTGGCGTACCTGGATCAAATCATACGCGCGGAATTGCGATCGACGTGAACCCCGTGAATGGCGATTACCCAACGTTGTGGAACTTCGCTCGCTCAAATCCTCAATTTGGAGTCTGCTTTCCACACCTCGGCACAGATCGACCGCATATGATACTCGCGGGAACAGGAGGTAATGAAGCGGCGAAATGCGCATCGCAGGGAGTCGTGCAAGCATGCAGCGGGTCAGGATTCGATCCGAGCGCAATCCGACCCGCTTCCGGAAGCATCTCCCCCACATCGGCGCTTTCGGAGCAAATCCGACGCGCTATCAGTACGCCACCACCTCCACCCCCGCCGCAACTGCCCACGCAGCAACAACCAATCAGCCAGCAACAGCAACAGCCACTGCAAAGCGCATACCAAACACCAGACCAACAGACTCTGACACAAACGGGTACACAACAACCCGTATCGCAAACACCGATATCGGGATTGCTCACACCAACATCGATAAACGCGAACACGAACCTTTCGTTCAACGGCACAACCTCAACATCCACAGTCGACCTCTTGGAGGCGTTTTCGAATCCGTTTACGATGGCCGCAACCGAAATCGGCACCTCATCCCCAATCTCTCTCATCCTTGCTTCTATCCAAGACGTAGCGACTCTTAGTGCGACATCGACAGCAACGAGCACTTTGAGCGCGAGCAGCTCAGCTCTGAGCCAGCAGCCCGTGAACGCAGCGCAGACGTTTACATCTCCCGACTTGGGTGGGGGGATTTCGCTCGGGCCACTCCAGATTTCAACATTTCAACAAATTCTTGAGAGCGCGAAGAAAATACTCCTCGGCATGCTGGAAATCCTCAAACCGTTTGGGGGGTTCGATAATCTCCACTCGGAATAGCTCTCTGCAATGGCCACATCGCTGTGACATGGCGCTGCCAGACGCGGGCAAGCATGCCATATAATGCTCAACATGCGTCGAGGGATAATTTTTGTGCCGTTCGCACTCCTCCTGTGTAGTTTCGCTTTCTCTGCGTCGGTCGCATCGGCACAGACGGTGTGTCCTCTGCCAGGAGAGCGGCCTGCACTTTCTACAGATGCGGCGGTGCAATTGGGACACATCAAAGTTGGGGTCTGCTACAACCCAGCTACGGCAGTGGGAATCGACCAAACTGCCGAGGAAGCGAAGCAGTACTTGAAATCGCTCCCTTGTCCGTCGGGCAAATGCTACATCGAGAACATAAATAATTCATTTGCCGTATGTGCCGCAAACTTCTTCAAGGAATTTCAACAGCGGTACGGCCGTGTGACCATCAATCGCGCGTGGAATAGCGTAGAGAATGAGGCACGGCTATGCAGAAACAATCCTGGGTGCGGCGGCTTTATGAATAGCCCAGCCCCTCAGAGCAACCACACCAAAGGAGTCGCCATGGACGTGTCAGCGGGAAATCATCAAATTACGATGGCAAATTTTGCAAAACAAAATCCACAGTTCGGCGTCTGCTTTCCTTTCGTCGGCAGTTCGTTCAAAGACGACGTGCACATGATACTCGCGGGAATTCCGGGGAGTGAACCACGAGTCGTGGGATGTGCTGGCGTCGTGCGAGCGTGCGAGGCAGGTAAATTCGACCCGAATTCCATTGTCGCTAGCAATCCCGCACTCTCGCCAACTTCAGCGATAGCAAATCAGATTCGGCAGGCGCTCGGTCTGTCGCAACCTCCCCCACCTCCTCCACCAGCGGCCGCCCCAATTCAACAGCAGCCACTCAGTCAGTCCGAGCAGCAGCCGCTTCAGAATGCATATGAAACTCCAGCGAGTCAGACTCTCACCCCGACCGATGTTCAGTCGACACCCGTCTCTGTTTCGACCCTGCTCACGACAACACCAATCAATGTGAACACAAATATAAACGGCCGCACCGAGGCCACGAGCTCAACATCGACTATTGATTTGTTGAGTGCATTTATAAATCCGTATACTTCGACGTCGATGGAGATTGGAACATCTTCTCCGATTTCGCTGATTCTTGCTGCACTCGAAGACGTCGGAGAAGACGGCGCTACTTCGAGCGCGACAAGCTCACGCAATGCGACAGGCACAATTCTTGCCGCGCAAGGGATTAATTCTCAGCAAACTTTTACATCTGCCGACCTCAGCACCAGCGTCGGAGACCCACGGTCGACAAACACGCTTGCGCAAATCCTTACAAACATACAAAGCGTCCTGCGCACAATCCTTCAATACCTGCGACCTTTTGGACGTGCCGACAACGGAGGAGCTACCGAGGACGAAGTCGTATGGTACTGAACACTATCCAAAAGATGATGTAAATGGTATAGTGCGCGCCACAAATGGGATTCACGAAATACACGTCTCAAGCCGAGAAGGAACGCGTTCGTATGAACGAGGGTATCCGCGCGAAAGAGGTCCGCTGCCTCGGCCCCGAGGGTGAGAATTTCGGCATCCTCCCTATACAGGAAGCACTCGCAAAAGCGCAGGCACTGGGGCTCGATTTGATTGAAGTATCCCCCAATGCCACCCCGCCGGTAGCCAAAATCACGGACTACGGCAAGTACAAGTACGAGCAGAAGAAGAAGGACAAGGAAATTAAGTCGAAGGCCCGCGTGACGGAGACTAAAGAAGCGCAAGTAAAGATTGGGACGAGTGTGAACGACATGAACATCAAGGCACAGAAGATTGCCGAGTGGCTCAAGGAAGGTCATCGCGTCAAAATCGACCTCTTTTTGTGGGGCCGCTACAAGTACATGGAATTCGAGTTCCTCAAAGAGCGATTACAGCGTTTTCTTGCAATAATCCCTGAATCGTATAAAATCGCTGACGAGATCAAGAGGAGCCCCAAAGGCCTCTCGGTCGCGATAGAACGGGATGCCTCGAAGAAAGCGCCCCCAAAACAGGCGCCCAAAATCGAAGATTCTTCGGTTGTCGGGGAGGATGCTGTAGAAATATGAAAACAAACAAATCATTCACAAAGCGCCTCCGCGTCACCAAGCGCGGTAAAATCGTTGCGCGCGCGGTGGGCCAGAACCATTTCAATACAAAGGACACGGGTACCGGACGCCAGAAGAAGCGCCGCGCGGGGTCCATGCAGATGACCCAGCAGAATCGTAGCCGCTACCTCGCATAAACCCATATGGCACGAGTAAAACGAGGAACAATGAAGAATAAGCGCAGGAAGTATCTCCTCGCGCAGACCAAGGGCTACCGCTTCGACCGCAAGTCGAAAGAGCGCGTCGCAAAAGAAGCAATCCGACACGCCGGAGTCTACGCATTCACCCACCGCAGAGCAAAGAAGCGCGATTACCGCCAGCTCTTCACGCTCCGCATCAATGCGGGAGCACGCGAAATGGGCATCTCATATTCGAAGCTCATCGGTGCACTCAAAAAGTCCAACATCGCCCTCGACAGAAAATCTCTCGCGGCGCTTGCCAAGGATTACCCGGAAGCATTCAATCGCCTCGTTGAGCAAGTGAAATAACTATTACTCTCCTCAAAAATGCGCCGTGCATGCGGCGCATTTTTCGTAACCGCTGCTAGACGCATCAGATGCGAGGCACGGGCAACGCATATTTCGAGGCGTACTGTGAGGTACGCTGAGAAATATGCGTGGGCGCCCGTAACGACGCAGATGGTTCGTATCGCAGCGGTTACAAAATCACGTCAGCGTTCTTTCCTGTGGCCGACCACCCGTCATGATTATTGAAAACAAGATTGGTTTCAGTCTTTAGCTTTTTCACCATTTCTATCAGGCGCTCCACCATCGCTTTCGGGTCAGTATCGTAAATAATATTCAGGTTCGGCCTATGTGATGCTTCCATCACGAGCTGTAAGAGCTCATCAGTGTCCGCGCTGTCCTGCAAAATACCAATCGGACGATGGTCTTCGAATGCCACCGCGAATTCATTGATGGTGCCGATACGACCCGGACCGATAATCATGGCGTCAGATGAGCGGACGAAAAGAAGGTCGCGGCCGGAATAACCGAATCCTGTGTATATGACGACGTCCATGTAGTCGAGCGGGAGTTTGTAGGTCTCCACATGCTCTCTTTCGTTGGCTGCCGGGGACAATCCGATTGAGAATCCACACTCATCCTTCGCGCCCATCGCCGCATAGAGCGGGAATCCGGTGGTCGCGCCGTGGGTGATGATTGCCCCTTGCTTCGCGATTTCGCGGCCGAGCTCTTTTGCCTTTTCAAAGACGTCGAGGCCCATAAAAGACGTGTCGGCAGAGCCGGATACGCCGATTTTCACAACTCCGTACCCATCGGGGAGCCGACAAAAATTCTGCGGAACCGCAGAGTGATTTGGATGCAGGACTTTCTTCATGCGTCGACAAAGTATATCACTTCGCTACCAATTAATTTCTTTTGTATCCCCAACGAGAGGCGCAGACGCCTTCACACCCAAAAAATCTTTGATTCTTTGCGCGAGAAACATCGAGGCCTTCGGTTCTCCCATCGTCACAAACACTTCCTCCAGCCCCTCCCCCGCATTTTCGACAACACTCAAGAGCTGGTCGCGGTCGGCGTGGCCGGAATACCCCGTGAGCTTGTCGATGTGGGCGCGCACCCGTACGCTCTCTCCGTCTATTTCGACACTCTTTACCCCGTCTTCAATGCGGCGACCAAGCGTCCCCGGTGCCTGATAGCCGACAAAGAGTACCGACGCATTCTCATCGGGTAAATATTCTTTTTCGTGGCTCCGGATGCGGCCTCCTGCCGACATGCCGGCTCCCGCAATGATTACTTTCGGGTTTGCTTCTTTGTGGATGGCTTCGGATTCGCCTTTATTGCGAATCACGGTGAGTCCGGGGAATTTGAACGGGTCGTCTCCGCTCTCAAAGTGAGCTTTCGCCCTCGGGTTAAAGAGTTCCGCATAGGTACGGAAGACTTCGGTCACACTGATTGCGAGCGGCGCATCGAGATAAATGGGAATCGGTGCTAATCCTTCGTTCTCGACCATGTCGTTGATTTCGAAAAGGAGAATTTGGGTCCGCTCTATTGAAAACGAAGGGATAAGGAGAACGCCTTTTCTTTCCTTCGTCGCCTCTATTGCCTCGCGGAGACGTGCTTTGCGGGTTTCGCGTTCTTCGTGCAGACGGTCGCCGTATACACTTTCAATCAGAAGATAGTTTGCGCCCGCGACAGAATCCGGGTCGTTGAGCAACGGCTCCGGAAAATTGCCTAAGTCGCCGGAGAAAATGATGGTGCGGTCACCCCGCATGAGTTTCACCATCGCAGAACCAAGAATATGCCCCGCATCGAGAAATTCCGCCTGTGCATCCCCTATTGAGAATTTCTCGTGATACGGAACTGTTTTCCAAAGCCCGAGCGCGCGTTCGGTATGCTCTACTTCATACAACATGCCGCAGCCGTGTTTCAGCACCTCATTGCGCATGACTTTGATTGCGTCGTCGAACATGAGCGCTGCGAGGTCTTTTGTCGCTGGAGTGGAGTAGATGACACCTTTGAATCCGTCGCGCACGAGCTTCGGAATGCGGCCGATGTGGTCGGCATGCGCGTGGGTGACGATGAGCACATCGATTTCGGGCGGACTGTATGGGAATGCCGCAAAGTTCGCATCGTCGCAGACCCTCTCTTGTGCATGAGAGCCGCAATCGATGAGTATTTTCTTTCCGCCTGCTGTCGGATTCGTCTCTAGTAGAAAGTTGGCACCTGTTACAGTGCCTGCACCTCCACAAAATGTGAGTTTCGCCTTCATGTGCGCGCGTACACGGACTGTACCATGTAGTACACAAGAAGGGTTCCCGCAGCATCGAGCATGAGGTCACTTATCGAATCAATCGCGCTTGCAGGGAACGAAGAAAGCCCGAGTGCAAATTCCCAGATTTCCCACGCGCCACCGATTGCAAGTATCAAATACATACAGTGGAGAAAGGTTACACGCTTATGGAACATCTGCCCGAGCCACAGTGCAAAAAAACCGACCGATACACCTCCGAGGAAATGTGCCGGCGAATACAGAAGATCGGTTTGGAAGTATGCGAAGAGGAAATTTGCTGCCTGCAGGGCGAGGTATGTGGCAAAAAGAGCACCGCAGAACCAAAAAAGCATCTTTCGCGCAGTCATTCGAGACATTTTAGCACCGAAAAATCCGCCAAATGGCGGATTGCTCGGTAGCGGTGGCACGGTAAGCCTGGGTTTGATTACCAGGTGGGTGATCTAAGCATGTGCTCATCTGTAAACCCGAAAGGTTCGCATTAAAGCACCGCAAAATTGATCTTCCCTTACTTGAACCAAGCAGGTTAAGTACCAACCGCTAAAGTCAGTATACACCTGTAGCGGGAAGAGAATATGAAGTGTTATGTGTTGAGAATTCCTTCAAGCTCTGCTGAATACATCACATCTTCACGGCTCACTTTGTAGTCGATAATCTCGTCCTTGGAGAACCAGTGTGGTATTTCCATGTTTGCCTCGTCGATTGAACCGGAGCCGTGGATGAGATTGCGGACCGCGCGGTCATCGTTGTCCGACATGATATACGAGTCCACGACAAAATCCCCTCGTATGGTGCCCACCGCTGCTCCGCGTGGCTCAGTGCCTCCGGTAATCTTGCGCACGAGCTCTACCGCATGCGCACCCTCCCACACCATGGCAATGACAGGACCCGCCGTAAGGTATTTCTTCAAATTCTTAAGGATTTTTGCTGTAATTTCGA
>Ga0209542_10021448_pt1 | contig 10121 bp, 8 predicted proteins | sample RifCSPhighO2_01_FD_184028 | JGI IMG/M metagenome (GOLD analysis project Ga0209542, IMG submission 184028) | Soil microbial communities from Rifle, Colorado - Rifle CSP2_plank highO2_0.1 (SPAdes) (version 2) | ecosystem: Environmental > Terrestrial > Deep subsurface > Rock core/Sediment ...
CAAATCGTTGATGCGGGAAGCGGAAAACGACAAATTAAAATTACGCCTGTAACACAATTTATTCTTCTGGTCTCCAACGCAAGTGCCGGCCAAACCCGATTAAAAGTCAAAAACAACGCCGTTTTCCGAACAGGCCAACGATGGAAAATTGCCGCGAATAATACCGCAGACCCAGGTTCTTTGCCGACATTTGATGTCGAGATTGTAACGATTAAAGAAATCCAAACACGCCTAGACGCTAACGGAGAACAGGAATTTTATGTCGACCTGGAAACTGCTCTAACCGGAAGTTACACGACTGCTCAATACGGAGTAATATTTCAAAACGCTACAACGCCTCTTGAAACATCGCCAAGTACCTTTACAACCAATGCTGAAATTGTTGACTGGTTAAATACAGTTTCAAATTTTATTGGAGCAATTGAATTAACGGCTGGAGGCCCTACTATTGTCGCGGCAGCCAACGAATATCTCATCTATCACCAAAGTCCAACGGCAGGAACATCTCCTGCGATTACTTCTGGTGATTGGGATTCCTTTTTTACGCTTATGGATACCGAATTGATCTCATTCGAAACAAACGAAAAACGAAAAATGAGAAAATTTTTGCAAGTTGACGGTGAATATGCAAACCATGCCAAATTGCGAGATTTTCTTAATACTCGTCGGACACTTAAAAAACCAATGACAGGTATTGCAGGTGTAAAACGACAGAACATTGATCTGACATCAGGTGATACAAACCCTGCTACCAGTACAAATCCGACGGTTTTATTGACCGCCTTAAACAGCCAGGATTTTATGCTCGCAGTAGGCGGCTACGATTACCATCCAGCCTATCTCAAAACTGCACCGGCAGCCTTTGGCGCAATGATCGGAAATTCACCAGCACACAATTTAACGCGAGATCGCGTTTATGTTTCAGTTTTACAACCAACCACAGAATGGGATGAGGATGGCAAAGGGCAGGTTTCTAAATTACTTCGTTTTGGCGGACTTTTTATTGGCAGAAACAGTACAGGTTATCATTTCGTTCAATACATAAACACCTTGCAGGCCAACGATAACCTTTGGAATGTTGACACAAAAGACACCGCTTTTCCGATGCAACGCGATCTCGCTGATTTGGTTGAACGAACAATTCTTGAAGGTCTCGACAAAAATCTTGTCGGCTCAGACCTTATCACACCTGCAATCGTCCGTGTTTATCTTGTAAATACACTTAAGCAATTGATGGCCGAAAACATTATTGTACCTTCAGCCAAATTGCCCATGGGTTTCAAAGTGAATACCGTCACACCAAACGCTACAAATAACGGATCTGACATCGATTACTCGACATCTTTAGGCAAACAACGCGATTATTTCCGATGCACCCAAAACATCATCGTGGGAGGATAAAATGACCTACGACGAATATAAAAACACAAACAGTTACAAAAAAGCAAAAAGCGGATCAGAGGTTGATGTTGTTCTGTTTTTAAACGATGACCCAAATTTTACACCGCTAGCGCGAGGCTCAGGACTCTCGTATAACGAAACATTTGAACGTATCCCGGTCGAAGAATACGGTGAAAGTGGCGTTAATGAAATTGCCGACGGCAAACACGCTTTAACCGGATCTATCACGTCGTTTTTTATCCCAGAACAAAATGACAGGATGGATATCCGACAAACATTCCAAGGACGAGAATATACAATTCTTGAAGTAATCGCGCAAAACCCACGAACACAAGCAGACGGCACCGCAGGGACGGTGTTAGGGGCACTTTTGGGAGTCAAATTTAGCGGAAAAGGCGTTGATCTTGCGGCACGAGGAATCAGAGGCATGAACGCGCAATTCTTGGCCTTAGAATACCTAAATGGGCAACAATACGCTGAAGTTTATGGAAGCTAAAAATGCACACCGCTTCAAATTTTGAAATTACTAATATTGGTGAATTTACTATTCGAACCTCGCCTTTTACGATCGCAGAACTCGACCAAATCGAAAATGAAATGATTGAACGAATTGGTGAAGAAAAATACTTCCGACTAAAAGCCTTTCTCGAGAAACTTCAACGCTCACTTTTTAAAATTGCAGAAAAAATCCATTTTTTACAAGATGTTAATGCACCTGATGAAAGTCTACCGACAGCTAATCAAATCACCGATACTGACAAAAAGGCCATTGAGGATTTAGCTTACAAACTGACGGATAGACCTGAATTTCAAATGTTTATCACAACCAGCGAAAAATTATCTGTTATCCGTTTTTTTAGCGAATGGCATTTATCACTTTTAAATCATCCCACAGGATTTAATCCTGACATATCTACTTTGACTGATGTAACCCTTTTCAATGAAATCCGTAACAAATACTACGAAATTCGCAACGATTCACAAAAAAAAAATCTTTCCTAAAAGTTTTAACTCTTTCCTCCGATTGTTGGGACCAAAATCCCTATTGGCAACGATGCAAAACTCAGACTTTCAGCGTCCGAGGGTGGTTTAAACGACACTATCACCTGCCCGAAAGCGACCCACGATTAAAAAATGCCACTGAAGAAGAAATTCTTTGGGATTATATGCTTTTTCGTTTTTGGCAAGAACACGAAAATCCAGGTTTTGAAAGACAAGCAAAATGGGAAGAAGAAATAAACAATAACGCAGAAAAATTTAATAATTGGCAAAAAGATATTCAAAAATCGCTTTCTGCTAAATACTCGTTGAAAAAAAAACAAAAAAAGAAGAAAATAGGAACAGAATCTAAAGAGGCGCATTCTTTTAAGTTGAAGGTCAAATTTGATGGCAAATGAAACCGTATCTATAGGATTTGATGCCGATGCTGATCTTAGCGAAGTCGTCCGTTTTGCTGAAGCGATGGAACGTACCGCAGCAAGTCTCGAAAAAGTAGTAGAAGCGCAAGGAGAATTGGGGAATCAAACACAGGCCCTAAATAGTTTTACCGCAAGCATGACAAACTATTTAGAGGCTCAAGCAAAACGCGAAGAAACACTGCATCAAAATCGCTCGCGTCATCATCGAGAAGGCAAACTATCCTATTTGTCTAGTGAAGATCGTAAAAAAGTTGTCGAAAGCGCCATCACCAGGTATGGAAAAGACAAAATCGTGTCACCGTTACATATCCCACCAGGAGTACCAACAGAAGCAGCGAGCAGACTCCGCGAAGAAGCAGAAAATCAAACTTACGCTAATGCTTTCGGTGCTTTTCGGAATGAAGCGCTGGGTAGCGATCCTTCAGAAGGCAATATGAAAACTATATTTTCATCGCTTTCTTCTGCCCTAGGAATCCCTGGAATCGGAAAAATTTTAAGCGGGCCAACAATGGCTATTGGTGCAACCATAGCAGGAATTGGATCTGTCGCACGTTCAACCGCCAACAGTTTCGAAGCTATCGATCGACAGCTTTTAGCCCTAGAGCAACGGAGTGTTACATCGAGGCGTTCTTTTGATTCGATTGGAGGCTCTCTTGGATTTATGCGACGCGAGGCCATTGAATTTATTGACACTTACCGACATTTAGGCGGCGAAATTGATAAATCTCAAATACAACGTCTGCTGGGATTCCAGCGGGTTATGGGTTTATCCCCTGGTCAAATTGCTCCAATTGGAAAGCTAGAGCATATACGCGGAAAAGCCATGACTGACGAAGATCTCAATCAGTTGCGAGGCAGTGCAAACGCGCAAGGATTTGGAACCCGATTCGATATCTATTTACAAAATATTTTAAATCAAGCTCCCCATCTCTTAACGCAAACAGGCAAAATTGACGATAAAACCCTGCGTCTTAGGACAAATATCGCACAGGGATTTTTTGGCCCCGGCGCATTAGCCGAAGAAACATCGCAAATTGTAAATCAACAACTCGGCGCAATGACTAATGCTGGCGGCCCTGGGGCTGAAGCATTTTTACGACGCGCATTTGGATCTGAAGATTATATTGATTTTAAAAAACGACAACTTGAAAATTTGAATGACCGAAATTTACGTGCAATCGTCGAACGTTTACAAATTGAAACCGAAGGTTTAACAGGAAATGCCCGACGAAATGTGGCTTATATGGCAGCGGAACAACTTGGCGCAACCTATGCTCCTTTGGCTGAACAAATCTCGGATATCGTAACGGGTAAACGCGATATTAATGCTGTCATTGAACAGGCTTTGAAAGTTTCCGAAACACCTCAAATCAAATCCTATGAAAAAGCAGGTGAGGCAATTACAACACCATATATGATCCGTGAATCTCTAAATGAAATCACGGATATCCTACAAGGTGCGGCTGGATTAGGTGAAATATGGATTGAGATAAAAAATGATTTATCTATAATAAAACGGTTCCTTTTAGATACTGAGCGTAAAATTCAATCAGGGCAGATACAACTTCCAGGCGTTAATGAGGGCCTTGGAAGGCTAGATCTTTAAAAATGAGCAATCGTGGAATTAAAGGCTACGTCAAAGCCATAACACGTAATGCAGGCGAAATAATGCTTGACCCTCAAATGATTTCTGGCCACAAAAGCATTGATTCAATGGCTGGAAATTTTGAGATTAGAGTCTCATCTGATTTTAATTCGGTTAATCTTTCGTCACATTCTTCTCGATCAAGTCTTTTTGAAATTTTACGACCAATGGATGTTATTTCGATTGGGATTGAACGTCCAGACGGGCTTATGCTAGGAATCGTTGAAAACATTTTTGAGACAAAAAGTGGTGGCAGTACAGGCCAACGATCAATCACCATTAAAGGATCGGATTTCGGAAAAATTCTTCAGCAAGATAACATTGTTTTCGCTCCTCTAACGGTTGATTTAGAAGGTCAAGTCGATAAAGTCAATCTTTTTGAAGCGGCAGTAAAACAAGCCTTCGGAAACAATCATCCTTTAACCCGTAGTCTTTCGGCCACCTGGGGGCCTATAACGCCAATGCAAACACTTGGATTTGAAAATGTCGATATTCAGGTAGCAGTTGACTTTGTTTTGAAAAACGGCATCAGTTTATCGGTTATTCCATTTTTTAATCAAAGCGCAAACACTCCACTCGGCGAGATTTTCCGAAAAGAAATCACCAGCAGACCGACAGATAAAGTCCTACTCTCAGCAAATGCCGCGCAATATGATGGAAATATCGCGAATTTCTTGAAACGGTTACTTGATGGGCCTTTTTATGAGTGTTGGGTTGACACTTTTTTGGATATCACGCAACCATTACCTGTTCAACCGCAACCTATGCCCGTTTTGCGAATCAGACCAACGCCTTTTGATGAAGAAAATCTAAATTTTGTTGGCACAGACTACGTTATCGATCCAATGTTTTCATGGGAAAATCTAAAAACTTGGATAACACAAGAACCATATCATCGTTTTCAACCTGAAGATTTGCAAAATGAAAATTTAGGGATTTCTGATTATGAGGCACTTTCCTTTTACACCGTCAATTTCACAAAAGAGCCTATCGGAACTCCATTTCAGGAATTGCACGGCGTCTCTTTTCCTCTCCTTGACATCTACATGGCAAAAAAATACGGGCTTCGACCAATCCGAGTATCTAGCCAACATCTGCATGTCGATCCAGACATACCAACTCCGCAACAAATCAGAAATAAACGGAATCAAATTTTCAACTGGCATCGAATGAATCCTGAATTTTTGTCAGGAACAGTAAATATTTTAGGACGGGATGATATTCGCGTTGGCGATAGACTGGCCTATTTCAAGTTAAAAAAACAGGAAAAAGATCCGATCCTATTTTACATCAAATCCCTGGGATTCTCCTGGAATGTAGGACAAGAATATAATATGTCTTTAGCGCTTACACGTGGCCATTCTCAAAAAATGGTTAATAATTTAAAAGAAGAAATTACTACGGAATCCGCTCTTTCTAATATCCCTGATATGGTAGAAATATGAAACCGGATATGGTAGAAATATGAAACCGGAAATGCCAGGCTTTGTAGGTCAATTTGAACATCGAGCAAATGACAATGCTTTTAGAAAAGTCACCGGTTTTAGAAGCGGAAAGCTCATTGCAGCCGGTGAAAAAATCGGTGAAAAGATTGTTTTGAGCGGACCTGTACGCCTTTTCGACGCATTCGGGAATCGTTGGGAAGAAGGCGAGTATTCCTTCTTTATGCCGGGTTATTTCAATAACCTAGAGGGACGCCAAAAATTTCCTAGACCGTTTGTTCAAAATCCACTTAGCGGAGTACAAGTACAGCAAGGCGACATCTTACTTATCAGCTTTTTGAATGAAAATCTCTACAATCCGATTGTTTTTCCATCTATGGTACCATTCGAGAAATCTGAGTTCTTTAGGGATAATGATCTCGGCGAAAGCGTCCAAGAACGCAGAGAAAACGAACACAGGATTATCGAAATAGACGACAATGGTAAAGGCAAAGTTTTTCTTAAAATAGAATCAAAGCCCAATGGTGATCAGATTGAAATTGTGTTTGAAAGCGGGGTAATAACGGCTCGCCCTTCAACGCAACTTGTTATCGAGGGGAAAACCATGCTGGGTGGATCTGATGCTTACCAGAGGGCTGTTTTGGGCGAACAATTAACGATCCTTATAAACAGCCTAATCGCAACATTTAACACGCACACACACTCAATTCCAGGTATCACGCCTGGGACATCCGTTGCTCTCAGCCAACCACCTGTTATTTTGCAAATAACAATGATGAACGATGCTCAACTTTCGACAACTACGAAAGTCAAATAAAATGCCGATTAATATCGACTTTGTTAATCAAATCGTTTTTGAGGTGGTAAAAATTACATTTTTGCCAGGAGGAAGTGTAACAAGCAGTGGCGTAAACGAAAGTTTTAGTACAACAGACAAATCAACAAGCGTTCAAACCGTAGCGCTTCATCCCTTACTCGTTGGTCCTACAACAATTCATTATTCAGATACTTCAAAAACCGCCATTACTCAAAACATTAGAGGAATACACACGAATAAGGCAGGCAGACAGCCTATTGCTGTGTCGCTTGAAGGGACATTCGGGCAAAAACCAAAATTTGTTGGCCTGGGTTTTTTAAATGGCATTCAACGACTCAAACTTTTTTGGGATGAAGTTGTGCGCTTGCCAGATATGGTAACACTTAAAGATTTTGAACGCACTCGTCATCTTTTCTCGATTACGCCTTCTCTTCTTTTCTCAGGCTTTCGTCAGTCGTTTCAAGAAGAAGTTGAAATTTTTGCAATCAACTTTTATGATTTTAACGAAGGACGGGCGTTCTCCTGTAACATCGATAAATTCGATCTCCAAAAGCAATACACAACACGAAATAATCTACCAACATATCATTTGACCATCAAAGAAACCGGGCCTGTTATCACAAATAACCTACTTTTTGGAGCATCAATTGAAGACTTGCTCAAAGCAGACGCCATTTTTGACGCGGTTGTAAATACCCTCATATCCAATGCGCCGCAGGTTTGGATCGACGGACTTGAAGATTTGGTTATAGGCGTAAAAAAAACGGTTTCTCAAATTTCATCCATTATAGATAGTTTTATTTCTCCAAATATAGACTTTTTGCGCTCTGCTCTAACCGGAAATCCAATTATCGATCTAGCAAATCGAACTAACACGCCTCCACTTGCAGGAATACAATCCAGTAAATCCGATCAGAATCAACAAACGCTTACAGAAAAAGCAAAAAACACAAGCAATTTTAAAAAAAATATGACAACGCTTATCGTGTTACAAGAAGAAATGATTGCTAAATTTACGCCTATTGGAACAAAAGCTATTCCTGCCATTAGTAAAACAGTTGTTTCGCTTGATTTAAATGTTTCCAATGAAACGGATCCAGAATTTTTGCTTTATAAAATGGAGATTTCTCAGGCTGCATCTGAGGATATGCTTAATTTCCATCGTATTTTCCAGCTTAATACCGATGAATTTGATCAGCGTCTCGCTACAATTTCAAGCGGGGAAAGCCTTCCGCCACAAATCCCAGCAACAAAACGACATAAAGTTCTATTAAATGAAACAATTTTTGATATCGCAAAACTTTACAACACAGACTGGCAGACCATACTTACTTATAGTAATCTGGATCCTGATGATGTTATTGATGGACTGATCCTAGAAATCCCATTCACAGAAGCATTAAGCCCAATCCCTTTTCCTGACATCCCAACATTTGGATCTCATCGCGGGGTTTCTGTTTTAGGACTAGATTTATCAAATTCGCTTACTTTTTCTCCAGATGGCGATCTCTTCGTACTCTCGTTTGGTGGATCGTTCTTACAAGGCATAAACAATATCGTAGCGTTGCTGGAACAGGACTTTTTTGATGCAAAAGAGGAAATTTTAAAAGAAGCAACTTATAAGGCAACGCTACAAATTAAGGCAGAAGCGGCATTTGCAGAAGATAAGCGAATACGCGAAATTAGAGAGATCAACATTGTCACCGAAGAACAAGCGATTTCTATTGATACCACTTTAAAAAGCGTAGCCGATGTAGAAATAGATCAGACGATCATTACTGCCGCTACAACGTGAGGGGAAAATGCCTAATAGTTTACGAGAAATTCAAACAAATCTCATGCAGGCCATTGTCGTTTACACCGATAAATTGACCTATTTTGGCGTCAACAGCGTAAACAACGCCATTGTCCAGGCGATTTCTCGACCCCTCTCTGAACTTTTTCACAAAGAAGCAACAACGACAAAACGATTATTTCTACCTACTGCCACAGAAAAAGATCTTGATGTTATCGGAAAAGATATAGCCCGTCTTTCAAAAAGCAATTCAAGTGTTATTTTGGTTTTTGTGCCTGTTTCTACAACCATAAATGCAGAAGCGGTAGCAGGATCAAATCAAATCACCGTTGTTGATGGGTCTAAATTTTTGCTAGGCCAAAACATACGACTACGCAGCGCAACCGGCAACCCGCCCGACACAGAAACAGCGACAATCGCTGGAAAACCGTCAACAAACGTCATTGAAATTACAGAAGTACTTATAAATACTTACAAAACAGGCTCATTTGTAAGGCTACGATCGGCAATTCCGAAAGAAACAAAATTTGATTCCGCTCAAGGGATTTCTTTCCAAACAACCGAAACCATAACGGTTGGCGATTTAAATCCTCTATTTACCGGCGAAAGTTCCGGCCTCGCACTCCTCGATAAAGTTACTGCAATTTCTAAGATCGCAGGAGCAAACTCAAACATTCCAGCCTATTCTATTACAAAATTGCCCGGTGCTTTTTCTTCGGCGATCCAGAACGTTTCAAATCCAATTCCAGCGGATGGTGGCACAGATGCAGAATCCGATTCGCAATACCGAGGACGCATTCAAAACGCAGGAGCACGGTTTTCTATTGATACAAAGGCTTTTTTTGCGATTTCTGCCCAACAAACAGATGTAACCGTACTACGAGTTATTACAAAAAAGGCCATCGAGGTAAACCGACTCGATTGCTGGATTGCCTCTCGATCTGGGGCAAACTATTCATCCGAACAACTTCAACAGATCAAAATCGGAGTCGAACAACGCTTACACTCGCAAGTCAAAATCAACATTTATAACCTCATTTTTACTTCCATAAGCGTATCAGCCGATGTTTCGCTAAAGCCCGGGTCCAACCTCCAAGCAGGATTTAATCAAATAGCGGCTAGACTTTCCGATTTTTTGGATTGGCGTTCCTGGGAATTTGGTGCAACCGTTGACGACGCAGATCTTTTAGGCATGATTGATGGAGCGGACGCGATTGAAAACACTGGAAATTTTAAAATTAACGGCAATTCACCAGCAGATGTAAGTATTGCAGACAATTCCCTCCCACGATTTACCGGCCTAACGCTCAGAAACAAAGATAATCCTGCTCAAATCATTGGCGGCGTAATCACTCAAGGATTTTAGAGATAATGGCAAAACGGCTTTATATTGGACACAAAGGTAACGGGTTTTCGATTTTTGACATCACGAATCCAACCGCGCCCGTACTTATCTCAAGCACTTTGCCGCTTAATGGCGAAACGTTTGATTCTATCGAGATGACTAGCAATCATCTAATTTCGCTCGGACTGGTCTCTGCGCTATCTCCAAATAATACAACACTAGGATATCACGTCGATACCGCCAACGAACCATTACCAG
>Ga0209542_10021449_pt1 | contig 10121 bp, 10 predicted proteins | sample RifCSPhighO2_01_FD_184028 | JGI IMG/M metagenome (GOLD analysis project Ga0209542, IMG submission 184028) | Soil microbial communities from Rifle, Colorado - Rifle CSP2_plank highO2_0.1 (SPAdes) (version 2) | ecosystem: Environmental > Terrestrial > Deep subsurface > Rock core/Sediment ...
CCGAAGGTGGCATCACTCAGCCTCTTGGCCACCTGCGGATCTCGCAGGGGGTAGTCGTCGATGAACGCGGCGATGGCCGCGTTGCCCCGCGCCACCTCCGCGGTGAGGGTGAGATTCACCTTGAACATGTCGACCAGCTTCTGGAGATGGGTCGGCATGAGCGAATCCGCCGCCTTACGCATTTGACTCCAGTTCGGATCGAAAGGTGGACGATTGTCGTTGGCCATGGTTTGTCTCCTCTGTCTGGGAAAGTCCCGGTTTCTACCGAGGCAGATGCTATATTTCGCCTAGTAACGTTTCCAGTTGTGTTGGCCTTTAGTTTTTAGTTGCCTCCTTGCAACTTTACCTGGCCAGAAGAACTTGGGTGCAGTATAGCAAAATCCTTGACTTCTGTCAATAGGTCATGCTACAATGCCGGCACACCGAAAAAAGGAGACTAGCTAATGATTGGTGACGTTCTTTTATACAATTATCCCGTATTGCAATCTGAAGTTGATGGCTACATGGACATTTTTCGCGAGCAGTTATACACGGTTGCCGAGCTTATAGAAATACACCCGGGGAATATATCCCACCTGCGATCATTCCGTCGTTACGAAGAAAAATACATAACCCTTGCACGAAAGATCAAAAGAACTCATCCCGACGTGTTTGAGAGCATGCGCCAAGCCATCGGACGGGCACACCAACAACAAGGTGAGATTTTGCTGGCCATGAAAGAGGCGGTGCGGATTCGGCTAACCAGTCCCACGCAGGCAAAACAAATCCTTGATGACATCTTGAAGGCGTTTGCTTTGGTAAAAGAGCTTGATCTTTCTGACGATCAGGCGTGGCTATTCCAGGCGCAGATAGGACAGGAGATTGGAGAACTTCACTTCCATAATGTGGTGTTCGCCGACACCTTGTTCAGAGGAACTCCGCCTCCTCCTCCGCCCTTCCCCGAACAGCTTGGCGGGATCACTCCCCAAGCCTGGCTTTCAGGAATAGCCGATACCCCGGGAGAACTATCCAAGACCCTGCTCTACTTCACCAGTATCCGACTTTTGCCACCCGCACACGAGATGGAACTCCGCCTGCGCTATGTGGCAATTGTGCGAGTCTTGGCTGATTTTCTTAACGGGTATATCTCCCGCTACGGCTTGGTAATTGACAACTCCCGCCAGAGATTCTGGGCATCAAGATTTCGCGCCATAGTTGCCAGAGCTGAAGGCAATCTTCCCCATGAATTGCGCAAAATTGAAGAGTTGAAAAGGATGGTATAAAAACATAGAGCGCCTGCGGGCGCCATTTTTTTATGCCAAATATGAGGGTCTGTTGCCAAATGCGCTTTCAGGGTCTGTTGCCGAATATCATTTCTACTGCAATTTCCAGATTGCGGCTACGGCTTTGCAAAAATTGTTCGACAGATACACTGTATATGCCTCACAATTTTTGCTTCACCTCGCTCGCAATCTGGAAATTTCGTTACGAAAGCCTATTCGGCAACAGACCCTTTCACAACGAAGCAAATGTCGCAGTAAAAATAGCATTCGGCAACAGTCCCCTTATGAGACCAGTTTCCGAGGCCGAGCCTTTGAAGTTTAATGGATACAAAAAAGCGCCGAATGGCGCCGTCAGTTGGTTTCCTCGGTGAGGACTCTTTTCTTCCATTCAAGGAATTTAGCTCTGAAATTGTGATGGTTGGGTACCATGGCCTCGCCATTGACCCCTCGAGGATTTTCGTCAATCTCCGCAATGAATTCATCCGATTTTGGCACTACCTCCTCTTGCTCATTACCGGGACGAACTCTACTGAGAATATCCGGAGAAATCTCGGTGTAGAAAATGGCAGCCAGCTCTCCTGACTCGGAATGTTCAAGCGGCACCAGCCCTACAAAGCAGAATGTCCAGTGGCGGGTGAAGAGGCCAGTTTCCTCGCGCAACTCACGGTGAATCGCGGTGGCGCAATTCTCACCTATTTCAATCCCTCCGCCCGGATAACTCCAACGCTTGAGGCGTGGAATCTGCTTTTTCTTGTCACGGTTCATTAGGAAATCATCCGCTCCCTTGATCCCGATGATGGCATAGACAGCGCGAATGCGAGGATCTGTCGGAAGCTTGTCTACTCCCCTCAGGGAACCCTCCTGCACACTGCGCAACATCGCCGCCATTTCCTGATCCATAGGAAAGTCGGGAACTAGGCTCGGAGTACGGCTTTTTTTCTTTCGGGACTTGGCTAAGGCTTGGGCAGAGTTACGAAATCCCCGCCAGCCAAATTGCTCACGAATGCCATTTTCACGAAAATCTCTTTTATAAGGAACAATTACCCGTCTAAAGCTTTCATCATCAAAATGATCATCCAAGAATCACCTCCATGACCATATATTACACTAAAAGTAAATAAATTACAAGGGGTCGGGGTAATGTGCAAGCACATATGGCGGTTTTCACTGGAATTATGGAGGATTTATATCCATGAGAAATCAACTACCGCGCAGCAAGCTGACGCGGTATGCAGCGGAAGAAAGATTTATATTGAGAAACCAACGGTTTCTCAAACTCTTCCCTGCAAGGCATCCTCGCGGCAGAGCCGCGAGGTATAAGTAGGAATAAAGAATTTTAAAGCGCCGTGGTTCTCACAGCGCTTTATCGCCTCCTTTTTGGCGATGGTTGTTGGCCCGCTCCTGCTACTTCAGGCGCATGCAGGTGCGGACGATTTTGACGATGTCCCCGAGCGACACCTTGGTAGGCGGCGTGTCAGGGTACGAATCGGACGCGTTCAGAAGCGCCCAACCCGTGTAGTACCAGCACTCGGCCCCGCTGGTATACCCTTCGGCCGTCGGATCACCCGTGAGGATTTTCCCCGAAACCTGCGCCTCACGGGTACGGACGAACCTGACCACCTGGCTCATGTCGAGTCCAACCTTGGTTGGCTTCTCGACGAGGTACTTGGGCCAGAAGATCTGGACATTGCCACGCGGGCTTCGTAGCAAGATCACCTGCGCTTTGGCGTAACGCAGGTACGAGGCCATCTCGCGGTTCTCGTTCTTGTCCACCGCGACACAGCCGACCGTCTGGTTTCCGACCTGGATCTTGTCGGCCCAGACGAGCCCGGCCTTTTGCTTCGCGAGAAGATCGGAGCCGCAGGCGAGAAACGCCTGCTGTTGACGATACCAGGCCCCGAAGTCCAAGGCGGCCTTGGCGACAGCCCGCTCTTGGGTGAGCTCACCGTACCGGTAGCTCACCCGAATCGTCGCCGCCAGATCGAAGTGTCCGTCCCTCTTACCGTCCTCGTCATTACCGAGAACGTAGCTAAGAAGGTGCCTTAGCGCGGGGTCTTCACGCCGACCGACGAAGTCGGCCATGAGCGTCATCCCACACTGCCCCTGGATGCGCGCCTTACCAGCCGACATTTGGTGCTCGTCCAGAGGGCCGCCGCCGCTTCCGAGTAGAAGCCAGCCCTCAAGCCATAGCTGCTGCCACGACTTTCCCATGAAGGGGCCCGGTAGGGTGTTGAACACCCACTTGGCCTCCTCGATTCCAGGAAAGTGCGTAGAGGCAAACTCCTCGGCAAGCCAGATCTGTCCCACCTCGTCGAGATGGGGATTCGAGTGGAATAACACTCCGCGGCACCGCGTCATTCGCGGGATACCGCTCGCATACAGCCTTTCCGCCAAAGAACCGGGAGCCACATCACAGCCCATTTCGGGCCTCCTTTCACTGAATCGCGAAGTTTCGCTCTTTTAGGTCTGAAAAAGCGTTTGCTCCCGCGAGCCCGATCGCTCACGTAAGACCTAATTGAATTATATCATAAATACAAAGAAAAATCAAGTTTTCAAGTTTTTAGCCACAAGCCCAGTCCAGTCACAACCACGAGCGCTTCCGACACTGGAGGCGCTCGAAATTTTAGTTGCACAGATTTAGATGAGTTTTGCCTAGATTTATTTGCTTTATATAAGACAATATGCCTATTTTATATAAAAATGCATAGATTTTTGATAAACTTGCATAGATTTTATTTTTATGGTAAAGTTACCTTTATGTCTGAAGAATATTTAAATATCGGTGATGCCTCCAAATTATTGGGGGTTTCTATAGATACGCTTAGGAGGTGGGATGAAAGCGGGAAATTTAAGGCGACTAGAACTTCGGGCGGTCACAGAACATACAGGGAGCATGACATTGAAATTTTTCTGAATGATCTTTCGTCCCTTGCTTTGGAGTGGGTTTCACTTCCCGAACCCCTGGAACTACCAAGTAGTTTTTATTGTCCCATAAATCCTATTTTCCAGGCCAGATTAGTAAAACTGCAGACCGCTTTGAAAAGCGACCCAAGTACTCCCGAATATTTTTCGCTTCTTGTAGCCATAGCCGGTGAAATAGGAAATAACTCATTTGATCACAACATAGGAAATTGGCCAGATCTACCCGGAGTTTTTTTTGCTTTTGATACACACAAACGGCAAATTGTTTTAGCCGATAGAGGTCAAGGTATATTACAAACCCTAAAAAGGGTCAGGCCTGGTTTACCTAATCATACCGAGGCGTTGCGGGTCGCATTTACCGAGATACTATCGGGAAGAGAGCCGGAGGCGAGAGGAAACGGATTAAAATTTGTTAGAAAAATTATTCAGGATTATCCTATAAATTTAGTATTTCAAACTGGGGACGCCTCTTTGCACCTAAAGGAAAAACAAAAAGAACTAGCGCAATTGATTAATCCGATCGCAATTCACGGATGTTTAGCAATAATAACTTATTAATATGCGTATTATTCTTAGTAAATTCGGGGACATTTTAACATCTAGGCAGGCGGGAAAAGAAGCACTTGCCGCCTTCCAATCCAAACTTAGATCCCTCTCCGCGGACGAAAATCTAGAGATTGACTTTTCTGCCGTTGAAACATTTTCTCCGTCATGGGGAGATGAATTTTTAACTCCTCTGCAAAAGCAATTAAAGGAGAGGTTGCGACTAATTAATATCGCCGATAACCCATCGGTAATTGAGACATTGAAGATTCTTGAGGAAGTATCGGAAATGTCTTTTGAAAGACTGTGAGCGATTCAAGTTATCTTGTACTCACGACAAAAACAGTTCTAATTAAACGTGATGAGCGGCCCCCTTGTGGAGGGCCGCTCGATGTTGCGATCGGACTGAAGTTAGTGTTGGAATTGAAAACTGAACGATCAGGAAGTCGCCGTGATCCTGCAGTTGAACCGATCCAGCACCGGCCGGATCATGGTCATGAAGAGCGTGTGATCCCGGGGCGAGACTTCCGCCCCAAACGAGACTCTGATCTTCTTCTCCTCGACCGGGCGGATAGGAACCGACTCTGCCTGTCGGCGCGAGACGTAGTTGTCTTCCCACCCCTTTATACGGACGCGACCCGCGATCCCGCTGTCGAGCAAGTCCACGAATTCAAACTCGCTCTTAACTACCGCCTGGGTTTCTACGCCCATGATGGGATTTCCGACGCGATTCGTCGGATGGACAGAGGCGACCCAGATCACCTTGATCCCCTTCTTCTTCGCTTCGCGCGCGGCGTCAACAAAGCTCCCATCGTACGTCACGAGAACGAGTACCCCGATCTCGTTCGGATCAAGTGACTTGATCATCTTGATGAGATGCCTGTCATCGCCCTCGAAGGCGGGGTCGACGGGATCCACTTGGAATCCGCCGACTCCGATAGACTTTTGCAGGCCCTCTGCCAGATCTGGAGGCACGGTGTAAACTGGCCGACCAGCGACCTCACCTTCGCCGATCTCCCTCATGAGAATGCTGGCGACTGCCGACCACCTGATCTGCCCCCAGCCAAGAACGCGCCGCTGACTGGGATGATAGAACGAAGGCCCATCCACGAGGATGACCTTCTTCTTCGGCGCCTGTGGCGCCACTGCCACCGGCTCCTCCACCTGCAGAACTGGGGTTTCGGGCACGACCGGCGCTTCTACCGCCGGCGGTTGGTGAGATACAGGAATAGCGTGCCGCTTTCTTGGCTTCGCGATCCCTGCCTTCTTTTCTCCAACCTTCTTTGATCCTCGCACACTCGAGCGTTTCGCTGCCATTTGCGCCTCCTTAGCGCTACCGAAATTTACCTCTTTGCCCGCCCCCGCATTTTACCACAATTCCAACAAAAAATCAAGTTTAAGACTTGCAAACATCCGAAAAGCACTGTATAATAGGTACGTTACGGTATACATAAGGTAGTCAGCCTTTTAAAAAAGTTTCATCACATTATCGCCAAAAGAATTTATAAATACTTTATAGGCCTCGAACGCAAGAAGTCCATCTTCTTGAAAATATAGTGAATAATGATATAATTTTTTCAACGTGCATAAAATGGGCCTGAAGAAATCAAGTTATTGCACTTAATTGCGTAATTTAAATTTATGGCAAAGAGTTCAGTAAAAAATTACATACGCGTCTCTCGTGACGAATATCTAAAACTAAAAGAGCTACAAAAGCGGTTTGAGTCCTTTTGGAATTATATGCAACATATCGAAGATATACGCCAAGCTCGTGAAGATGTACGAAATAGAAAAGTTATCACTCAAGAAAAACTCTTTAAAAAAATAGGGCTATAAAGGTCGCAATGCAAATTTTCTATACTCGTAAAGCGAGGGAACAACTACAGTCACTTTCCAAAGACACCCAAAAGCGCATTACGAGTAAAATGCGCTTTTATGCAGCACAGCAAGACCCCCTCAAGTTTGCTGTACGACTTACAAACTATGAGGAGGGAGAATTTCGGTTCCGTATCGGAGATTATCGTATCTTTTTCGACGTAATCCGCAATTCTATTTATGTCTTAAAAATAAAATGCCGAGATAAAGCATATTGACCCTTGCAACATGAAAAATCTATCAAAAAACATTGTTTGGGTGCTGGTAGGGCTTATGCTCCTCTCGGCTTTGTATTCCGTGATTGCCGGAAAACTCTCGGAGGTGGGCGAGATGACCCTCTCGGAATTAGTGACTAAAATAAACTCCGGAGAAGTGGAAGAAATTATCGTCTCGGATTCAACCCTCGGCATCACCTTAAGCGATGGCCACAAATTTAGCGCGCAAAAAGAGGCGGAGGCAAGTATTACGGAGACGCTCAATAATTACAACGTAGACACCAAAAAACTTGCCGAAGTTAGTTTGAAAGTAGAATCAACCGGAGCTTTTAATTTTCTCATGGGAGTAATTTTGCCGATCCTGGGGCCCGTAATTTTGATCGGACTTTTGTTTTGGTTTACCGCGCGCCAGGTCCAGCGCGGATCCATGCAGGCCTTTACCTTTGGTCAGTCTAGGGCGCGCTTAATTTCGCCGGACAATTCTAAAGAGCGCGTTACCTTCAAAGATGTTGCCGGAGTAAAAGAGGCGAAAGAAGAATTAAAAGAAGTGGTGGATTTTTTAAAAAATCCGAAAAAATTTCTTGAGATCGGAGCCAAAATCCCCAAAGGGGTTTTGCTTATCGGAGCACCGGGCTCAGGAAAAACATTACTCGCCCGCGCGGTTGCCGGAGAATCTAGCGTGCCCTTCTATCATCTATCCGCGTCGGAATTTATTGAAATGTTTGTAGGAGTGGGGGCCTCAAGGGTTCGCGATACATTCCGCCTGGCAAAAAAAGCAGCACCCGCAATTATTTTTATTGACGAACTTGACGCGGTCGGACGCATGAGGGGTGCCGGCCTTGGCGGAGGACATGACGAGCGGGAGCAAACCCTAAATCAACTTCTCGTGGAGATGGACGGAATGGAAACCAATGATAAAGTATTGGTATTCGCGGCTACCAACCGACCGGATGTCCTTGATACCGCACTTCTGCGGCCGGGAAGATTTGACCGAAGAGTGATGCTTGATCTTCCCGATATCAATGACCGCGAAGAAATTTTAAAAATTCATATAAAAAACAAGCCCTTGGCCGAGGATGTAGGACTGCGCAGAATTGCCGAGCGCACCCCCGGGTTTTCTGGGGCAGACCTTGCAAACCTGGTAAACGAAGGCGCTATTCTTGCCGCCCGCGAAGACAGAAAAAAAGTTTCGCAAATTGATCTTACCAATGCGATAGAAAAAGTAATGCTTGGCCCCGAGCGCAAAAGTCATATCTTGTCGCCGGCCGAGAAAAAAATTACCGCCTATCATGAGGGGGGCCATGCCCTGATTGCCGCCTCCATCCCCGGAGCGGACCCCGTGCATAAAGTTTCCATAGTTTCGCGCGGTAGAGCGGGCGGATATACGCTGAAATTGCCCTTGGAAGACCGACATCTTCATTCGCGCACCCATTTTCTTGGGGAAATTGCTGTCGCACTAGGAGGATACGCGGCAGAGAAAGTTGTGTTTAATGAAATTACCACCGGTGCCTCAGACGACTTAAAAAAAGCAACCGCCCTCGCCAGATCGCTCGTGACCAGATTTGGGATGTCCGAGAAAATCGGGCCCATAGCGTTTGGTGAAAAAGAGGAAATGGTGTTTCTGGGACGAGAGATCGCATCGGAAAGAAGTTATTCAGAAGAAACCGCGCGCGCGATTGATTCAGAGGTGAAAAAACTCATTGACGACGGATACGAGCACGCCAAAGAGATTCTGACGCACCGTCGCGATAAACTCGACGAAATTGCCAATATTTTGATTGAACGCGAAACCATTGAACGGGACGAATTTGATACGGTGGTTAACGGCAGAAAAGAATCGAAGCCCGATGCGGCTCAGAAATAAATCCCAAAGCGGCCGCTAGCTGCTTTGGGATTTATTTGACATTTAGATTTCCAATGTATATACTTTAGATATGAACCCCAACACCATAACGAGTTTGAATTATGTTCTATATGTATATACTAAAAAGCCAAGTGGATTAAAAATTATATTTTGGATATACAAGTAATTTGCGAAAAAGACTTTAGGAACATAGTTCAGGACTCGTTCGTGCAACAAAGAGCCGGGAAGCCCACCCAACCTTGTATATTATGAAGCTTATGTATTCAAACAAGATGCGACAAAAAGAGAGCATAATCTAAAACTGCGGGCAAAAGCCTTAAGACAACTGCTAAATAGAATTAGCAATAGCCTTAAGACATAAACTCGTTTGGTGTTGGGGTGAAAACAATGATTAGTGTCAAAACTGAAAAAAGCCTAAAGGACCAGGCAAAAATGGTTGCACATGAGCTTGGGTTGTCCTTGAGTGATGTGATAAATGAATCTTTGAGGCAGATGGTAAAAAATCGGGAAGTTACTTTTTCTGCGGTTCCCCGCATGACGCCCGAGCTTGAAGTGCTTTTGGGAAAGGTGGAGGAGGACATAAAAAGGGGAAGAAATCTGTCCCCGGCTTTTAAATCAGCAAAAGAAGCAGTTAGATACCTCCACTCAAAATGATCGTTACTTTTCACCGAGACTTCAAAAAAGCATACAAAAAACTGTCCGCACGGTCTCGAAGAAAGGTTGACGAGAGAATTTTAGTATTTTACGAGAATCAGTTTCATCCATTATTGAGCAATCATTCACTCAAAGGAAAATACGAAGGATACCGAAGTATCAATATTGACGGTGATTTACGTGCTTTATATAAAAACATTCGACAAAACTTGGCGCTATTTATCAAGCTTGGATCACATGCTGATTTATACGAATAATCCTTGTGGCCTATAGCTTAAACCCCGACGTGCTGTATAATTCTGATAAAGAGGTCGGGGAGCTGACCGGGCGTCGGATTGGCAGAGTAGCCGTCTTATAACTGGCGGCGAAGGAGATATAAAAATTTGTTTTCGTTTCGACCGAGCGAACCAGTTATATCCGAAGATATAACAAGCAGGGAGGAACAAAATAAAAATGGCTGGGCACGTAGCTCAACGGCAGAGCTCCGAGCTTATACCTCGGCGGTTCATGGTTCGAATCCATGCGTGCCCATGAAACCCAAAAACACCCGCGCGGGTGTTTTTGGGTTTCTATCGATATCGCGGAGAGAATCTACAAACAAACACATTTATACTAATACCATACAGGCCACAAGATATGCAATTATACGTTATATGGGGATAGCAGGATCTTTACGAAGGCAAAAAAATGATCTACTCTTGTCATTATTAACCATCAACAAACAAAAAATTTAACTTAAATTTATAGTCCACAGTTATGGGTCCCCACACTCATCTTAAATATAAA
>Ga0209542_10021450_pt1 | contig 10121 bp, 9 predicted proteins | sample RifCSPhighO2_01_FD_184028 | JGI IMG/M metagenome (GOLD analysis project Ga0209542, IMG submission 184028) | Soil microbial communities from Rifle, Colorado - Rifle CSP2_plank highO2_0.1 (SPAdes) (version 2) | ecosystem: Environmental > Terrestrial > Deep subsurface > Rock core/Sediment ...
GTATGCAAACCAAATTTCCGTGCAAACTCGCGGACTTCGCTTTTCATATAATCGCCGAGCGGAAAAAGGCAATGCCGGAGTTGGTCTTGCGTTAAAGTCCAAAGAAAATAACTTTGATCTTTATTGCCGTCTTTTGCAATTAAAATTTTAATTTTTGAATTTTCATTTTGATTTTTGACATTTGATTTTTGAATTTTTGAATAGTGCCCCGTTGCAATATAATCCGCTCCGCGCTCCATCGCCCACCGGTAAAAAAGCCCAAATTTGATTTCCTTGTTGCACATCACGTCGGGATTGGGTGTACGGCCGGCGCGGTATTCTTCGAGTAAATATAAAACCACGCGATCATAGTATTCGCGCGAAACATCAAGCGTCTGAAATGGGATTCCGAGCGTTGCGGCAACACGTGTTGTATCCCTGCGATCTTCTTTCCATGAACACTCAAAATGAGGGTTTGACCATCCCTGCATAAAAACACCCCGCACATCATACCCCTGCTCTTTGAGCAACGCCGCCGCAACTGATGAATCAACCCCCCCCGACATCGCTACGAAGACCCGTTTCATAGTCAGCACTGTATCACAAGTCAGAGTTATTATAAAGAAATTGTTGTTGTTGACTTTAATATTCCACTGGGCATATACTATAAATACATATGAAAATAGCGCTTACTATTGGTATACTATTTAGTTTCGTCGGCATTGCGGTGTTCGGATTTACCGCCATGAGCCACGAGAGCGACCACGGGTATGGTTGCATTGCAACCACAGCCCAAGGGATAAACTGCTCCAATGAAAACCGCGCCATTAATCTTGTATCCTTCCACGCTAACTCCTTTAAAGGATTCTCAACCGCTCTGGTGGGACAGTCGGTCGCGGTATTGCTGTTCTCGTTGTTCTTGCTTGCCATGGGAATCTGGATTTCCTTTACCCATCGTCTTGCTCCGCAATCAAATATCTCAACGCGTCAGAGACATCGCTCCCGTTCGTTTGTTCCTCCTTTCAAGACCGAATTTATTCATTGGCTCGCCCTTCACGAAAATAGTCCATCTACTCTTTAAGACGCATCGTGCGTCTTTGTATCCCTTCCGCACAGGGATTTTTTGTTATCATAACTTTTATCACATGAACATAAACAAAAGAACTGTTATCGGCATGATCATCGCAATCGGTGTACTCGGCGGGATTACGTGGCTTGCGCAACCTGATGCGCAAACCAATAACACCGCAACCGCCCTGCAAGGAACCGGGGGGAGGCTCGACGCAGAAGAACAGAGTTTCGACTTCGGAACGATTTCCATGGCCGCCGGGGACGTTAAACACGAATTTACCATCAACAACACGGAAGGCAGCGATGTGACTATAGATAAAATGTATACTTCTTGCATGTGCACAACAGCAACGCTCAATGTGGGTGGCAAGAAATTTGGGCCATACGGCATGCCCGGGCATGGATTTATTCCGAAAATAAGCCAAACAATCGGCCCCAACGAGAAAGCAACCATTGAGGTTGTCTTCGACCCAGCGGCACACGGTCCTGCGGGAGTTGGTCGAATACAAAGAGTCGTCACAATTGAAAGCGATGGCGGACAGCCGCTCGAACTTCAATTCGCCGCCTTGGTGACGCCTTAGAACTGTAAATTACAAAACTCTTCCTCGGCATTATTTTTTCAGAGCACGGATATTTTCCTGCTAAAAAATTCCTCGTGCTCGCCCCAGTCGGGCTCGCAAGTCTCTGAAAAAACATTGCCTCAGTCGAGTTTCGTAATTCAATTTAAAAATCAAAATGCAAAATAACAAATCAAAACTTAAAATTCTCGGCCTGATTATCGCGGGGGGATTCATTGTCGGCATGGTTGCCTTCTTCCGATTCAGCGGTATGGCAACGACCGCACTCTGGAATATAAGCAATGGCGGAGCGTGGATGCTGCCGCTCGTAAGCATTGCAGCGCTCATTGACAGCATCAATCCGTGCGCATTCTCCATTCTTCTCTTGACTATTGCCTTCCTCTTGAGCTTGGGCAAAGCGCGGCTTGGCATTCTGAAAATCGGAGGCTTTTATATCCTCGGCATTTTTACCGTCTATATCCTTATCGGGCTTGGCATTCTTCAAACGCTCCACCTATTCAACACGCCTCACTTCATGGCAAAAGTTGGAGCATCGCTCCTGATGGTGTTGGGAGCCATTAACCTCATAAATGAATTTGTCCCTTCGTTCCCGATAAAACTCCGCATTCCACACGCAACACACCACACAATGGCAAAGCTTATGCAAGACGCATCGCTGCCGACGGCGTTTCTCTTGGGGGGGCTCGTGGGGCTTTGTGAATTTCCCTGCACCGGAGGTCCGTACCTCATGATTTTGGGGCTCTTGCACGATCAAGGAACGTACTTCGCCGGTCTCGGATATCTTCTTCTCTACAACGTCATTTTTGTTGTGCCGTTGATCGTCATGCTCCTTATCGCGAGCGACAAGACACTTTTGGAGAAATTGACCGAGTGGCAGCAACAAGAAAAAAGCGCAATGCGGCTTTGGGGCGGAGTTGCTATGATGATACTGGGTGTGATTATATTCTTACTGTAACGACGCAGAAACCCTTATGGAAATTTTCATTGCAACAATATCAATACTGGTAATCACTGGCGTGGGGCAATTATTCAATAGAATACTACCGTTTAGGGTTTGTCTGATTTGCGCTGGAGTTTCGGGCACTTGGCTTTGGATTATAACTGGTATCAATAGTGGTTGGCTGGAGGCTGATGGCTGGCTGCTGATAGCCGCAATAGCCATGGGTGGGTCGGTGGTCGGCGTTGCATATCAATTCGAAAAACGCCTGCACCCTCACCGCTCCACCCTTCTTTGGAAAATGATTTTTATTCCCGCGGGCTTTGCTGCCGCATACAGTATTCTCGCACAGTGGTGGATCGTATTTCTTGTAATGGCAATTTTTCTTGTAATTCTGGTGTTGAGGTTTGCCCCGTTAGAGAATGCTTCTCGAACGGGGTTTGCCGAGACGCCGTGGAGCGAGGTTCACAACAAAAAAATCGCCGCCGAAAGCGAGCTGCGTCGCATTGGGCGCGAGGAACTCGCGAAGAAAATGAAAGATTGCTGTTAATAAAAGTTAATAAAAAAAACATAAATCCATGGAAAACGAGCTACAAGACAAAGTAGTTGAACAACCCAAGAAAGACTACACGCTGCCGGCAAGCATTCTTATTTCCGCAATAATTCTTGCGGGAGCATGGGTGTACACGGATAAAACGCTGGTATCGGCGTTGGAAGAGAAAGTGTTGCCGCCCGAAGGAGTTGTGTTGCCAATTCGCTGGGGCGATCTCGGCGCACAGCTCGTGAACGCAGGAGTGATTGACTCCAATAAATTCAAAGTTATCTACGAAGAGAGTGGCACATTTACCCCGTTAGAGAGTGCCTCTCTAACGGGGTTTACCGACGAATATGAGAACTTGCTCCTGGGACAAAACGACGGCCAGCTTAAAATCACCGAAGATAATGCCGGGTACTTGTTAAATCTTTTCTGGGCACTCGGGCTCGCAAACAAAAATCCAATTCTTGATACGGGCGAGATGGTCAATCCAGAATATGGAGGAGCACAAAATTTTGCCTCAACTGGCGGATGGACAATTGCGCAGGGCAACGCAATGGATCACTATAGCCGACATAAATTCTTTGATCTGACAGACGAACAACAGGCATTGGTGGATAAAATATCGCGTGGAATATATAGGCCGTGTTGCAATAATTCGACGCATTTTCCTGACTGCAACCACGGCATGGCTATGCTCGGACTTCTTGAACTTATGGCTTCGCAAGGAGTAAGCGAACAAGATATGTGGAAGGCCGCTTTGGTAGTTAATTCCTACTGGTTCCCTGATACATACATCACGATAGCATCATACATGAACAACGGCGGGGTTGATTGGAAAAATGTAAATCCGCAAGAAATCCTCGGAGCGAATTATTCCAGCGCATCCGGATATGCAAAAATCGCTTCGCAGGTACCAGCACAGCCGCGACGCGGCGGAAACGGATGCGGAATCTAATGTATATCCACATATCACAAAGAAAAATAATGTTATACCATAAAGTAATATGAAAAAAACATCGTATTATGTTCTCATTATTGTTGTTGTGGGTGTCAGCGTTGTGTCATTGTGGGCGTACAAAAAATATTTTAAAGAAGAGGCGGTCGGCCAGTTGTTGTTTAACGTTGAGCGAGGCACAATCAGCGAATTTGTAAAAGCGCGGGGAGAAGTAATACCCCAACAAGACTTTGATTTAGGGTTCCCGTTCTCGGGAGTAATAGAAAAAAATTTTGTAGCCGAGGGACAACAGCTATATCAAGGAACGCCCCTGATAAAATTAGAAACGATTGAGTTAGAATTAGAAGTTCAGAATTTGAACGCTCAATTGGCTCAAGCGGAAGCAAACACAAAGTCGCAGCAAGTAAAATTGATTGAATTCCAACGCGGCACACGAGCCGAAGAAATAGAGGTGCAAAAAGTCAAAGTAGAAAATGCGAAAACCGCTCTCGAAGATTCCAGAAACGATCTTATCAACATATTGAGCGACGCATACACCAAATCGGATGATGCCGTGCGAAACAAAGGAGATCAGCTTTTCAATAACCCGCGTTCTTTCAGCCCCCAGCTAAAATTTTCCGCCACGAGTGGTCAGCTCAAACTTGATGTTGAGTGGCAAAGAGTACTTATAGAAAACACTTTGGTTTCGTGGAGCTCGTTGGTAAGTCAATTAACAACCGTGGATGATCTTGTATCTTCCAGCGCGGAAACAAAGAAAAATCTTAACCAAACAAAATCATTTATTGACCAGATCGCCCTTGCGGTAAATAGCGCAACGCCGGATGCAACAATTTCCCAAACTACCATTGATAGCTGGAGGTCAGATGTTGCAAGCGCGCGCACCAATGTAAATACCGCCATCAACAACGTTGCAACCAAAGAAGAAAAGTTGCGTGCCGCGACATCCGCGCTTCTCCTGGAACAAGAACAGCTGACGCTCAAACAAGCCGGCGCTACCGCAGAACAAATTGCGGCTCAAGAAGCTGAGGTGGAAAAAGCGCAAGCGAGTGTTGTTGGTATACAATCTCAAATTGCCTCTGCTAAAGAAAGGGTCAAAAAAGCCACCTTGTACTCCCCCGGCGACGCCCGGGTTGTCAAGGTATGGCTTGAGAAGGGAGAGTTTTTCTCTCTGGGAAATACCGCGATATCACTTGCGACATCGAGACATAAGATTCAGGCCGACATATCCGAGTTAGAAATAGGAAAAGTGCGAGAAACTACGAACAACGAAGTTACCGTCCGGTTCGATGCATTCCCCGACATGGCGCTCAACGGCAATATTATTTCCATTGACCAGAAGGAAATTATAAAAGAAGGCGACAAATATTATCGTGTTAACATTTATTACGAGGAGCCGCGTGGTTTAGAAATTCGCGCGGGCATGAGTACCGATCTTGCCATTGTAATCTCATCAAAAGAAAACGTGCTGAAAATCCCCGAGATCGCGGTGTTCCAAAAAAGCGGCAAGAGGATGGTATATGTGCTTGATGCAAACCAGCGCACAGAAACGGAAATCACCACGGGGATTTCCGACGGCGAATCAATTGAAATCATTCAAGGGCTTACCGAAGGACAAACGGTCGTAGTACAAACCGACTAACCGCTGATTCATTCATCATGAAGAACAATGGCGCGCAAGCAAAAATTGACGTTGTCTGCGGCATGGATCTAGCGCCGTACGCCGATAGTGTGCACATTCGATATCAAGAGAAGGTATTTTATTTTTGCGGTGAATACTGTGCAGCACGGTTCACGCAGAGTCCAGAACAATTTATCGGCGAGCCGCTCATCCGACTCGATACTGTGTGGAAAGTATTCCGGCTTGGTGCCACGGCAGTTGAAGTGCTCAAAGGATTCAGTCTTAATATATGGCGTGGGGATTTTGTGGCAATCATTGGGGCATCCGGATCCGGAAAGAGTACCGCTCTCAACATGATTGGACTTCTCGACCGGCCAACATCGGGAACAATAACATTTGCGAACAACGACATATCGCTCTTGAAAGATCAGGAACGAGCACAACTCCGCTCACAAACATTTGGATTTGTATTTCAACAATATAACCTTATCCCGTGGCTCTCCGCCCACGAAAATGTTGCGCTCCCCATGATGTTCGCACAAAAAAACATCAATCAAGAACGATTGAACGCGAGCTTTCGCGAAATCGGTTTGGAGAACCGAATGGCGCACCGGCCGCTGGAGCTTTCAGGGGGAGAGCAACAACGAATAGCCGTCTTGCGCGCCCTCGCTAATGATCCGGATATTATTCTGGCAGACGAGCCCACAGGAAATTTGGACTCGACAACGGGCAACAAAATTTTAGAGATGCTAGCCAACCTCAACAAGACACATAATAAAACGCTCGTTGTGGTCACCCACGATGCCGACATTGCCGCGAAAGCAGATCAGGTTGTTGCCATTAAAGACGGGCGGCTGGTCCGCAATCACAAAACATATAAATACGTCGAATAATTATGCTCAAAAATTTTCTTTCGCTGATTTTCAAAAGTGTCTGGCATCGGCCCATGCGGGGATGGCTTACGATTCTTGGCATCATCATCGGCGTCATGCTTGTTGTCATCATTTTTGCGCTCTCGAGCGGCATACAAAATGCGGTAGCGCGCTTGCTCCAACAATTTGGGTCCGATCTCGTCATTATCCTTCCCGGCAAAGAAACAAACCCATTTTTGGGATTGGCCGGCGGGCAAAAATTTAAAGAAGACAACTTACTTGACTTAAAAAATATCCGCGGCGTTCGGCTCGTTGTACCGATGAACATTGCTATTTTAAACACGGAATTCAAGGGAGAAAAAAAATCCGTTATGTTCCATAGCCAGCCGTGGCGCGAGTACCGCGTGGTTGCTGAAGAATCAAAAGCATTGAAATTGATTGAAGGAACATGGCCAGAAAAAGAAGATGCGCGGGAGGTAATCTTAGGAAACCGGGCCGCGTTTAAACTGTTTCGAGCAACGCCGATGGTTGGCGATGAACTTATTATTAAAGGACGGCGTTTCCGGATAGCAGGAATTTTTTCGGAAGTCGGTATGCAAGACGAAGACAATCAAATATGGATGTCTATGAAAGATTTTCAGGCGCTCACTGCCCAACGGGGGATGGCCTCCAGCGCGGCGGTGAAGCTTGAACCAGACGCAAACGCGGAATTGATAGCGCGGCAGATAAAATTTAAGCTCTCCGAACAAGAAGTTGTCCGCGATTTTTCTGTTCTCACGCCGGCGAAAGCAAACCAGCTTATTGGCAATATTCTTTCGGTTATTGAAATTTCCCTTCTTCTTATTGCCATGATCTCTCTGATTGTCGGGGCGGTCGGCATTATGAACACGATGTATACGTCGGTGCTGGAGCGCACAAAACAAATCGGCATTATGAAAGCAATCGGCGCATCAGATGATGCCATCCTTTCTTTATTTCTCATTGAATCCGGCCTCATCGGTTTTACGGGAGGAATACTTGGAATATTCTTCGGACTTATCGTGGCGTGGGCTGCGGGAATAGCGGCAGCCAATTTTGGTATTCGTGGACTCTTTTCACTGGCATCGTTGGATTTTTTTGGCCTCCTTTCGGTTCTCATTATTACATTCGTCACTGGCATTGTCGCCGGCATTCTTCCGGCGCGGCAAGCAAGCCGCATGGAGCCCGCTGACGCCCTAAGATACGAATAATGTTATGAATAACGTAATGTATGTCTGTCCCATGCACCACGAGGTGCGGCAATCAACGCCGGGCCGCTGCCCCGGTTGCGGCATGGAATTGATAGAAAATCAAAAAATGCCTGCCCCGCACCGACACGAAGTGTCTGGTGCGGGGACCGATCCGAGGATCGCCAAAGAAATGGAGCAAGATATGCGCAGACGATTTTTTATCTCGCTAATCCTCTCTATTCCAATCTTTTTTTACTCTCCGGTAGCCGTAAATCTTTTTGGGTCAGAGCTTCCTACTCCAATTCCGGCCAATTGGCTTCTTTTTATTCTCACTACCCCGATTGTTTTCTGGACCGGCTCTATCTTCATTACCGGAACTTACTATTCTCTCAAAGCTCGCCAGCTCAACATGGCCGTGCTGATCGCAACCGGAGTGCTTGCCGCATATCTTTTTAGTGTTCTCCTTACACTCGTGCGCCCGGGAAGCGAAACATTTTACGAGGCAGCGGCGTTGCTTGTTACCTTCGTGCTTTTTGGCCATTGGATGGAAATGCGTTCGCGCCGAGGTACTTCGGATGCCTTGCGCGCTCTTTTTGATCTTGTACCGCCCCAAGCCACTGTGATTCGAGGCGGTAAGGAACTCACGATTCCAAGCGCTGAAGCAATCAAAGATGATGTGGTAGTGATTCGGCCCGGAAATAAAATCCCGGTTGACGGCGAGGTTATTGATGGAGAAACCTATATTGACGAATCGTTGGTGACTGGCGAGTCACTACCGGTTCATAAAAAGATCGGCGCGCAAGTGGTCGGCGGTTCTATTAACAAACAGGGTTCTATTAAATTCAAAGCAACGAAAGTAGGTGGCGAGACAGTGCTTGCGCAAATTATTAAGATGGTGGAGACTGCCCAGAATTCAAAAGCTCCCGGCCAGAGAATCGCCGATAAAGCCGCTGGCGTACTTGTAGTTGTTGCGATCGGGTCGGGGCTCGCCGCTTTCTTTGGCTGGTATTTTGTCGCTGGCGTCGGGCTTATTACCGCCCTCACTTTTGCCGTCTCAACCGTTGTTATCGCTTGCCCCGATGCCCTTGGTCTCGCAACACCGACTGCCGTTGCGGTCGGCACCGGTCTTGGCGCAAAGCATAATATTCTTATTAAAGACGCGACAACGCTTGAGAAAACATCAAAAATAAACGCGATGATTTTAGACAAAACCGGAACGCTTACCAAAGGAGAGCCGGAAGTCACGGATATAGTGTCATTTATCGAAACTAAGCGACCGGAGATACAAGCGAATATTCTTCAAATCGCCGCTTCTATTGAAAAACATTCCGAGCATCCTCTCGCAAAAACCATCGTTGATAAAGCCGCAAAGGATAAAATGGAATTGCTAAATGTCTCAAAATTTGAGGCAATAGCCGGACACGGCGTGAAAGGATTTATTAATGAATCCCGCCTCGTGCTTTTAGGAAACCTACGCCTTATGGAATCTCATCAAGTATCCGTGAGTTCAGAAATAGGTCAAAAAATAGAACAACTGCAAAACGAAGGGAAAACTGCAATGCTCTTGGCTCTTGATAAAGAAGTAATCGGCGCAATCGCCGTTGCCGATACGCCCCGAGAAAATTCAAAACGGGCGGTCGCCGAACTTCGCAGGAATGGAATAGAAATTATTATGATCACGGGAGATAACCAGCGCACCGCCGAAGCAATCGCCAAACAACTCGGTGTTGAAAGAGTGTTTGCCGACGTCTTGCCCGCAGATAAAGCCAAAGGGGTCAAAAAACTTCAAGATGAGGGAAAATTTGTCGCGATGGTCGGTGACGGAATCAATGACGCGCCGGCGCTCGCCCAAGCGGATATCGGTATTGCTATCGGGGCCGGTACCGATGTAGCAATTGAAACCGGTAACATCGTGCTCATGAAATCAGATCCCTATGATATCGTAGCCGCAATTCGCTTAAGCAAGGCGACTGTTGTCAAGATGAAACAAAATCTTTTCTGGGCGGCCATTTACAATGTGCTTTCCATTCCCATTGCTGCCGGAGTTTTCTACAACTCGCTTGGTTGGTCGTTACGCCCCGAAATCTCTGCGCTTTTGATGTCAGCTTCCTCCATTATTGTTGCCACCAATGCGGTACTCCTGAAACGGGTTGAGCCGTATTTGAAAAAATAGAAAATTATTCTTTCGCCAGCACGTTTTCTGCTTCTTCAAGTTTGATAGAAAGAAGTTTTGAAACGCCGTCAGACCCCATCGTGACACCGTATAAAATCGGCGCGATGCTCATCGTCGCCCGGTTGTGAGTAATAACAAGTAGCTGCGTTTTTTTGGAAAGCTCTTTGAGCATAACAGCGTAGCGGCTTGAAT
>Ga0209542_10021451_pt1 | contig 10121 bp, 9 predicted proteins | sample RifCSPhighO2_01_FD_184028 | JGI IMG/M metagenome (GOLD analysis project Ga0209542, IMG submission 184028) | Soil microbial communities from Rifle, Colorado - Rifle CSP2_plank highO2_0.1 (SPAdes) (version 2) | ecosystem: Environmental > Terrestrial > Deep subsurface > Rock core/Sediment ...
GAGCTTATGCTGGGATCAGGAAAATTTCATTCAGGAACATGTATTACCGAAAAGATTGGTTCGCCAAGGTAATTAAAGGGCGGGGGGCAGGTCTGCACCAGGGACGCTAAAAAAAGGGCCCGCAGGCGCCCTTCGGCTATTCGAAAGCTTTTTTAGGTACGACTAAAAAAATAAGGAGATGGCAGGTGCAGAAAACGGCAGGAATTCTGGAGCTCTCGGCAAGGAGGATGCACAGAGACTGGATGCCCTCTTTACGGAACTTACGGAGGCGGCTAGCCGGTCGCTTGGCTACCAGGTGAACCAGAAGTTCGATTATTCGGACTTGGGAAGGTTCCTTAAATTCTCGTTGAACAACGCCGGCGACCCGTTCGTGGGCATGACATACGCCATCAACACGAAAAAATTCGAAAGGGAGGTCCTTGAATTTTTCGCGGGCCTAATGAACATTGGGAGGGGCGATTTCTGGGGTTATGTCACGCATGGCGGCACTGCAGGCAACATGTACGGCCTGTACATCGCAAGGGAAAAGCACCCGGAGGGAACCGTATACTTTTCCGCCGACTCCCACTATAGCGTTGCGAAGAGCACCGATGTCCTGAGGATGGACGATTGCATCGTGGAATCCTTGCCAAATGGCGAAATCGACTACTCCGACCTGGAAAAAAAAATGCTAGCACACCCCAACTCCGCCCCAATTGTGGTTGCCAACATAGGCACCACCATGACCGGCGCGGTCGACAGAGTGGAGCGCATAGCTGGCATCATTGAAAAGCTCGGATTCCAAGAATCCTACATCCATTGCGACGCGGCTCTCGGAGGGATGCTGCTTCCATTCCTCAAGGGCTCGCCGCCATTCGATTTCCGCCTCCCGATCAGCAGCATGTCCATAAGCGGCCATAAGATGATAGGATCGCCGATCCCCTGCGGGATCGTGCTTATAAGGAAGGGATACATGGAAAGGATAAAGCGGCACGTGGAATACATCGGGAGCTATGACAATACCCTCTCCGGGTCTCGCAACGGGCTAAGCCCCCTTATCATGTGGCATGCCATCAAACGGCTCGGGATGGATGGATTTGAAAAGCTCGCAGGCGAATCGAGGGAAATGGCGGAATATGCGCTAGGAAAGCTCCAGGGGATTGGCTGGAACGCATGGCTCAACCCCAATGCAAATGTCGTCGTATTCGATAGGCCATCTGATCGGCTCGCAAGGAAGTGGCAGATTGCAGTCCATGGCAGCATCGCCCATATTTATACCATGGGGCATGTAACAAGGGATATGATAGATGGGTTTGCTGGCGAGCTGGCAGAGGAAACCAGCCAGAATATTAGGCCAATTGCAGATCAAGAAGGAATAAAGGAGGGGAATCAGGAACCGAAGTAATTTAGATGTCATATTTTGCAAGGTGCCTGACGCCGAAATCCGTCCCGTACCAAACCCAGTCCGCAAGGGCGTGCGAGCCGTAGGCGATGAATGCAAGGAGTGCAATCCCCCATGAGCTTGTGAAAAGGAAGGCGAAGAGCGCAAAAGCCACAATATACTCAATTGAGAGCAGCCACCTGCCTTTCGCATACCATTCCTTCTTGAATTCAGAGCGGGGGTGCTGCCGGTACTCGGGCGGCATGAAATACTGGGAGCGAAGGAAAAGCAGCAGAAGGATGGCAACGACTCCCGCAGAAAGGCCCATCATCCAATCCCCGGAGTTCGCGAACCCGAAGACATACGCGGCCCCGAACGAGATGAGCGCGGCGCCGATGAACTCCCATTTCTCATGCGTGAAATCCGGGAATAGGCCGCCAAATATTGCGATGATCCACACCGGAAGCGTGGGCTCGACATTTAGGATTGCAGCCGTCCACATCACTAGGATGAACGAAAGCACGAAATGCGACAATGGGCCCATGTTATTATTACTCACGGAAGGGTTATTTTAACATTGGGAATTACAGATTAGGTAACATGGTAGATTACAGGCCAACGGGCATCAAATGGGTTTGGGCACACCGGAGGAACATGGCCCTAACGCAGGTCGAGCTATTTTCCGAAGGGCTGAAAGGGGAGGGCTACTTTCCGGCAGTCCGGTTCAGCAGGCATAACTATCTTGCGGTTTTCACCCCCGGTGAAGGCGTATACATTTTCTATGATGGAAAGGAGCAGGAGAGGAACACAAAGGCATTTCAAGATGACATATCAACAGGCAGATGCACGCCAAAAAAGCTCGGGGCACTTTCCAGCAAATTTTTCGGAAACGTCAAAAAGGCGTCATTGGCATTCGGAGAGGAGAATATGCGCAAATTTGGGGATGCGCAGCTGCTTAAGCTTTTTTTGGAGTTCAAGAGCGCAATGGCTATTGGCCCGATAATCACAGTGCAGCTTTGGGGCATCGAATGCTGCTGGGATCCCCATTTTGATCTCTCAAAATACCTCATCAGGAAGCTTGCCGAAATGGATGAAGGAGGTAGTTACCAGGAGTGCGTCGAAACCCTATCTGCCAGCAGGGAAAAAACAATCCCCTTCAGGGAGCGTGAAAGCTTCCTTGGGATTGCCTCAAGGATCCAGATGAACGGCGAAGTTCAGAGGGCATTCTTCCTGAATTCCCCTATCCGCATCGAGCAGGCCTTCGAGAAATACCCCAATCTGAAACGGGAATTTGACAGGCATATCACCGATTATGCATGGACAACCAGCGAGTACAAGAGCGCGCCTTGGACAAGGAGCCAGTGGATAGAGGCATTCAGGAGGGATTTGAGGAGGGATTGCAGGGCGGAGCTGGCGGATTTACAGCTTGGCTACAAGGCAGCATTGGCAAAGAAGCGCAAATTGCTGCATCGCCTAAAACCTCCAAAAAAAATCCTGCGCATCCTGGATGTCCTCGAGGAATTAACCAACCAAAGGGACTGGGCGAAGGGGAATTATTCGGAGGCCTACCTGAATTGGCAGCCATTCATTGCCGAGTTAGCTAGGAGGATGGACTGCAGCAAGGAAGATGTCACATTCCACACCCTAAACGAGATCGAATCATTCCTTATGAAGGGCGAAAAAGTGCCGCGGCGGGAAATTGAAAGGAGGAAAAAGGGCTACATTGCAATCTCGCATGGAAAGCCATTCAAAATCTATTCCGGAAACCAGGAGGCCATACTAAGAGGGGAGGGGATTTACAGTCAGTTTGCCCTCTCCGAAAAGGCCTCTGCAGTGCACGGAATTGTAGGTTGCGGCGGCTTTGCAACCGGGAAGGCAAGGGTCGTTAGGTCGCCCGCAGAAAGGGATTTGGTGAGGGAAGGCGAAATACTCATCACTTACATGACAACAATGGAATTCACGGCCGTTTTCCGGAAGGTCGCGGCAGTTGTGACGGATGAGGGCGGGCTTTCCTCGCATGCAGCAATAGTAAGCAGGGAATTTAGGCTTCCATGCATTGTTGGCACAAAGAATGCAACAAAAGTGTTTAAGACGGGGGATATGGTTGAAGTTGATGCCAGCACGGGAATTGTAAGGAAAATCAAGTAATTGAACCGGAATTAGGGAAATGGATACGCGCCTTACTTCTCAATCTTTCTCACTTTTCCAGTGAACGCATTGACTTCTATCCAGTCGCCGTCCTTCAATATCCTCGTTGCAAACTTCGTTTGGAGCACTGCAGGCGTCTTGAACTCCCGTGCGACGGTTGCAGCATGGGATATCATCCCGCCCATATCGGTGACGATTGCTGATGCGAGCTTGAGGAAGGATGTAAGCTCTGTGGAGATATCGTGGGAAACCAGAATGTCCCCCCGCCTGAATTTGCGGCGATCCTTCTGCGACCGGACGATTTTCACGACGCCCCTAACTTTTCCAGGGTACACTCCAAGTCCCTTCAATTCGGCCAGCCCGGTTGGAGCATTGACCTGCATCAATTTCCGTGCCAAATTGCCGGCCTCGTTCCCGGAACAAACCCGGACCATTCCACGATCCATCAGGACTGCGCGTTCATGCATGCGCTGTCTGATGAGTTTCTTATCCGCTTTCTTTCCCAAGGAAAGCAACGCGCCCATTTCCTCTGGCAAGAGATACTGTGTTTCAAGCCAGGTAAGCCCCAGCCTCTTACCGATTTCCGACATCAGCGGGCGCATCAGGAATAGGCCCCTCACCACGAGCTCCTTGGTGTGGTCGAGCAATACCGCCATCTGCTGCATCACTTGGACGAGTTTTTTCAATTTTCGGGCGCGAGGGTGGGCGGAAAAAAAGCGCCGTTGTTCAAGCATGGTCGCCTTCAATTTTAAGGAGGGTGATTTGGGCCGCAAAATGAGGTCAGCCCCCCTCCTATCCAAATGACTGGCTCGCTTAAGGAGCTGGGCCAGATAATCCTGCGCGTTCCAGGGATGCATCATGTATTCCATGTGGAACCAGCCGCATTCGCCCTCAAGCCTGGAGAGGAGCGTTCGGGTCTTAGTCAAACCCGCAAAATGGCGGAAAGCGCTTTTCCCAAATTTCCTCCTCTTGAAATATGAGAAGTATTCCCCCTCCAGCAGCAAGAAAAGCTGCTCCTCCTTCCGGGGAAGGGAGAGCCTTGGAGGTATCAGCAGAATTGCAGAAAGCCGGAGAAGGGTGCCCGGATCCGAGGGCTCGCTGCGGTGAAGGCTCCTTCTAAGTTCAGCCATGAAGTAATCCTTGAGGTTCTGCGCCAGCAAGCCGAAGAGCATCGGCGGATGGTTCAAGAACGCCCTCAGGCATGCAAAATCAAGGTCCGCCGCAAGCCGCTCATTAGAAGCCCGGGAGTAGTCCTTCCTCAGCCGCTTCCTCATTTGGTTGAAGGGGATTTCGTAGAAGGAGGCCATCCGCCGGAAAAAATCCGCTCCGTACCTGCCCTCCCCGAATTCCCGTATCTGCGTTCCAAGCAACCCGGAAATCTCATCCTCCCTGAGGCAGAATGCCGCGGGCTCATTTTGCGCGTACGTGAAGAAGTGATTGAAACGGAAGGAAGTGCCCGGCATCCTTCGATGGAACACGATTGCGCAGCCGTAATTTGAAAACAGGGGCTTGTTCCTTGTGCCGGTGTCGATGAACTTTTTAGAGGCCATTTTCCTTCCCGGAAGGAAGCTTGGGCGGAAGCCTATTTAAACGTACTTTTCCTTTATTTCAGGAGGGAAAACTAAACGGATTCGGATGGGCTTATCGCATTTAGCTTTAGGGTAAATGGCCCCATCATTGATTGAAAAAAGTGTAATAACATGGAACTCCTACCTGTCTCAATAAAGACCATCGATGCGCTTCAGAGGAACAGCAGCAGCCTCCAAAAGCAGCTCGAAAAGAAGGGCGAAGTAAAGGTATCCGTAAGCAGGGATGGCAACCTTGAAATTGATGGTGAGAGCGGGAATGTTTGGGTGGCGGAGCAGGTCATTAGGGCGCTCGACTACGGTTTCCTTCCGCAGCATGCTTTTAAGCTTTTCAATGATAACTATTTCCTCGAAATCATCGACCTAGAACTCGTCCTTCCAAATGAGAAAGCGATCGAAAGGTACAAGGGACGCATCATCGGCGCTGGCGGGAGGGCAAAGGCAACAATAACGGAGCTGACCGGCGCTTTCGTCGCGGTGCACGGAAACAAGGTTGCGGTCCTTGGGGAGTTCGACGATTTGCAGCTGGCTAAGGAAGGCATACTCCGGCTGCTCGAGGGCTCGCCGCATACGGGCGTATATGCCTACCTGGAGAAAAAGAACAGGGAAAGGAAATACAATCTGAAATGAGTGGAATTAATTCAACATATCATACTATTCAAAATAATCTTCAAAATTACATCAGAAAAATAAACTAGTGAATGTTAGCATGGCACAAAACAAGCCCGATCCGAGGGAAATGGCGCGGCAGGCGGCAAAGCTGGTTGGGACAAAATTGGACCAGAGGAAAGAAGCGGAAAGGAACGCAGCGAATAAGCCCCAAACTGCGGCCGCAGCTGCAGGGGGGGCAAAGGCGGACCCTAACTCAATGCCAAAGGGGGCGACTGGCACGCCGCAAAAAGAGCCGCCACTGGAGGACATCGAGCACCAGCTCGCAAAGGAATACAAGGAATACTCCGTTGCAGAATTCTTCAAGAAGAACCGGCAAATGCTGGGGTATTCGGGAAAAGTGCGCTCGCTTACAACTATCATTCACGAGTACGTCACCAATTCGATCGATTCAGCAGAGGACGCGAAAATCCTGCCGGACATAAAGGTGGAAATACAGGAAATTAACGACCACCTGAAGGTGATTGTCGAGGACAACGGCACGGGCATACCAAAATCGAAGGTGGGGAATGCCCTTGGCGAATTGCTTTCCGGGACCAAGTTCCACCAAAGGAGGCAAAGGAGGGGGCAGCAGGGTATCGGCGCCAAGGGGGCAACGCTGTTTGCGCAGATAACCACCGGCAAGCCCACAAAAGTCAAAACCAGCCTTGGCAACTACAAGATTTATGAGTGCGAAGTGTCGATCGATGTCAAGAAGAACAGCCCGATCATAACAGGCGAAAAGGAATACAGCGGCAACTACAGGGGCACGAGGATAGAGGCGGAGTTCGCCGAAGTCACCTACAACCGCTCGGAGTATTCCGTTTACGAATACCTCAGGATGACGGCAATTGCAAACCCGCACGTGCAAGTTACCCTCATTGAGCCAACAAAGGAAATCATCGTATTCCCAAGGGCGAGCACCAAAATCCCGCCCAAGGCAAAGGATTCGCTGCCTCATCCCCTGGGCATCTCAACCTCCGACCTGATGGATATGGCCCTTGTTTCCCCAAACCGGAAAATATCCTCGTTTCTCCAGCAGGAATTCACTCGGGTCAGCTCCGACAAGGTGAAGGAACTGCAGACCATGTGCCCTGCAGTTGATTTCAACCGCGCTCCGGGCACCTTGCAATGGCCCGAAGCCGAGCAGATCGTGCAATCCTTCCAGAAGGTGAAATGGATCGCGCCTGAAACGGATGTGCTGATCCCAATTGGGGAAGAGCAATTGCAAAAAAGCCTCAAGAACCTATTGGCCCCGGAAATGATGAGGGTTGTTGTGCGAAAACCCCACGTTTTCAGGGGAGGGATCCCGTTCATGGTCGAGGCTGCGATCGCATATGGGGGAAAAGCCGGCTCGGAGGCATCCGCCGCCGCTGCAAGGGGGGATGAGAAAACCCCGGGCATCCAAAGGGCCGGGGAAGTGCTAAGGTATGCAAATTCGGTGCCGCTCCTTTTTGACGCAGGATCCTGCGCCACCATGGAGGCGGTGAAGAGCATTGATTGGGCAAGGTACGACCTGCGGAAATGGGAGGAGATGCCGGTTTCAATTTTCATTAATTTTGTATCCGTTTACGTGCCCTATACAGGAGCAGGCAAGCTTGCAATTTCCCAAGAGGAGGAAATAATAGAGGAGATAAGGTCCGCGCTGATGGAATGCGCCAGGGACATTTCCATGTACCTGCACTCATTGCAAAAGGCGGAAGACCAGGAGAGGCGCAGGCAGATATTCTTCAGGTACATTGGCGAGGTTGCCGAAGCCCTCCACGACATCAAGGGGGTTGAGAAAGTCAAAGTGCAGGAAAAGCTTCGGAAGATTGCCGAGGAGAGGACCAAGCTCGCAGAGCAGGAGGAGGAATTGGAGGAAATCGGCGTTGATGAGGATATGAAGGAGGAGGAGGAAAAATAATTGGATGCTTAGCACCATGGGGAAATGGCAATATACTGCGTTGGGGGGAAAATAAACGATTCAGGACGAGCATCGTTCATTCAAAAAAAAATAGGTAAATGATTTATGGCAGAAAAGAAGGACATTGGCGGGATGGCAAAGCGGGAGAAGAACCGCGGCGAGATTCTCATACGTATCGGCAAATTCGCAGACAACCTGATCGCGGAGATCGACAGGGGCGACAATCCGCACATAGATATTCCGGTGAGGGGCTCGAGCAACGTCGCATTCGACGAGAAGAACAAAAAAATAGTATTGGGTGAGAAGGTGGCAAAGCGCTACCTCTTCAACGTCTCCCATGCAAGGCGCTTCATGCAGACAATGCTGGTTGCAAGCTATGTGAAAAAGGATTTGCTGGAAAACAACCTCACTGCTACCCTTCGGGACCTTTACTACGCCAAGAAGCGCACGATCACGGGAACCAAGGAGGATACGATAGATGAGCAGAAGGAATCCGACCTTGCGATCGTGGACTTCGAGGTTTCACTCGACACTTTCAGGGAAATGCTGCACCTTCGGGCCGAGCCCAAGGGAAGGATGGCGGGCATGATGACGATAAAGGATTATGTCAGGGAGCGGGAATCACTGATCGACCTTGCAAAGCTTGGGAGCGGCGGGCTTGCAGTTCCCTCAATTGTGGAACAGATCGAATTCGTCGATTACGACGTAGAATACGTGCTTGTCGCGGAAAAGAACGCCATTTTCGATAGGCTCAACGAGGATGAATACTGGAAGAAGAACAAATGCCTTTTGATGACCACAGCCGGCCAAGCCGCGAGGGGCGCCAGGAGATTATTGCAGCGGCTAAGCGATGAACTAAAGCTCCCGGTTTACTGCCTAACCGACGCAGACCCGTACGGATGGTACATCTACAGCACGATGAAATACGGCTCCATGGCGCTTGCGCACGAATCCGAGAGGCTTGGCTGCAAGGAGATGAAATTCCTTGGGATGAGCATTTCTGATATCGAGCACTACGACCTCGAGGGCGTCACGATCAAGGCAAAGGAGGTCGACATTAAGCGCGCGCAGGAAATGAAGGCGTACGATTGGTTCAAGGCAAAGGAGTGGCAAAAGGAGATCGACAAATTCCTTGACAAGAAGATAAAGGCCGAAATCCAGTCGCTCTCATCGAAGAACCTGCAGTATATCTCGAATACTTATTTGCCCGAAAAGATCCGGAATAAAGACTTCTTGCCGTAGTGGCAAATCCCCGATCCAAATCCCGCCTTCCGGAGAAAATCAAGAATAAGGATTTCCTGCCCTAAATTCCACTATTTCTTCCCCCTTTGGAGGGCGGCCTTGAGCTTTTCAATTTCATCGGGGCGCAAGCCATTCAGTACATCTTCCATCAAGTCCCTGCCCCTAACCGGCCTGCCGACTGGATGCTGTGAATTAGGGGGGCCCTGGATTAGCGAATCCATTTCCTTTTCGCCAAAGGGCCTTTTGGGTTTTTCAGCCATTTTGCCGCTCATCTTAAAGTAACTTCTTGTTGAGCACATCTGCAAGCTTGATGCCGCAGCTAGAATCCTTGGTCATCTCGACTTGCAAATCGATGTAATCGGAGAGCTTTCCTTGCCTTATTTGCCTAATCAGCATCTCCTGCACCTGGAAGATTCCTGAAATGCAGCTCATCGTTATTTTTAGCATTAGGGGCTTTTGCTTTCCCTCAAGTATCTCAATCCTCTTTATTGCCAGTGCCGATACCGTGTGGATGTCCATATGGCCCTTGTTGAAGGGGATGCGGGCCCTGCCCTCCTCCATATCCAGGGCGTCAGCGATTTTCACAATGCTTGCCTCGATGGATGTCGCCTCTATGGACTCGTCATGCCCGTAGACGCATTCCAATATGGATAGCTTCTTCTTGGGATTGATATCCAGCCCCTCCATCATGTTTGCCGCAAGCACGGAGCTGTGGAGGAAATGCTCTGCCCGGTGGATGGAATTGCCCACATCGTGCAGGAGGGATGAGAGCAGGAGGATAAGCTTCACATCCTCCTCATTGCCACCCTTCTCGGCGATGAAATCTGCAACAACATCCCTTTTCGCCAGGATGGAATAAATCCTAAGTGCGTTCCTGGCAACGATTTTGCCATGCACTATCCCATGGTCGTTATACCCCATCCTGCCCTCCACAAGGTCGTTGGCGGCCTCGCAGGTTTCCCTGTATTCGGCTGAGCCTGCAAAATCGGCGTAGAGATTGGCAAGGGATTTGTTTGGCCCAATCAAGGCAACGATTTGCTTATCAAGCGATTCCTCGATCTTCATCAATCAAACACCAAGCCCCGCACGGATGAATCCTACCGCAACGGCAATCAGCAAAAGGCCCATGACCCGCGAGGTGATGTCGATCACATTGGATCCCACGAGAATTTGCAGCCTTCCTGCATTCAGAAGTATGCTCCAATTCGCGAAAAGAGCGGCCGCCGCTGCA
>Ga0209542_10021452_pt1 | contig 10120 bp, 12 predicted proteins | sample RifCSPhighO2_01_FD_184028 | JGI IMG/M metagenome (GOLD analysis project Ga0209542, IMG submission 184028) | Soil microbial communities from Rifle, Colorado - Rifle CSP2_plank highO2_0.1 (SPAdes) (version 2) | ecosystem: Environmental > Terrestrial > Deep subsurface > Rock core/Sediment ...
CTTTAGCCTGTAAGAAAGAAATTACTTCTAGAGTTTGAAAATCCTTCGGATTTTAAGCGCATTCACCAGTAGGTCTTACGCAGAAAAAAGCTCCAGACCTACCGTACTCTGCGCGGAGAATAGACTGAGTATTAGCACAATCAGTTTCTCTTAATTTGCCATCGGGAGCAGGCAATTTCAAACGGTGACAATTTGTCACCACTTCACTTCCTTCCTCTCTCAGCCTTTGACTGAGCTTATTCCAGTATTTTCTGGTGGTTTGGAAATCTTCTTGTTCTGTTAAAACAGCAATGATATCAACTACAGAATAATACCATTTATTATTATACCATAATCTCCTAATTCCCTTCCCCTGAAAAACAATAAGCGATTTGTCGTTATCTACCATCTTTTATATTAAAAGCAGTTACTTTTTTAAATATTTAGCCTCAATTCTTCCAAAGTGTTTAAACGAGGGTATCTCTTGCTCGTTTGTCTCTATTGCTCTCTAGTCTTCTCTCACTATCGAAAATTCCTTTTTCTTCTATTCAAACTCTTCAGGTGTTTTTCTACCCATTGCAAAATCTCCTTACTTTTAACCAACAATCTTTTCGTATTTTCTGCATCATAAATTTTAGAAGGCAGATCGACAGAAGCATCAAGATAGCGCGTGTCAACAAACTTAGGAGTTAATTCTTTCAAAAAAGATTCAGATTTCAATTCCTTCTTTAACTGCTTCTCTTACTACACTGATTTGCTTCTTGTCAAAAAAACCGCCCACCACTGGTGTTGAGCCCGCAGGCGATCACCAGTGGCATGCTCGCTTCGCTCGGGGCGGTTTTTCGACCATGATTTTTCCAATCAAAGAGATGGCTACGCCACCAGTGAAAATACACTGGTGGAAAAATCATATTTTACAGCAACCATAATGGTTTTTTATTAAGTACGTTTGAATAATGGATGATTTTCATTATATTGAATTAAATCCCACAAGTTTCCATAAAGATCTTCAAATACAGCCACTATTCCATAAATTTCTTTTTTGGGATTTCTAACAAACTTAATACCATTAGAAATCATTTCCTCATAATCCCTCCAAAAATCATCTGTATTAAGTGAGAGAAATACTCTTCCTCCATTCTGATTTCCAATAAATTTTTCTTGTTCTGGTTTTGATGGTCTTGCAAGAGTTAATGTCGTTCCATTTGATCCAGAGGGAGAAACAACCACCCATCGCTTATTTTGCTCAGCCTGAAAAATATCTTCTACTAACATAAAATGAAGCTTCTTCGTGAAAAACTCAATTGCTTCATCATAATCCCTTACAACCAACCCAACATGTATTATTGATTGCCTCATAAGTCTAGCCTCCGAAGAACATTACCTTTTCCTAAGTCGTTCTCACAGGTGAAAATCAAATAAAAAGCGCCACAGGCCGGATTTGAACCGGCAATCCTAAAAGGACAGGATCTTTGGTATTCGAGGAGATCTGAAGGACAGATCAGCCCTTAGCAATCTTACGCTTTATTAAAATTTAATTCAATAAATCTGCGCAATACCAGGTTATGCGACTGTGGCAAACAAACTAAAACAGAAGAAAGCTTTTCTTATATAAACTTTACTAGCTAAATTAGGATTGGTTTTATATAAAGAGAATTAAGAACATTAACAATAACTTGAAATAAAAAATACGTTAATTATTTAGAGGTTTGCTGTCTGTGAATTTTTGCAAAATAAGGAACAGCAACAACATAATCTTCTCCAAAACCTGCAATATCGCCTTCAATGGCTTCACAAGTTTTCCTTAGCTTAGAGACAGCGCGTTTTAATTCAACTAAATCTTTCTCTTTTAACGGCTTAATATTAATCAGAGCAATTGTTGAACCCTCACGCAAGACATCCAATACTTCTTTAATGTCCTCAAATTCTTCCATCACGAAAGGCCTTACTAAAACCCTCGATTTCTCCTCATGGACTGCTGGAGACTCTAATTCCACGTATTCCTCTACTTGCTCCTCCCTATCCTGCTCTTCTTCGGCCGGTCTTATAAATTTATCTTTTAATTGTAAAAAAAAATCCTTCATTTTTACACCCTCTTCCAGTTTAACCCTTTACCATGCAATAGTCCCATCTCATATATAAATTTTATCATATTGCAATTGTTATTATCCCAACTTAAATAAGTTAGAATATGCTTTTCTTTTTCTCCCCCTCTTCGTCGAATAAGCTACAGTAGCCCTCGGCAGGCTGAAAGTTCCTAAAATATTTAATTTGGCCCTTATTTTATAAGTAATCAGACGATGCTCATGAGCGTCGCATTCAGCTAAAGACCAAACTACTTTAGTTCCGCTTTTACCATGCCGGATTTCTTTTGGTTTTACAGTTCCTAGTTCCAAGCTCTTCTCTACGTTGGCAATAGCTGGAACTACATCAATAATATCAATATGCTGCAGCAAGGATTTAGACCTATTACTTAACTCTAAAGTTATCTTTATTTCTGATAATGCACCGTCATCACCACTTTTAATAGTGACTGCTTTTTTCTTCAAAACCGCCGGTGATTTAGCATAGTAGTAAAAACCTAAAGCTACTAACGATAACAACAACAGATAAAATAATATACGGTAATTAGTCGCATAAGTCAGATCAGCAGATTCGTTAGGTTTCAGCTCAACTTCCCAAACCAAAAACCGTTCTCCGTCTTCAACTCTAGTTTCAGCATTGCTTCTGGTGAACAAAGCCTGCAGGAAAGAAACTGGATATTTAACTTCTTGAGCATTTAGAACATTACCGCTATTAGTTACTTTTAAAGTAGTTAAAATTTTGAAAAAGTTAGTATTATCTGAATATTCAGTTTCGAAAGGGGGCAGTATCGTCACAATAGACACCTCTTTCTCTAAAACTTTTATGATCTCTCCTTTATGTTCAAAAACAAAAAAAAGTTTGTAATCTTTTGGCTGCTGAAATCTGCTGGGAGTCAAAGTAAATTCTACTGTTTTTTTACCTAATCCAGGCAGATTGACAGGAATTTCCTTGGAGAATTCATTAATCTCGCTTTGTATTTTAACCACCAAGTCCGACAAATCTAAAGGATTGCGATTTTCAATAAATAATTTTGCCGAGACCGACTCTTGCGGATCAATTTTATCATCCATTTCTATATTAGCTCGTATTGTCGGCAGGTAATCCTTTGGTTTCTCTGGCCCAAGATAAACTTTTAATGATTCTTCATATCGTTCTCCAGAAATACTTTCTACAGATATAGAAACATAATAAATACCGGGAGTAAATTTTTCCAGAGGCTCGGCTCTAATAGTAGTGGTATGGCGAGACCTTGGCGGCAGAACTATCACTTTATCCCTTAACGGATAAGGATCAACATTCCAACCTTGTCCTGAAGTCAGTGAAAACACGCTATACTTTTGTTCTTGACTTATTTTGTTATGAATAGTTAATTTATATTCGGCAGCCTCCCCTAAACTAATTTGATTATTTATTGCTGTCACACTTATCTCTGAAGTAGATTCAACTGCTAAAGCTAAATTGACACTAAGAATACTAACAATTAAAACTGAAATAATATTCCACCGCACTGCTTCCCACCTCAAGAATTTCAGAAGTTACTTGTATTTAAAATCTTCGCTTTAGGCGTACGTATTTAGTCTGGGCAATGAGCATCAATACAGTGAGCCTATTTGTCAATCACATAGGGCAAAAAGGAAATTCTAATGGGAATTTTTGCTCTCTGTTTCTTACAACCAAAGCGAACTGATGCTCATTGTGTAAGAAGACTAAATACGTACCTTTAGGCAAGAATAGATTAGTGATCATTTCATACTAACTTTATATTCAAGAAATAGATACATTTATATACAATATTCTATTCATTTGAATCATAAAAATGAGGAACTTAGATGGCAGAAGGATTTAGAGGAGTTATTAGTCTTTTAGACAGAATTGGAGTATATGACATTGTTTTACCGTTTCTATTAGTATTTACCATTATGTTTGCCATCCTAGAAAAAACTAAGATCCTAGGCCTAGAGAAAATTGAAGGCGAGATGATGCCTAAAAAGAATCTCAATGCCATGGTGGCTTTAATAGTAGCTTTCCTGGTAGTAGCTTCTACTAGGCTAGTGGCAGTAATAAACGAAGTCATGGCTAATATCATCTTGCTATTAATTTTAGCAATTTGTTTCTTGCTGCTAGTAGGAGTATTTCATTCTGATAAAGAATTCAGCCTGGATAAGTCACCTTGGGTAAAATTTTTCATGATTTTTATGTTCATTGGCATTGTGGTTATTTTTCTAAATGCGTTAGGATGGCTGCAAGAAATCTTAAAGGTTTTAGAAAATTTTGACCAAGATTGGGCTGCAACTTTGGTATTCATTGTTTTAATCATAGGTTTCATGGTTTACATAACCTGGGACAAGCCGAAAGGCAGTAAAAAGGAGGAGAAATAAGATGACATTTGTTGACACACTAATTAGGTATTTTCAAACCTACGGTATTTTAGACTTTATTTTGCCATTTATTTTGGTATTTACTATAGTCTATGCCATTATGCATAAAACTAAAATTTTAGGGGATGATAAAAAGAACTTTAATGTAATCATCGCTCTAGTATTGGGATTACTGTTTGTAGTCCCTCACATCTTAGGCACCTATCCACTAGGCTACGACCCCGTAAAAGTATTAAATGAAACCCTGCCTAGTATCTCTTTAGTAGCTGTAGCTGCCATAATGTTATTACTATTAATGGGAATTTTTGGAACTGGTTTTGCCGCCTCTGCTAAACCAATTATTGCCATCATTGCAGTGGTATTCGTTGCTTACATCTTTGGAGCATCATTAAACTTATGGAGAGGCCCTTACGATATTTTTTACTGGTGGACAACAGAGGTTACTGAATTGTTGGTAATCATTTTAGTCTTTGGTTTAATTGTTTGGTTTGTAACTAAAGAACCAGGGAATAAGGTTAAGGTAGCAGACGCGTTAGGAGGCGTTGACAAATTCCTGGGGAAATTATTCAAAAAGGATTAAATTAAATGGCAACAATTTTAGATGTTGGGATATTAAATTATTTTGATTTTATTTTCCCCTGGATATTGGTTTTTGCATTAGTCTTCGGACTGCTGCAAAAAACTAAATTTATTACAGACAGCATCCACATTAATGCTGCAGTTAGCGCAGTATTGGCTTTTATGGTGATTCTTTCAGATGCTGCAGTAAAAATAATTAATGTCATGATCCCATGGTTAGCTGTGACTGTAATCTTCTTAACCTTGCTGTTATTGATATTTCAATTATTAGGGCTGCAAGAAAAGGATCTCCCAAAATTAGTTGCAGATAAAGCAGTTTATTGGCCGGTTCTGGTAATAGGCATAATTATCATCATCGCATCATTCGGAACAGTTTTTGGCCAGTCATTAACAGAAGCATCCCTCGAAGGAGGTATAGCTATTGAGGAAGGACAAAGTACAGCCACTGGCGATTTTAGAACAAATATTTACGCCATTTTATTTAACACTAAAGTTCTTGGGATTATGGTTTTGTTCACTGTAGCTATATTTGCCGTATTTTTATTAAGTGGAACATAGGATAAAATTAAAATTCGTAAATAATAAGTCAGTTCCCGTTAGCGCGATGATGGAGTCTTATTATACCACTAAATATTCATTGACTTCTTACACCTTTTGGTGTTATGCTCACCAACTAAGCTGATTACTTACTAAAATCCTAAGATTTGCTATTCCAATAAATCCAGCGTTTATACAATACAATTAATACTATACTAATCACAGCAATATCAATAAATACAGTAAAAATAAAACTGTTAAAGAGATTAAAATTTCTCGTTAATAATAAGACTATGAAATATAATACAGCAAATAGAATCAATCTATCTTTTTGCAATCTCGGTTTTATTGGCGATAAAAATTGAATCAAACCAATAGCTAAAGCCATTAAAGCAATAATAATAACTGCCGGAGTATAAAGGAGTATTTCTATAACAGCAGTAACAACCGGCGCAGATGTAAAGAAAAAAGCCACTGCTAAATATGAAAATAGAGACAAACCTTTAAAGATTAAAATTATCCATAAATAAAAAAATCCGCGTAAAAACCACTCTAATTCTTTATTCATTTCTCTTTTAAGTAATATGCTTCAATTTTCTCCTTCCATTCTACTATCGTTTTAACTTCCGCAATTAATTCTTCCAGCTTCTCATCAATTAACTACTCCTCATAACCTTCAGTTCTAGCTTTTTTCTTTCCAGTTATGCTCTTTAATTCCTTGACATTCTCTACAAATTCAGGGATAACTTCCTTAAACACTCTGCCTACAGCTTTCAGTTCAGTTCCTACATCAGTCATGCGAGAATCATAATCATCCAATTTTCCTAGGACACCTTGATGAAGAACATCAAAATCCTTCTTAAGCCTATCCAAATCACTCATCATGCGAGATTGCCTCTCCTCTATTTTCTCTTTCCATTCCACTATCTTCTTAACTTCTGAAATCAATTCTTCCCATTTTTCATCAATTAGATTTTCCGTCATCTCTTCTATCCTATCATAAATGCTGCCCTCATTAGGCATGGCTCCCCTTGAAGCAGATGGACCAACTTCAGACATACCTGAAAAGTAAGAATCATCCATCCCGCCTCCCGGCATAGGTACAGGAATATCGTTCTGCGACAGGGCTGCCTCCACGTTTTCGGTAGGATGTCCTTGCCGAGTTAATTCGTCTTGTATTAAATTATCAGTCAGCCCTTGGCTTCTCAGACTTTCAATTTCAGCATTAATATCAGTTGGCATGATGTATCACCTTTCTTTTAATCTTTTTAGATCTTTCTTTTTTTCGAGCTTTTCTTTGGCGCGCAGTTTTTCTAACTGTTTTTTTCTGGGTATTTACTGCCCGCTTCAGAACTCTATGAATTCTGTCTACATGATTTTCAACTAGCCTTTCTACATCCCTCTGGGTCACAAAATTTAAAGGGCTCCACAAATCAACATATTTTTTTAAAGTCATTACTTCTTCTGCTCCAGCTGTCTGTTTAAGCTCCTTGATAATGATGTCCATTTTTTGTAAAGCTTTTTCCTGTTGATGCTTTAATTCCATTAAATCCTCATTAATGCTTCTAATTTCTTTCTTTAAACCAGCTGTTTTTTTAATAGAATCATTTTTTAGAACATCAACCTCTTTTAAGAGATTATTGACTTTACTTTCCAGGCCTTTTACCCACATATACAATTTAGCTGAATTAAAACTATCTTCCTGTTGTAACTGTTGCATAACCATCTTTAACCTCTTTTAATCTCTTAAATACTTGACATTATTAAATATTACTCTTTAAAGTATGTGTTTAGTTAAGTTGGTGAACAGTATCAATTGGCGAGTGACATCAGCAAAAATGCATAAATCTGCGAAAGAGGTCGTTCCTTACATGAAATGAGAAAACTATTCATTTCAGTACCGAAAATGTTCTATTTTCGTGTACGGGAAGGCGCCGCATTTAAAATAAACATAACAAGAACTAACTGGATAATGTTCAGCATGAACGCAACCAGATATGTAATCTTTAAATCAGCTCTGTCCGGAATAATTCCCTTAAAACCTAAGATTATTTATAACCTCTAACCATTAAGGTAACCAATTAGTAACGTTTTAGTTGCAGACAAAATGGTATTATAAGTTTTTCCGCAACTAAAGTTTGAAAGACAGATATAAATATAACCCATTTATGTCTTTCATTATTTTACAGAAAACATAATAAACAACCAGAGATTAGTTAAAATAACAATGGTGCTGACGCATAAAACTTGTTTTGAGACTGAAACCTTCCACGAGGGAGAAAATAAAATCTTAACTATTTCAGCAGAGGTTTGTTCATTCCCGCCTTCAATAGAATATAGCAGTACCTGCATGGCTAAAGTCCTAGAAGCTCTGATGGCCAATTCTGGAATCTCAATAATTAAAATAATGCAATTGAGAGAATATGAATATGATTTTTCGCAAACAGAATTATTGAATGAGCTAGCTTCATTCTACCGAAAAATTAACCAGCAAGAAAGACATAAGCATTCTCATTTAGTAGCCAATCCGCAGCATGAGCGGTACATTCGTGGGAGTTACGCGCAATTCCAACGGCTGATTTCTAAAAAATTAAAAGAAGATCCACTGGCGGCTTTCATTGAATTAAAACGCCTTGAAACGCGTGAAGAAATTAAAATAAATCATATTTTTGATAAAAGACATGCGGTCAGTCAGCAGCATTTTGTTAACTCTATTAAATATATTGTTAATGAGTTGGAAAATTTAAAAATAATTAAACTCTTAATGCCGCATACTAAAGATTACGAACTGGGCGGCAGAGAAATCTATGGGAATATATTCCATCCCACCACTCGTCCTGATTTCATGTACACTAAACTGATTACTGAATTTCCAGAGGGTGAAATTTTAGAAGGCTACCAATTTTCTGCTACAGGGGACATCTGTAATATTAACATTTTCAGTTTTGAAGATAATATCAAAACGTTATACCATTTAACACCGCCTGAATTTCTCTTTGAAGAAGAGCTGTATGAACTTCTGGATGACGCCAAAAGAATCATGTCAGAACATAAGCCGACGCGTGAAGAATTTGTTGATCCAGCCAGAATGAGAGAAGTATTTCTTAGTATTGGCAATGATTTATTGCAGGATTTAATCACACAAAAACAATTGCAGGTTAAAGATGAGGATATTAACCGACTAGCCAATGCCTTATTAAGATACACAGTAGGCTTCGGTTTAATTGAATTATTGTTAGCCGATCCAAAAATACAGGATGTTAACATTAATTCACCTAACGGAGAACTGCCTATTTTTGTGGTTCATCAGGATTATGGTGATTGTTACACCAATATTTATCCGACTCGCTTAGAAGTAGAAAGCTGGGCCACTAAACTTAGATTGCTTTCTGGCCGTCCATTAGATGAAGCTAATCCTATCCTAGATACTGAATTAAAAATTCCAGGATTTACTTCGAGAGTTGCAGCCATTACCGCGCCATTAAATCCAACGGGCTTAGCCTTCTCTTTTAGAAGACATCGTGATTATCCTTGGACTTTCCCCTTATACCTGCAGCCTAAGATCCAATATTTTAACTCGATAGCTGCTGGATTGCTGAGTTTTATCATTGACAATAACGCCACTATTTTAATTGCTGGAACCAGATCCAGTGGCAAAAGCAGTTTACTCGGAAGTTTTTTAGTTGAAATTCCTCGAAAAGCTAGGATAATTACCATTGAAGATACCTTTGAATTGCCTCAGGAATCATTAAGGAAACTAGGTTACAATCTAGAGTCTCTAAAAGTGGCTTCAGCCTTGGCTGCGCCTGGTTCTGAAGTTGATCCATCCATAGGTATAAGATCTACCTTAAGACTAGGAGACTCTGCTATCTTTGTTGGTGAAGTAAGATCAACAGAAGCTATTGCCTTATTCGAAGCCATGCGAGTAGGCGCAGCCGCCAACGTAGTAGCAGGAACCATCCATGCTGATTCTCCTTATGGAGTTTATGACCGAGTAGTTAACGATATTGGTGTCCCAAAAACTTCATTTAAAGCAATCGATATTATCGTAATAACCAATCCAGTTATTTCTGGACTTAAAAAGTTTAAAAGAATTTTAAAAATAACTGAAGTAAGAAAAGAATGGGAAAATGACCCCCTGCAAGAAGGAGCTTTTGTTGATTTAATGGTTTACAATCCTAAAACCGATCAATTAGAGGTTACTGATGAATTAAAAAATGGCGACTCTCTGATTCTTAAAAGAATGGCCGGCAGGATTAAAGAATTTGCTGGCGATTGGGATGCCGTTTGGGAAAACATCCAGCTGCGGGCTAATTTTAAACAAGCTATTGTAGATCTATTTTTACAATCAGGCAAAAATTCAATATTAGAAGCAGAATTTGTGATTAAAGCTAACGATGTTTTCCACAAATTGTCTGCAGAGCAGAAAATAAGCAATGAAAGAATCTTGTTTGAATTTAAGGAATGGCTAAAGCGAGAAGTAAAAGAAATAGAAAAATAAGGATAATTGACAATATTAACTTTAACCAAAAATGTTTTTAAAGAAAATGGCATAAACAAAT
>Ga0209542_10021454_pt1 | contig 10120 bp, 14 predicted proteins | sample RifCSPhighO2_01_FD_184028 | JGI IMG/M metagenome (GOLD analysis project Ga0209542, IMG submission 184028) | Soil microbial communities from Rifle, Colorado - Rifle CSP2_plank highO2_0.1 (SPAdes) (version 2) | ecosystem: Environmental > Terrestrial > Deep subsurface > Rock core/Sediment ...
AACCTGGGGTACTGCTTCCTTCCGCAAGTTAGCCAGTTATAACTTTCATACCGATACCATTACTGTATCTACTCTTTTTGCAGATGCCAGCCCTGAAATCCTGGATTATCTGATGTACCATGAGATGCTGCATAAATACCATAAGTTCAAACATCATGAAGGAAGAAGCTCCTTTCATACCGGCGCCTTCCGCGAAGACGAAAAACGCTATCCTCATCATGAATCAGTCGAAAAAGAGATCGAGAACATCATCAGGCGAAAAAAATATGGTGCAAGAAAAAAATCAGGTTTCTGGAACTTATTCGAGTAAAGAAACCATGTTGGAGAAGCTAACTGAACATTACAGCTGGTGCCTCAAGATGGGGAACGGTGGCCATGTGGTAGGATATTACAGCGAGATTCCGGAGAAAATTCAATCCGAATACATTTTTCCTGAGGGAAAATTTACCTTACGAAGCGTGGAAGAGCGATTTTGCAGGTGGGATTATGATCCTTTTCCAGCCTAAGCCCAGCGATATCATACAGAAAATAGAATTTTCTGTGGTTTTGAAAGATAAGCCTTTCAGAAACATTTAAAAATAACCCCTAATATTTTGTAGGCATGGAAAAGAAATCAGTAAGCGTGGGAAACCTTAAGAAGGGCGACACCATCCTTATCGATGACGTACCATGTAAGATTACCGATACGGCAACTTCACGCCCGGGAAAACACGGACACGCCAAAGTAAACTTGATGGCAGTAGGCATCCTTGATGGCAAGAAACGGCAATTAGTCATGCCGGGCCACGATAAAGTTGAAGCACCTATCATTGAAAAGAAATCCGCTCAGATCCTTTCCGTAACCGGAAATTCAGCAAATGTTATGGACATGGAAACCTATGAAACTTTCGACATGGAAATTCCTGAAGAATTAGCAGGAGAAGTCAGGGAAGGGAAGGAAGTGTTGTATTGGACCATCATGGGCGCAAAAGTCATGAAGCAAGTTAAAAATTAAAGTGATATACTATGGCAACTAAATTCGATGAAGCATTGAACCGATTGATCAAAGGTATTTTTGTCTGCAGAAACTGCAAATCAAAAATCAGAGCATCTAGTTTGAAAGTCAGCCAAGGCAAAATTAAATGCAGAAGCTGTTCTTCTGTAAAGCTTAGGCCGAAGAGGAAGAAGTGATCAGTTCTCTTAAAGATATTCTTGATGATTTTCAGTGTGGTAGAAGAGAAGCTAAAGAATTTTTGGATGATTATAAAGATCATGTATCGGGCGAACCACTAAGAATGGATGATTTGGTAGATGCTGAGAATCAACCAACCGACAACAAGATTCCTGCTTACTTACGTTCTTACTCTCCTTTAGAAAAGGTTGCGTATGCTATTGGAATCTTTTCCAGACCTAAGGCAGTCTATGAAATGGTTAAATTAGTTTTTTCTGGTGACAATCAAGGGATTAGTCAAGAAGAAATTGAAGAAGATTTAAAAGAATCTAAAGAAAAGCAATAACCTAGCAAAAGTTTAAATATTTCTTTATTATCCTTTCTCTATGAAACCAATTACTCTAGAAGGCGAAGTAATTAAAGCAACTTTTTCTAAAGATTCAAAAAGCGAGCATGAAGCGGTTTGGTTAGTGATTGATGAAGATACTCGCTACAAACTGCAAAGAGAAGGAGGAAATCCTTTTCAAGATGATGTTTTAGAAAGTCTGGTAGGCAAATACATTTCTGCTAAGGGAATTGTTTATCGTTATTCTTTTATCATGGAATCATATCAGGAAAAAAAGTAAAAACTTTAAAACCCAAACACATATAAACCATTATTCTTTCTCTTTGCTATGATAGATGTACTTGCTTTTATCTTAAAATACAAATTCATCCTTATCTTCTATTTATTAGTTATATCTTTCATAGCCTTCAACTGGAAAAGGATAGAAAAGCAAGCTAAAATTATTTTTCTCTTCCGTACAAAGTTAGGATTAAAATGGATGGATAAATATTCCTCAAAATTCAGGGAATGGGTCATTCTCTTTGGATATATCGGCATGGGTACGGGTTTTGTGGGATTGGTAGTAATCTCGTATGTGCTCGTTAGCAATCTCTACTCACTTATCACCCAACCCGAAGCAGTATCGGGTGTATCATTAGTTCTTCCTGGCGTACATGTTCCCGGATTGGGAGTGCTGCCATTTTGGTATTGGATACTTGCTATCTTTGCCATCGCCGTGGTGCATGAATTCTCTCACGGTATTGTCGCCAGAGCGCATAATATCCCTGTCAAAAATACCGGCTTAGTCTTTTTCGGTCCCATCTTAGGAGCATTCGTCGAACCTGATGAAAAACAGTTACGTAAAAAACAAGATATTGTGCAATATTCGGTACTCGCAGCAGGATCGTTCTCAAATATTGTATTAGCAGTCGTTGCTTTATTATTCCTGAACTTTGCCTTCATGCCTTTGCAGGAAACCATGGTTGAACCATCCGGATTCAGTTTCGGCAGTTATGTTAACGAAAATCTTCCTGCCGCAGAAGCGGGAATTGAACCTGGAACTATTATCACCGGTATAAACAATCAAAAAGTATTAAACTTCCAGGAATTCAGCGATGAATTGGCTTTCTATCGGCCAGGGGAATCAATCGTTGTTAATACCGCTAAAAAAGATTACACCATCACGTTAGCAGCAAATCCAGACAACCAAAAAAAGCCATTCTTAGGAGTTTTAAACATCCAAAATGAATTTGACGTCAAAGAAAATTACCAAGCTGGCGTAGGAAAAGTATTGTACACAGTACTCTACTGGCTGACTGGCTTCTTACGCTGGTTATTCTTGCTGAGCATCGGTATAGGATTGTTCAACTTGCTTCCTTTACCTATTGTTGACGGCGGCAGGATGGCTCAAGTCTTTTTACACAAATTAAAAGGACCAGAAAAAGGAGAACGCTTGTACCACAAAGTCAGTTTATTCTTCTTGCTGGTATTGTTGTTAAACTTATTTTATCCTTTGTTGGTCAAGTTGCTGTAAAGCTATTGCATAAAAGTTATAAATCCTATCTTAACGGAAATGACTATGTTTGTTGACGATTCTCCCGAAATCACTTACCAAGAATTAACCACGCCGGCAATAGAACTATTTGGTCCGGATGATGATTACCTAGGATATGTCGAGGCGGTGAAAGATGATCTTGAGCAGCAAAAACTAGAAAATTATAATTCTGACCAGTTGGATGCTATCGGCGACAATTTAAATTATTCATTTGACGTACTTCTTGAAGAGAAAAGTGTCGAACGACTAAAGGAAGGATATAATATCTACAGAGATGTCAAGACGCAGCTTGATATAAAATGGCTGGATACATTAAGACAAGAATTTGATCAAAAAGCAGAACAAGAACGAAAAGAGAGACAGGAATACACACTTGAAGATTTTGTGAAGAATCCTACCAAAGGCCTAGCTTTTAGATCGATTTGGAGAGAAATGGCCGAAGACATGAGTTTTGAACATCTCTTTTCAGGAGGATGGAAGAGCAGAGCAGTCAAGACCGATCTAACTACCCTGGCTGCATTCGGATTATTTTCTTTCCCTCATGAAATGGTCCATGCTGGCGTAAATTTGGTTACCGGTGGAGTGAATGAAAAAATTGTTATAAACACGTTTTACGGCGGATCTTTTTGGGAAAAACTAATTCCCGGTGTCGAATCCCAATGGATGGTCCCCTTTCTCGGAGGATATGTGCAGACCGAAAACTCCTCGGCGGTAGGAATGATCGCTACTGCTGTTGCCCCATACGTTATGACTCCAGTGGGAATTTATTTAGCCAAGAAAGGAAAAGAAAAAGAAAGCATTGTTATCACTGCTGCTGGCGCCGGCCTGCTAGCTGGACATTTGGGCGGAGTTATCGGAGACTGGCGACTGGTTGGACAGAATCTCATCAAAGGAAGTGTGGAAGTAGTGCAGGATACTATAGGCGTAAAGACCTCTCCTGGGTACGAAACCGAGGCCTTGATCGCCATGGCTTTAGGAGGGCTTTATGTTGGAAGCAAAATCCTGGCCATATCATATAGGGGCATGAAGGCGACTGTCAATTCAGTAAGGAATTATGTTGCGAAGGAAAACTAAACTATGTTAGATTATAGTGAATTCAAAATAAAAGAATATGATTTCTGGGATTTATTCCTTCATGTTAATCAATATCCTTATCTTGGGCGATGTTACGCCTGGGCCAAACGGGAAGATGCTGATCAGATAACCGGCATAAAAAGTGGCGAGTTGGTAGAATTATTTGGAGATATTATTCCTAACTGGAATCTAGCCGTACAGCAATTATTTCAACATGATAGGCCTAATCTTGCAATTCTTGGAAACGAAGCATCTCATCTGCATGCGCATTTGATTCCTCGCTACAATACCCCAAGAACATTCTACAATATTACTTTTACTGATCCTAACCCGACTGGAAACTATGCTCCATATCCAAAACAGAAGATTGAATTAGATACCTTATTATATATCAGAGATTCTATCAAAGAAAAAATATAATTTATTCATGCTCAGCTAAATACTTCTCAGCTTCCATGGCCGCTTGACAACCAGTACCGGCCGCAGTAATCGCTTGCCTATATCGAACATCCTGCACATCGCCAGCTGCAAAGACGCCAGGAATATTCGTATTCATGAATCGGCCTGTAGTCAGATATCCTAATTCATTCATGTCTAGTATTCCTTTAAAGATAGAAGTATTGGGAATATGTCCAATCGCTAGGAATACGCCATCAGTCTTGAATTCAGTAAAGTTTCCATTCTTAACATTACGCAATTTTACGCCGGTGACTTTCTTACCATCGCCCAGGATTTCCACTACTTTGCTATCCCAGATGACTTTACATTTTGGATTTTTGAAGAAGCGATCCTGCATGATCTTAGAGGCTCTAAATTCATTTTTTCGATGGATGACCGTAACTTTCGTGGCAAATTTAGTCAAGAACTGTGACTCTTCCATGGCCGAATCGCCACCGCCAATAACTACCACTTCCTTTCCCTTAAAGAAAGCCCCATCACAGGTGGCGCAAGTAGTAACACCGCGACCTTTGTACTTTTCCTCGGAAGGAATACCTAACCATCTTGCACTAGCACCAGTTGCAACAATCAAGGTTTTAGTCTGAATTTTCTCTCCACCTAACAAACTCAGTTCAAAACCATCTTTTATTTTCTTGAACTCAGAAGCGATATCAACTTTGAATCGAGTGCCAAACTTCTCCGCTTGTTTTTTACACATCTCTACTAAAGCCGGACCTTGTACTCCATCCGGAAATCCAGGAAAGTTCTCTACATCGGTAGTTAGAGTAAGTTGCCCGCCATCTTCTGGACCGGAAATAATTAAAGGATTTAGGTTAGCTCGCGCTGCGTAAATAGCTGCGGTGCAGCCGGCAATACCTGTTCCGAGAATGACTACTTTTTCCATTACTGAATAGAAAAATAAGTGTTATTTAAAAGTTTGTGGGTTTGAATGAAGATTGTTTCATAGCTTTTATAAAAGCACTTTTTGCTGCATAATCTATAGTAGGAGGATTAAATAAAATGGATATTGCTAAAACTGTTAAAACATTATGGGGAATGAGCCTCGCAGGAGCAGGAACGTACATGACTGCTAGTCAAGGAACTCAGGCACTGGAAAATATCACCACAGATAACTTAGTTAGTGGTTCAAATGCAGCTCTGAGCGCAGCACTTGGAGTATGGCTGGTTTCTCGTGGTGGTGAATATTTATATGAAAATTTAAACTTACAAAATTCTTCGCCTCAGCAGGAAGAAAGATATAAAACAAAATATATGCCACTCGCAGATATCATGGGAAATATTGCCTTGGTCCCAACAGGAATATTTGCAGCTTATCACAGCTTTATGGCAGACAAGACTTTCTCCGGCGGATGTGCGGTTTTCATCGCTGTAAGTTGTGGCCTTGTAGTAGCAGCTGGTGCAAAAACACTTTATAATGCTTCAAAGGTTCCTGAAGAGAATGAACTAGAAAATCTGGTAAAATAAAATATTCTCGAAGTAATGAAATGAGTCAAAAAAACTTAAGCTCTTTGATGGGGAGCATTGAAGAAGCAGTTAAGAATTATCACGGCGTACATGCAGAGTTAACTGACACAGCAATCAGCATTTATGAATCAGCCAACAAACAATTAGTTGGACAAGTATTCTATCGAGATAATGCAGAGTTAGCTATTTTTCCAACCAACCCACAATACCATTCCTTAATGGATGATATTACTGATAGGCTTGAAGATATCACCGGACAAAAACTTAAGAGAACACGCACATACATCCCGGTGCTAGGAGAAGTTCTCGACGTTGAAGATACGACAAATTAATTCTTTTATTTTCTCAATTAAAATTCACCAGTATATAGTATAAAATAATCACAACTACATCTATTTATAGCAGCATAAGCAATTATTTTTATGAAATCGCTTACTGCTGTTGTAATGGCCTGTTCTCTGTCTTATGCGCCGGAAGTCTCTCCGCACCCTTTTCTTCCAGAATTCATAGAGTTGAAAGAATCTCATCAAGACACTGCCACAAATGATTTATACAACAGGATGAGAGGAAAAGATGATATTCTCGCCCTTTTCTTTGAAAGCTACGGAGAACAGCATAAAGGATTTTACGTGGGAAGAAACTTGCCTGGCGAAGAGAAGTACCTCCTTTTTCACGCTGATGATCAAGAAAATAGAAGAACTGTAGATATCAAAATGAATAGAGAACTCGAAAGTATTGAGAGTATTACGGTACGTAAGTTTACGGAAAAAGGAGTAGTGAAAGAAGTAACCATTTCTTCCCAAGACGAAGATGCTCTCCAATTGTACAAAAGAATGCTAGAAACAGCTACTGCCTACATAGATGATGCGGAAGTGACCAGACATCCAGTTCTGGGAAACTTTGCCAAGTACAATGGATTTATTGAAGATGAAAAATTTGTTTCGGCTCTGGAAAATTTGATGAGTAAGAATAGGATGTAAGTCAGAATCTCCCCAGCTTTCTACTTAATCAAGAAGAGATCTATCTACTTCTGCTAAATCTGCCATAAATTCTGGATCATCACAAAAGCGTTTGTAAACTTCTACCTTATAGAAGGCTGGGTAAGGATAGAGTGAAGGATTTTTTGGTAGAAGAATGTCATGTGTTTCAATATCCGGGCCATACTTTTTTTGACCACGATAAACAACTCCCGTAATTACGTCAAACTCTCCACCACGTGCAAAAGCTTCCGTAATTTTTGCAAAAAGATCGTAATTCCAGGCTTTATTATTGTAGGTAGAAGTCGTAAACCATAATTCGTCTTTATCCAAATCATCTAACAAGTGTTGCCATGGTTTACGTTCTTCATCTGGAAAATCACTTAGTCTTTGTACGGCAACATAATAGCTGCCGTCGATAGGTGCTTCTACATCAATCCCACTTCTAATATCCACATAAAAGTCCCGCAACTTTGAAAAATCGTCTTCATCCATTTTCTAATCATAAAACCTCAGAACCAGCTCCCTATGTAAAAATTCACCTTTTTATAAAGATTCCCTAAAAATAATTATGGAACGTTTGTGGTGTTAGAAAAAGAAAAAAATAATTCTCTATTCCCTCTCCTGATTCTCCAGCAAGTAATACGAAAGTAATCGTACTCCTGAACCGGTTGCCCCCTTACTAAGATACGCACCGTCAACCATCCAGTAGGCTGAACCAGCGATATCAACATGTGCCCATTTCGCTCTCTCCACGAACTTAGACAAAAACACGCCTGCAGTGATAGAACCGCCTTCATATCCCTTTCCTTTTTGGGAATTATTATTCAAATCACTTTTGGAGCCATCCATCCAGTCTTGGTACTCTTCAAAGAAGGGCAATTGCCACACTCGATCGCCGGAACTATTGCCAGCTTCATGCAAAGCATGCAACAAATCATCATCCTTCCCCATCACACCAGCAGCATAATATCCCAAAGCTACCACACATGCTCCGGTTAAGGTAGCCAAATCAATCATCACTTCTGGAGCATATTTTGCTTCCGTATAAGCCAAGGCATCGCACAGTACTAATCGTCCTTCTGCATCAGTATTGCCGATCTCAATGGTTTTCCCATTGAAAGCCCGAACAATATCACCTGGATGCTGCGCATTAGCATCAACCATGTTTTCACACAATGGCATGACTCCAACCAAATTCTTCTTTAATTTCAATTCCGCGGCAACTTTTACTGCCGCCAATACTGCTGCTGCGCCAGCCATATCCGTAGCCATGTCTTCAATGTACTTGGTCGGCTTCAAGTTATAACCGCCGCTGTCAAAGGTGATCCCTTTCCCTACCAAAGCGGTATATTTTCCCTTCTTAGAACCGTTGTATTCAAGAAGGACCAGCTTGGGCGGGTTACTGCTTCCAGCATTTACACCTAGTAAGGCACCCATGCCTTCTTTCTCCAACTCTGCTTTATTCAGAACTTTTACTTTCACCGAACTATATTGAGAAGCTACTTGTTTGGCAATCTTTTCCATGTATTCAGAATTCACGACATTAGCAGGTTCATTGACTAAGTCCCGAGTCATGTTTGTTGCTTCTGCGATCACTCCGCCTACTTTTAACCCTTCGTTAAATTCAGTGCCGCCAGTCCATTGTAAGACTACCGCGCTAACTGGTTTTTTCTTCTCCTGTTTTTCTTTGGCAAAATACTTGGTAAAACCGTAATTGGCTAACAACAACCCCTCTGCAGCTGCTCGGCCCAGTGATTGATGATCTGATTTATTCACTGCCGCTTTCTCCACAACATTGGTAGTAAAGGAAGAAAATAACCAGCATTTAGTGCTAGTGACCATTTTTCCCAACGCTTGACGTGCTTTTTCCACACTAAAGTCCTTCTTTTCTCCTAAACCTAGAACCACGACTTTTTTATAAGAGTGAGAAGATAATTTAGTTCCATACATCTCTCCAAACTTGCGTGAGAAAGCCTTTCGTTCCATGGCTGCTTCCACTTCTTCTGCTAATTCTTTGCTGAAAGATTTTCCATTATCCTTATCTTCTTCAAATAATCCTAAAAATAATACATCCTGTGCCTTATCCAAATCTTTGGTCATAGTTATCTTCATTTTTCCCACTCCTTTTTCCCATTAAGAATATCTTTCAGATTTAACATTCTTCAGCGCCACTCCTTTTTTCAATAAAACCTCTTTGGTTTCTAACACTAACTCCTTTAAGCCGCAGATATAAAAAGTTTTGTTTTCTCCATCAGCAGGAAGATGTTCTTGCACCCGGCCGGTAGCTCCATTCCATTTCTCCCTGGTTAAGGTAGGGATATAGGTGAAGTTTGGATGCTTTTTCGCCAATTGTTCGAATTCCCCATGCAGAAATAATTCTTTTTTCTCCTTGACGCTGAAGATCAGCACAAACCTTTTTTTTTTATAGTTAGGAAGGTGTTCCTTGAGCATGCTATACAACGGCGCAACTCCGGTCCCCCCGCCGACCAGCCAGATCTCTTTATTCTGATCCTCTTCCTCAAACACAAAATGCCCAAAGGGCCCTTTTATCTGGAAAGAATCACCTTTCTTAGCCTTCTTGAGCACTTCAGAAGCAAATCCACCATCTACGATTTTGATACACAAATCAACCTTACCTTTTTCTAAAGGCGGATTGAGAACAGAATATGATTTTAAGCGAAATTCCCCACCTTTTTCTATTCGTAAGGTTATGAATTGCCCAGCTAAGAACGAGAATTCTTTTGGTGCGCTTAAGGATAGAAAAATAACATCAGGTGTTAGTTTTTTGTTTTCTAGTACGGTTGCTTGGAAAGTATGTATAGGCATTTACCAAATACTGATAACCTCCTTTAAAAAAGTTCTGGAAGAGAAATATTTAAAAAACATTTTGTTATTTGTAAAATAATGATCTATCCATGCTCTTATAATAATCCATCATATTGCTTTGAAAAAAGAGCTTTGCCAAAGGCAGGGCCGATCACTACGGAAATCCGTGAAAGAATTGCTGAAACGTATAATGAAATAAGGGGTTGCGACCCCTTATGAACCCCTTCCGCCTCCTTACTCAGCGACTCCTGCGGGAGTAGCAGTATCTTCGTCGGCGGCAAAAGAAA
>Ga0209542_10021455_pt1 | contig 10120 bp, 8 predicted proteins | sample RifCSPhighO2_01_FD_184028 | JGI IMG/M metagenome (GOLD analysis project Ga0209542, IMG submission 184028) | Soil microbial communities from Rifle, Colorado - Rifle CSP2_plank highO2_0.1 (SPAdes) (version 2) | ecosystem: Environmental > Terrestrial > Deep subsurface > Rock core/Sediment ...
GAGCCTGTTTCCGAACAAGCCCGTGACCACCCTTTGATGTGTGGTTCTTTTCCGAGCGCCGGCGCATCCGGAGCCGACGAGTATCATGGCACACAGCGCCATAGCCAAAACCGCAGTTTTCATGAATTTCATACTGCACCTAGCCCTTCTCCCCTGTTGGGGTTATTAATTTGTTAATTCCGCCTACGCAACGCGCGCATTGAAAGCTCGGAAAACTATACCGAAGAGTCGGTTTCAGAGTCAAGAAAAAAATCGCAAAATTTCTAATACTGCTTTGCGGTTACGACCTAGAGCCATTGTCTCATTGCAATTTTCGGGGCCTTAAGGTATGATACGGTTCTATGTTAACCAAGCGTGTAAAAACAAAAATAGTTGACGAATATAAGGTGAACGAAAAAGATACTGGCTCCGCCCATGTTCAAGTTGCGGTGACTTCGCGGCAGATCGAAGAGCTCACAACGCATTTGCGAAAAAATCCGAAGGATAATCATTCCCGCCGCGGGCTTTTGAAAATGGTTAGCCACCGCAGGAAACTCCTTTCGTATTTAAAAAAGAAGCAGCCGACTTCGTACGAGAAACTTATTAAGAAATTAGATTTGAAAAAATAAATGCGTCCCGCTAGAGACCACGATCGTTTGGTGTAACAAGAATTTTATCGTGATGAAAGATATTGTCGTATGTCGGGAAAATTTTTACTGGTCGCTGATTGCGACCTGTTTCTAACGGGATGAGACCCAGTGAGGGTTTTACGAACCAGCGGGTAGGCATTTTTGTCGATGCCCAGAATTTGTATCACTCCGCAAAAAATTTATATCGCGGGCGTGTTAACTACGCCGAGCTTATTAAACACTTGGTTGCAGGAAGGCAGCTCATCCGCGCTATGGCGTATGTGGTGAAAAGCGAAGGCGTGGTTGAACCGCGACATCGTGATCGCGACCGAGAAGATTTACCGCGTCGGCCCGAGAGCGGGCTTTCCTCTGAAGCGTCGTTTTTTGATGCGCTTACGAAAGCCGGCCTCGAGCTTCGTATGAAAGATTTGCAAATTTTCGGTGATGGCCTTAAAAAAGCAGATTGGGACGTGGGCATGGCGGTTGACGCAATCAGAATGTCGTCCTTTCTGGACGTGATAATTATTGTCACTGGCGACGGAGACTTTATTCCGCTCGTGGATTATTTGAAGTGGGGCGCTGGTCGGCTTGTGGAAGTCGCGGCGTTCAAGCGGAGCGCGTCCGCAAAAATTCAGGAAGCGGCGGATAGGTTTATTAACATCGAGGAAATTCCTCGGGCTATTATTCGACGCTAGTCGAATTTACTGAAATTCCGCTATCTACGTCGTTGCGGGGCCCCAATTCCTCGTCGACGTATTGCGCATACGTCTTCCTCGTCATTTTCCCCGCGTCTTGTAGCTAGCGTTTTTCAGTAAATTCTTTACCTAGTAACGTCTTGATATTGCTCAGTGTATTTTTGATAATTTGCTTTTTTTGATTCTTTTCGATATGCTTACTGGAGTCTCGTCGGGAACCCTATACTTTGCAGACACGGCGATATTTTTGGTTATAAACCCTCCGTGGCTTTCGCCCGAAAATATCTCCATGTTGCTATAAGGGATCTATACAGACTCTTATCATCATGGCATTTCAGAAAAAACAATATTCAATTGAAGTTGGGGGGAAAACCCTCACATACGAAATATCGGACCTTGCCGGACAGGCGAACGCCGCAGTGCTTGCGCGCTATGGCGACACCGTGGTTCTCACGACCGTTGTGATGTCAAAAAAAGATGCGCCGCTCGACTATCTCCCGCTTAAAGTTGATTACGAGGAACGGTTTTATGCTGCCGGAAAAATTATTGGTAGCAGATTCATGCGACGCGAGGGGCGGCCTTCGGACGATGCGATTTTAGCCGGGAGAGTCGTCGATCGCTCGATCCGGCCACTTTTTAACGATCGGTTGCGGCGGGACGTGCAGGTTGTTGTGACAGTTCTCGAAATTGACGAAGAAAATGAGCCTGAATTTGTGGGGCTTATGGGCGCATCGCTCGCCTTGGGAATTTCCGACGTGCCGTGGAATGGCCCGGTTGCGGGTGTCGGTATCGCCGAGGTTAACGGGAAGTTTGTGATCAATCCTACAAACTCGGAGGTGAAAGAGGGATTTACATTCGACGCGTTCGTTGCGGGACTCATTGATCGGATTAATATGATCGAGCTTGCGGGAGACGATGCGTCGGAGAAGCGAATTATCGCAGGGTTTGCGGAAGCCCAAAAAGACATAAAACGCCTCGTGGAGTTCCAGCAGTCAATCATTAAAGAAATTGGTAAACCTAAAACGCAGGTAAAATTTTCCGAGCCCGAGTCGGCGCTTACTGCGGCAGTATCCGAATTTTTAGCGGGCAAACTCGAGGGGGCGGTGTATCAGCCGACAAATCAGGCGCACATGAGCAAAATTGGGGAGCTAAAGGACGCGATGTTCACGCATCTTAAAGAGAAGCTTCCGGACACCGATCTTAAACCCGCCGATTTTTTGTTTGAGGACGAGATAAATAAGATTGTTCATAAGAATGTACTCGAGAAAGAACAGAGGCCAGACGGACGGCGCATTAACGAACTCCGTGCTTTAAACGGCGAGGTCGCGCTTTTTCCGCGAACGCATGGCTCGGCGCTTTTTGTGCGCGGCAACACGCAGGCCTTGGGCGTGACGACGCTTGCGCCGACATCCGCCGAACAGCTTATCGAAACCATGGAAACAAATGAGAAGCGTCGGTTCATGCTCCACTACAATTTCCCGCATTTTTCAGTTGGAGAGGTTGGTTCATCGCGCGGTCCGGGGCGGCGGGAAATCGGGCATGGAAATCTTGCCAGGAAGGCCATTGAGCCACTTCTTCCTCCAAAAGATAAATTCCCATATACCATTCGAGTTGTTTCAGAAATTCTTTCATCAAATGGCTCGTCTTCTATGGCAACCGTTTGCGCGTCAGTTCTTTCTTTGATGGACGCGGGCGTGCCTCTCAAAAAGCCGGCCGCTGGAATCGCGATGGGTCTTATTATGGACCAACCACAAACGACAAACGACAAACGACAAAATTATAAGATTTTGACCGACATCCAGGGGCCGGAAGATCATCATGGAGACATGGATTTGAAGGTTGCCGGGACGGAAGACGGTGTAAATGCTCTCCAAATGGACGTGAAGGTGGATGGTATTACTCTTGAAATGTTGGAGAATGTTCTTGCACAAGCGAAAGATGCGCGGCTCGAGATACTAAAATTTATGAAGTCGCTTCTTCCCGCTCCTCGGCCTAAGATTTCCCCTTTTGCGCCGAAAATCAGGACGTTGAAGATCAATCCGGAGAAAATTGGCGCGCTTATCGGTCCCGGCGGGAAAGTGATAAACGGACTTATTGCAAAATACGGACTCACAAGCATCGATGTTGAAGAGAATGGAGACGTGTTTATTTTTTCAGACAAAGAAGAAACAGTGGAGGCCGCGCTCGCCGAAGTTCGTGCCATCACTCGTGAGTTCAAAGTAGGAGAAGTTGTAGAGGGGACGGTTGTGCGCATCCTCGATTTCGGCGCAATTATTGATCTTGGCGGAGGAAAAGACGGAATGGCGCATGTTTCAGAACTTAAGGAGGGTTTTGTTAAACAAGTAACAGATGTTTTGAAACTCGGTGATTTTGTGAAAGCAAAAATAATTCGCGTTGAGGACGACAGGATTGGGCTTTCTCTGAAGCAATTAAACGGAGCGTAGTTCTTTATTTCTTGGTTTTTCTATCCGCGAGTTTTTTGGCCACAGCCCCAAAAAGCCAGTAGCCTGCTTTCTAGGGCTGGATTTCGCTCCACGGAATCTAGATGTCAAGCGCACTCTTAGGCCGTGGAGCTTCACGTGGTAGAATAAATGTCATGAACACGACCGATGTGCACAGCGCGGAGCCGGTTATTCCTTCCGGCCAGCCCGAAGTTAAAGTGCGGACATTCGCGTCCGATATTCTTTCCATAAAACAGACCGGTGGCGGATTGCCGCAGTTTCAAACCATAAAAGCTCCACAACTTCCTCTCTTGGAAACGAGGAGCGGCGAAGTTTTTCCTTCTATCGCTGCGCGCCAAAGAACTGTACTGATTATTTTCTCTGTCGCGGTAGTCGCGCTTTTTCTTTTAGGCTATCTTTTATATAAAGTTTTTTTTTCCATTGGTTCGCGCCAAGAGGCGATTCCTCCTAGTACGACGAACGGCGAAAACAGTGCGAGCGGCACTTCCACAAATCCGGCTGAACCGCAACTTATTCATGAAACCGCTTTCAAGAGGTCGACTGATCAAAAACTTTTTTTCACTCTTGCCGATCCGACCGACGTTGCTTCCAGCCCGACCTCGTACCGAGAAAAACTTCGGACTGCTTTTGGCGAGTCAGACCCAACTTCAAAGTTTGTTGAGATAGAAATTTATGCCGCGGATGGCGTGAGCGCGACGGCGCGCGACGTTTTTTCCGTCGCCGACATCTTCGTGTTCGAAGAGTATCTTTTTGATGAATATTTCGGTGCCGACTCGACTATTTTCGCGTATCGGGAAGGCGAGGATTTTTGGCCCGGATATATTTTAACGCTTGCGGCTGCGGAATCCTCTCCGCTCTTAAAATCCGAAATAGCAAAACTTGAAGCGTCGCGGAAAATTCCCAATTTTTTCCTGGATCCAATCGAGGAGCGCGGAGCGTTTTATGATGAAACAGTTGGAAACCAGCCGGTTCGGGTCGCTGATTTTCTTTCCGGGCCACGGTTTGTTTATGGATGGGTGGACGGCCGGTTGATTTTGAGTACTTCATACGCCGGATTTGTCGAGGCGGCGTCGCGGCTGTAAATAAGGCTTAGCCACTAGCCATTAGCCAATAGGGTTTGGGGGTTAGTTTTCCCCGCGTTTTGTATCTCATCGATTTTAATCAAAATCAAGTCGCGTTGAGTAAATAAACATTGAGAAAAAAATCCGGCGGCTTCGCTTTTGCAAAGTCGCCGGTGAGATTTGAGCAAACTTCCAAGTCACTAGTCGTTTCCCACCTCAACTTCGAGTGGCGGGAAAAACAAACCGTTCTCTCGAAAGTAATCACTCGTTGTCGCGTCAGCGTGGTCATTTCCGAGAGACTTTTGACGCTGGGTTTCCGCAAGCGCTTTCGAGACGTCGGCGCACGCTTTGACGATCAGCGCCTGCAGGGTAACGTGATCGGAGATGAACTTTCCCGAAGGTCCTCTGCCCTGAATCAGGTTGATCTCCACGTGGCTTCCTCGGTCAATGAGATACCATCGCTTCGTCCCATCCTGAAGCGTGGCCATCAATTTTTCCAAGGCCGCCGTGATTTCTTGTGGGCATGGCATGAGCTGATATCTTTCGGGCTCGGAAAGATCCCAGCATTGAAATACGTATTCCGACTCGTGCCCGCCCATTCCATAGCGCGCCGAGATTCGAAGGCATTGATCGCTCATTACGGGTTTTTTAGGTGTATTGTTTTGGGACACCAAAGCTTCCTTTCGAGAGCAAACCCATTCATTAAATTTTCAACTTACTGATGTTAAAACCATAGCATATAGTCATAATTCCGTCAAACTTAATCAAAAACCCTTTATAAAACAAGGGTTAAAATCGATCAGTTTTATGAAACGTATGAAATTAAAGCTTATTTCTCCTCTTCTCCTTTCTCTTCCTCCCCCGGTTTTACCAGAGCAGTTTCCGGATTTTTGACCGCTACAAGCGTTTCCTTTTTTATCTCTCCCAAGAGTTTTTTGTCTTCTTTAAGTTTGTTTCGGACGTTATCAAAGCCGGTGCCGAGTTTTTCTGCTCCGAAAGAATAGCTTGCGCCCGATTTTTTGACGACGCCGTATTTCATGGCGGTGTTTAACACATCCGCTTCGTATGAAATTCCTTCACCGAACATAATATCAAATTCGGCAATTCGGAACGGCGGGGCGACTTTGTTTTTAACCACTTTCGCTTTCACGCGGTTACCTATCACGTGTTCGCCCTTCTTAACTTGCGCGATTCGCCGCACATCAATGCGCACCGAGGCGGCAAAGGGGAGCGCGCGTCCGCCCGGTGTCGTTTCGGGACTGTTGTGCACAATAATATTGTCGGCCAAGAAATTGTGATACCCCTTAATTCTTATATCAAACCGTTGCATGCTCCTTGTTTTTGGTTTTTCAATAATTTTCATTATCGGAACAGCAAGAGATCTAAATTCAGGTTCTGTGAATAACGGTTCGACTGCAAATCTATTTTTGTATTGTGGTAGAAGCTTATAGCTCATAGAGGGATGGACACAATACTTTATAAGCTGAAGAAACTTTTCGGAGTTCCGTTGATCAAAGTACATAATTTCTTGACCCCTAACAACGCCTAATCTAGATTTAAGATCGTATTTTTGTTCTAGATATTGTTTAAGGATTATCCGACTTTCGGGGGCGATGGCCTGTACACAGATTGTTATTCTGCCTTTATCTTTTGTTTTATTTCTTATATCTAAACAGCCATCATCTTGATACCATATAGCAAGAGACAATGGAGTTAAGGTCGAAAGAAAATCAGGAGGCAAGTACTTATATCCGTTTATGTATATTGATCGCCTCATTTCATAGAGTTCTGGCAGGGGAGTCATATCAAACTTTATAGATTTTTTATCTTTGTAGGTTACTCCAGAGATATTTTTGAATAAACTGGCTTTCCACAATAGATATTTCTCTTGTTTTAAGCCATGTCCCAAGCGAAAGCGGGTTCCCAGCGATACTTTATGGATTGTCGGACTTAAATTTCCGTCGCCAAGCAGACTCCCGCGAATAACTTCTTTTTGGAATTCACTAAGCCGACATACGGAGCTTATGAGAACTTTATCGCTGGTTTTCAGTGTTTCTGCCCGTCTCCATCCTACCGGGGTTAGCACAGGATGATTTGTGGTGCAGGAAAGTTGGGCTACGCCGCTTCCGGAAGGATCATAAACAGTAATCTGTAGAAATTTATTTGCCTTTCCGTTTTTATACCATCCAGTGATTTTCGCAGGTACAATTTTATTTTTCTTCCAATCAAATGAGAGAACTTCAGTATTTATTTTATTATTGACAATCTTTCCTATTTTTTCTTGGTTGCCATTAGCAAGATTAACTCTTGAAGTGTAATTAAGGCAACCGAACATCACACCGATTTTCATTCTGATTTGGTTTATAAAAATAATTAAGGTTTGCGTGTTATTTGCAAGCGCGGTGAGTTTCCGGAGAGCTTGGCCCATCATGCGCGCCTGACGGCCCATGTGCTGGTCGCCCATTTCACCTTCAAGTTCCGCGCGCGGGGTAAGCGCCGCAACGGAGTCCACTACGACGACGGAGATAATGCCGGAGCGCACCAAGCTGTCCAAGATATTTAGCGCATCCTCTCCGCTGTCCGGTTGAGAAATAAGAAGGTCGTTGATTTTAACGCCGAGCTTTGCGGCATACTCCGGGTCCATCGCGTGCTCCGCATCAATATATGCCGCCTTGCCGCCCTGTTTTTGCGCCTGCGCGACCACATTCATTGCGAGCGTGCTTTTTCCAGAACTTTCCGGGCCGTATATTTCGACGACTCTCCCGCGCGGCAGACCGCCGACGCCGAGCGCGAGATCAAGAGAGAATGAGCCCGTCGGGATGACGGCTACATCAACCTTCCGCGCATCGCCAAGCTTCATAATTGCACCTTCCCCGAATTTTTCCTGGAGGGTTGAAAGCAGATTATCGAGGTCTTTTTTATCTTCTTCTTTTGTTTTTTTATCTGTCATTGCTTTAGATAATAACACATTTCTATATCTTGTTTTCCGCCGGAATCGGATTAAGCGACGTGTCCGGCGTTTCGTAAATGATCCGCTGTACCAACATGGTTTCTCCCCCTAGAAATTTTTTCGCTCTTATTTCAATTGGGTTTATGCCTGCTTCGAGGACGAGTGTTTTTTTCCACTCACCGCCATCGCCGATTTCAACGAATTCCCCATTTATATATAATTCACTGCTGTTTTTGACCAGTCCTTCAATTGTTATATTTTTTTCTAGCGCGACGGCCGGGTTCCCGCTTGGGTACGTTACCGCAACAGTCGGCTTGCCAAAAATCTTGGGCGATGCCGCGCCGATTATAAAAATCACTGCCGCGGTCACAAGAAATATTGAAATCGCGTTTTTAGGAAAATATCGCCGCGTAAATTTATTTTTGGGAGGCGTATCTTTTATGATATGCAGTTTTAACTCGCTAATTTTTATGCGCTCCCACCATTCCTCGGGCGTGAATTCAAGAATTGCTCCAAGTTTGTTCATATATCCACGGATATAGGGCGCTGGCGGGAGCAAACTGAATTCATCGTGTGCGAGCGCCTCAAGGTGTCTTATTGATATCCCCGAAATTTCAGACAGATTTTTAATGGTCATCCCACTTTCCCTTATCCGTTCTTCTAAAAATTGTCCGAAATATTGGGTTCCCATAAGTTTTTAGTTTAGTATACTATGCCGTCTTCGCCGAGCTGGCCCAGAAATTCTCTTGGTTTTGCTCCGTCGCCAGGGCCGATCAGACCTTTTGCTTCCATGAGATCAAGAAGCCGCGCCGCGCGGGCGTAGCCGACTTTGAGCCGACGCTGTAGAAGCGAGGCGGACGCCTTCTTCGCTTCGGCGACAACCCTCACCGCTTCATCATACAATTCATCCTCGCCGTCTTCAAGGTATTCATCAAACACGCTTTCCGGTTTTTGCTCTCCTCCATTTCCATTTTTATTTTCAAAACTTACTTCCGCCTCATGCACCGATTCGTTATTTTCTCGGACGAAATCCGCAACCTTATTTATTTCTTCCTCGGTGACATATGCGCTTTGAATGCGCTTGGGCTTTGAGATGTCGGAAGAAATATAGAGCAAGTCTCCGCGGCCAAGGAGTTTTTCCGCACCAGCCGTGTCAAGTATTGTCCGCGAATCGATCTGGCTTGCAACCTGGAGCGCGATGCGGCTCGTGATATTCGCCTTAATGAGTCCCGTGATCACTTCGACCGAAGGCCTCTGCGTCGAGAGCACGAGATGGATGCCGGTTGCGCGGGCCATTTGCGCGAGTCGCACGACGGATCCCTCAACCTCCCTTCCAAAAGTAGACATAAGATCGGCGAGTTCATCAACGACGATCACAATATATGGCAAGGGTTCGTTTTTGCCGTTCGAGTTGTAGCTTTTCATGTCGCGGCACCCGGCTTGGAGGAGAAGTTCGTAGCGCCTGTCCATTTCACCAAGCGCCCAGCGGAAGACGCCGAACGCCTTCTTGTTTTCAATGACGACGGGGCTTACGAGGTGTGGGATCCGGGCGTATACCGAAAGCTCGACGCGCTTCGGATCGATGAGAACAAGTTTTAGCGTCGCCGGTGAGTTTTTATAGAGCAGTGAAATTAACAGCGTGTGTATCAGTATCGATTTTCCGGATCCTGTGGCTCCCGCGACGAGGAGATGAGGCATCCGTTCGATATCGACAAAAATAGGCTCGCCGCTCACGTCCCTGCCAATGACGACGCCCAACGGACCAGATTTCTGGAATTCCGGATAGTTCATTAGCGAGCCGAGTCGCACTAGCGCCGCGGCTTTGTTCGGGACTTCAATTCCGACAAGCGATTTTCCCGGAATCGGCGCTTCGATTCTGATTGGATGCGCCGCGAGCGCGAGCGCTAGGTCTTGGTTTAGCGCCGTTATTCGCGAGAGTTTTACTCCTTCAGCAGGTTTCAGTGTGTAGCGCGTTACTGCCGGACCGATATTAATTTCTCCCATTTCGACTGGGATGCCAAAACTGTCGAGCGTGCGCTTGATGACGTTCGCATTCGCGAGAAGATCACCCGTCGTCGGTTTTTCACTTGCGGATTTAAGGAGCGAAAGCGGCGGAGCGGTGTAGTTTGCGAAAACCTGAAATATGGGCCTTTTCGGTTTTTGTTCTGGCTTCGTCTCATATGGCGCGGAAGCAGCTTTCAAGATTTTTTCTTCTTCGGCCGGGGTTTTTTCCTCCGGCGCGTTTTCTTTCTTTTTTTCTTCGGGTTTCAATTTCTCTTCTTCAATTTCATCTATTTCATCATCAAATATTGTTTCGCCAGTTTCTTCCCCGGTCATTTGAAGA
>Ga0209542_10021456_pt1 | contig 10119 bp, 10 predicted proteins | sample RifCSPhighO2_01_FD_184028 | JGI IMG/M metagenome (GOLD analysis project Ga0209542, IMG submission 184028) | Soil microbial communities from Rifle, Colorado - Rifle CSP2_plank highO2_0.1 (SPAdes) (version 2) | ecosystem: Environmental > Terrestrial > Deep subsurface > Rock core/Sediment ...
AAAAAGAGAAGTTTTTTTGAAAGATTAACCGGAGCCCGTTCGGAAGAAGAAAATGAGGGTGCCAAGAAATTAAAAGTAAATGGGGACAAAAAGGACGGCGACTGGCTGGAGGAGGCGGAAGACGCGGAGCTGACGGTGGATTTGTATCAGACGCCTACGGAGATAATAATCCAGACCATGGTGGCCGGAGTTAAGCCGGATGATTTGGAAATTGACATCGCGAGAGATATGATTACCATCCGCGGCAACCGCGAGGAATCTCGGAAAATAGAAGAGGAGGATTATTTCGTCAAAGAGCTTTATTGGGGGAGTTTCTCTCGCACTCTGCAATTGCCGGCGGAAGTGGAGCCGGAAGAAGCCGAAGCCACCGAGCGCCACGGCCTGGTCACCATCCGCCTGGAGAAAGTGGATAAGGGCAAGAAAAACAGCATTAAAATAAAATCTATCTAAACTTTGGTGTGTCTTTTAAACTCGGCTAGAACTCATTTTACTAGAAATCCGACAGAAAATCTAAATTCAAACAAGGTCTCGGTTTTGCTAAAGCGATTTTTGGGGAGGAAGATTTAGCAAAACCTCGGCTAAATTTTAAAAAATTGCTAATGTGGTACGCTTCGCTTACCACATTCCTCTAAACTAATTACTACGCTCTACTAATGTGGTAATTCAATGGACTCGGAAAAGCGGAAACAAAAGTTTTGGGGATACGGATTCCGCTTTTTCTCGGCTGAATGTTTTTTGAAATTCGGCGAGATTCGGAATTCTGCCCGCAGGAGGGGTTTGGGGAGGAATGCGGGGACATTTTTAACGGGGTTTATGAGTAGAAAAAATAACTTTAAAATGCTAAAATGGAAAAATAACAAAATATTGTGCAATTTCATATATTGTGGCAAGCTTTTGGGATAAAAATTATGGTTAAATCATTTACAATTCACGATTTGCCCAAAGAAGAACGCCCTCGTGAGCGGCTGGTGAAGTTCGGCGAACAAGCGCTTTCAGCCCAAGAATTACTACAGGTTACTTTAGGCCGTGGCGTTGCCGGAGAATCGGTCGCGGTGATGGCTCAAAAATTGCTCACGCAATTTGGCAGTTTGCAAAAATTAGCCGAGGCAAGCATTGAAGAATTGTCTTCTATTAAAGGAATCGGATTGGCAAAGGCAACACAGCTCAAAGCCGTGTTTGAAATTGGCCGTCGAATTTCTACGCAAACTCCGTCTTATAAGAACAAAGATCTTAACGATCCAAAAAAGGTATATCAGATGATAAAAAGTAAACTCAAAGATTATCACAAAGAACATTTTTACATTATCGCTCTCAATAGCAGAAATCACTCAATTGCAGAAGTTTCAGTTGGTAGTCTTGATGCTAGCGTTGTTCATCCACGCGAAGTATTTGCAGAAGCTATTAAAAATAAGGCGGCGTCAGTTATTTTTGCCCACAACCACCCTTCCGGCGACCCCGAACCATCTGAAGACGATTTAGTTACTACAAAACAGTTAACGGAAGCGGGCAAAATTTTAGGTATTGAAGTGGTAGATCATATTATTGTTACAAAAAACAGTTATTTTAGTTTTAAAGATGGAAATCTAATATGAAGCATTATTTTTATTACAAAGATAAAAAACAAGTCGTACCTGTTTTGGACGACGGAAAAAATAAGCAGGCAAAAAAAAAGCTTACTCATATCCTTAAGACAAAAAAGGAATTAATACCCGATCACTTTATTGAGAGGTGGTCAGAGGTTGCTTTGTATAACCCAAGTGGCGATATTAAAAAAGCTAACGCGATTTTGATTAATGCGGAAGATGGTGCTTACGATCTATCCAATCCACTTAATGAGATGACGGGAAAAGAGTGGGTAAAGTTTAGTTGTAGCTGGTTTATTTTTAATGCTTTGCACAAAGATTTAAAAGAAGAGCGAGAAATATCTCCTAATACTCAGGATCATCCAGCTACATTTTCACCGACAATGATTGAGGGGTTTATAAAATTTTTTACTAAAAAGGGAGAAGCTGTGTTAGACCCGTTCTGTGGGATTGGAAGCACAATGGTCGCTTGCAAGCGAACCGGAAGGGTTGGGTATGGTATCGAGCTCAACAAAAAATATTATGATTTATCTCTAAAGCGGACTCCTGAGTTCAAAAAGACCATCTTTAACAAAAATGCGACCAACATCAAAAAATTAAATCTGCCTAAAATTGCCTTTTCGATATCTTCGCCTCCGTATTGGGATGTCTTGAATAGAAGTACTAAAGATTTCAAAAAAGACAGGACTAAAGACGGCTTTGATGTTAATTATTCGGAAGCAGAAGAAGACTTGGGGAACATCGGTGATTATGATCTCTTTTTAGAGAAATTAGCGAATATATATTTCGATATTTTCGATTTGCTTAAAGACGGAGGATATCTCGTGGTGATTGTGAAGAATATCAAGAAGGAAGGCAAAATGTATCCATTGGCATGGGACTTGGCACGGCTTCTCTCAAAGAAGTACATGCTCAAGGATGAGAAGCTTTGGATACAGGATAAGGTCGGCCTTGCCCCTTATGGATACCCCTCAGCATGGGCAAGCAATATCTTGCATCATTACTGCTTAGTGTTTCAAAAGAAATAACATGTCTTTAACCATTTCACAAATCGTAAAGAATATTGTTGACGTAAATGATATTAAACATGATCGTAAGTATTCGCGCGTCGCAAAACTTCACAAGTATTGGTCAAGAAAACCTTGGTTTGTTGTTGATCAGTATATCGAAAAATACTCCAAAAAGAATCATGTCGTTCTGGACCCGTTTTGTGGTAGCGGAATTATAGGATTGCAGTCAGTATTGGCCGATAGAAACTTCATCGGTTATGATCTGAATCCTTTTGCTGTTTTCTTGGCAAAAAACTCTATGGACGTGAGTTATGATCAGGTCTCTTTTGAGGATGATTTCTCAGTAATTAAGCAGACTGTCCGGGAAAAAATAATGTCTCTATATGCAACAAAAGACAAATATATTCTATACACCATTCTTGGAAAGAAAAACAGTAAGGACTATAACGCTGTCATTGCCGACAGTAGTTTCCGCAATAAGCAAAAAGTTAGTCTCTCCCAAAAAGAACTAGAGCCGACCATAAAGTTTCCTAAAAGCTTGAAGTATCCGGACATGGACTTTCCGGAGAAATTCTATAAGGATCGTTTTTCTTATAAAGGCGTGAAGCGAGTGTCAGATATGTTCACAAAGAGGAATCTCTTTGCTTTGGCAACGCTTCATACTGCTATCAATGCACTACCTCTAAAAAACAGAGATTTATTCATGCTTGCTTTCACAAACACCTTATTGCATGTTAGCAAATTAAAAGCGGAGAATGTTCGTCCTCTTGGTGTAAATAACTTTTGGATTCCGGATGACTTTATTGAGGAGAATGTTTGGTGGAGATTCATTGATCGAGTCGATAATGTAAAAATGGCAAAGGTGGTTATCTCAGAGAAAGCTTCACGTAACAAGGTCTTTAAGCCAGTATCAAAAATCTACAACAAGTCATCTCTGAAAATGACTGAGATAAAATCATCCAGCGTGGACTATTTGATTACCGATCCTCCATACGGCGACACCATCCAATACTCAGAACTTTCATACATCTGGAATTGCTGGCTTGAGAAAAAATTTGAGATCGAAAACGAAGTCATTATAAATCCCGTGCAAAAAAAGGGAGTGAGCGAATACTATGATCAGCTCACTGCTTTTATCGGCGAGGCGAAAAGAGTTCTCAAAAAAAACGCCTACTTCACACTGGCATTCCACAACAAGGATTTGAAAATCTGGATCAGCCTTGCGGAATTAATAAGAGATCATGGAATGGAGTTGATAGACATCTCCTCCTATGACACCTTCGGCAGTCCTTACAATAAAAACTGGGCTAAATTTTCGCCCAAGTCTGATTTCTATGTGACATTTGTAAATTCGCAAAATAAAACAAAGCCGAAGAATAAAAAAGCGATCTACCCCAATGAAATTGCAGATGAGATTGTCAAATGCCTTGGCAAGAACAATGACAAACTCTTTAATCTGAACAAGACATACGATCTATTCGTGGGCGTTGTGATAAGCAAGATTTTTGAGGGGTCTCAAGTCGCCGAGCACGAACGGATGAGTATTGAAAACATCACGAATCTCTTTCAGGATGTTCCCCGAGAGGAGAAGCGTGAGCAGAAAAAAAAAGAGGTTCAGCAAAGCTTATTTAAATTACAACACATATAATTTTATGGAAATTTACACTAAAGTTTTTTTTAATATATTTAAAGCTAACTTCGATTTCGAGATTATCGAGACTGAAATGGGACTTGCTGTCAAAATGCCTGCGAAGGAAGCTTTTATTTATAGCAGTATTACCGGTGCAGGATATTTTGAGAATCCGATCTATCCTTTCACTCCAAAGGGATTGATGAAACTTTTCTATAATGCGTTTAACTACAAATTCGTGTCAGGTATTTTTGACAATGGTGTCCTTAAAAACACGCCGTACATTTTGTCGCAAGCAAAGAAGTATTTATTTGAAGGCGATAAATATATCGTCCCCATTGAGTTTGAGTCAGAAGAAAAACTAATCGACCTACTCAAAACAAAGTTTGATCATGTAAAAGATCGGGAGGATTACATCATTCAACGAATTGAAACAAGTAAACATGGCAACGGAATGGAACCCTTTATGGAGTACCTCGCCGGTGAATACTTCCGACATCTTGGCTTCATTGTTGAGAATCAGATACCTCTCGCTCACGCTATAGGCTCTCCGGATTTTGCTGGATACGGTCTGAGTGAGCTCATAACTAAAATAAGCAACTACGGATATCTCCCAAGCACGGGTTTCCACATGATCGAGTTGGCACTCATAAGAAATTTCAAGCAAGGGACGAAGAACGAGACTGATCACGTTACTCACGACTTTATTGTTGGCGAAGCAAAAACTGGCAACCTCGTCATGACCAAACAGCTAGAAAAATATCTCAACACCGGATTGTTCGATCAAGGGTTCGAGATCCATCCGGCAAAGGCAAAGCCATCAAAGGATTATTTCGGTCTGATCAGTTTGGATGCCGACTTCAAAATAAAAATCACTCTCCCCGAAACCAAATACACGGCGGAAAATCCACTGTCACGAGAAGAGTATACGGTTTGGCTTGGGAATTACATTAAGTTTTATCTCATTTCAAATCTCACGAACGACGAGCTTAAGCAGTTCTACCTTGAGTCGAAAGGTGAAGAGATAAACAAGGAATCCGATCTTGTTAGTTTCGTCTTGGCGTTGGAGACGGAAGCGATTTTAGAGAAGATTAAATCCCTATAACTATATGGCATACTCCAGCGACGAAATCATAAAAAGAGAGATTCTAGATACCCTTGGCCACGAAACCAAAGGGATTAAACTTCGAATCTTTCCACAGAGCAGTAACGAGGATCAAAAGCCCTTTTCAGAAGGTGGTCTTACTTTTGGATTTAAGGGTGTTTCTTATGGCTCGTGTGACGCCGCATGGTATGTGGATGAGAAATGGGTGGACGGACTGAATGGTAAAGAAATAAACAAGAAGCCGGTGATCGCACTGGAAGGCACTGATGCTTTAAGCAGGAACTCCGCCGGTAACGCTCTCTATCAGAGATTCCATCATGCACTTGGCGGCGTAAAGAATGGCATCATCGGTGTTTATTATTTAAAAAAAGGTACTCAGAAAATTCAGCCAGACCTCTATGGTATGGCTTACTTTGCGTCTAAGGTGGAGAAAGGAAAATATTTAATTACAGATGACCTCTCCGTCGTTAAGGATTTGTTGGAGTGCTATCACGATCCTGTGGCATTTTCTGCTTATGTTGATGCATATCTTGAAAAAATGTATGAAATTTTTAATGTAAAGTTTCAGCAATTTTACAATGGGGATTGGAAAGAGTTTGCAAAAAATAGATCAACAATAATAAAAGATGATTATGTTATAAAATATGCTGGAAGAAGCAGAAGAAATTTTACCGATGGGTCTCAACGAGCGGGTCATATTGCAGTTGGTGAAATGTTCCTCACTAAATATTATTTCTATGATAAAAAGTTCTACTACCTATTTCCAAAAATGACACAAGAGGATCTAGAAATGTTGGATAAAAACAAAAATACTGATAAAGAATGGTTCTTATTACGTAATGAGCCAAATGTATTTATAAAGACCATCGATGATGTAGAGGGGGTCGATAAAAACATCAAGAAAAAACTTCTTCAAATAAAGGATGAACCATTAAAGGGTGAAGCTTTTATAACCTTCAATGCGTATACCAAAGAGATTGTATCTAAATTAGAATCGGGCGAATACCGAATAAAGGAGTGAAATATTTTTTGTTGAACTTGTAGAAAAAATCTTCATTATGAAAAATAACATTTTTATATTAAAATAAACATATGCCATTTAACCCCAAGCCAGAATATACGATATCACCCAAACTATTTCCTGTCGGCGATTTTTTTCGCTATACGGATGAATTTGTTACACGCCCTCCGTATCAAAGAAAAAGCGTATGGGGTACTAAGAAAAAACAGGCATTGCTTGATAGCTTATTTCGTCGATATTATATTCCAAAAATTGTAATTAGAGAAGTAAGGCTGGCAAATGATAGAGCTGTGAACGAAGTTGTTGATGGTCAACAACGAATTATTGTTGTACAAGAATTTTTTGCAAACAAACTTAAGTTACCAAAATCTCTTAGCGATGTTCATGCAGATTTGCCAGAAAAGTATCACAAAGACCTTAGTGCTGAATTCAAGAGATTTGTAGATAAAGAACTAATGTATGACGCTGATATAGTTAAGGGAATAGATGACCCCCGTAATCCACAACATCAAAAAATAGCCACAGAAATTTTTTGGCGATTACAACAAGGCGAGTCTCTTAATTTTATGGAAATAGCACATGCCCGCCTTGCGAGTCTGGTTAGAAATTTTGTTGTTAAATATGCAGATGATATTACCTTTGATTTTTCAAAATATAAGCCAGTAGATAGCAACCCAGACAAGCATAAATTTTTCAACATATACAGTCGAGACAATAATAGGATGCAACATTTACTTTTATTAACACGCTTTTTATTACTTGAAAAAGCAAACGGGGCTACAGAATTAAAGGATTCCGCCGTCGCCGATTTCATTGACGAAACGATTATTCCAGATGGGGTCGGAAATGAATCGTATGAAAATGATCCACTTGCTAAAGCTGTGATTTCGAATTTAAATTCATTCTACGAGATATTTAAAGACGACCCAATGCTCGATGAAGAATCAGGATTGAAAGAATTAAGTAGGGAGTATACAACCATCTCTTTCTATTTACTTTTAAGGCATTTGAAGAAAAATTATATATTGGACGAAAACACAAAAAAATTATTCCACGACTTTATTATCAATGAATTTTATCCACGTTGGTCAAAAGTTTCTGATGAGGATAATGATGTTTTGCTCTTCTCATCTAGTAGGCAAATGGATCAAAATAATATTGAAGAAAGAGGTCAGATTTTACGACAACTATTCTTTGAATTTGTAAAAAAACAAAACGCAGAAATTCTTGCTAAAGATGACCAACGAAACTTCAATGAAGCCCAAAAGATTGCAATTTATAGGCATAATAAAGGTCTTTGCCAGATATGTTTGAATGAAGGTAAGTCAGAGAAAGAAGCACAGGTTAGCTGGAGTGAATATGAGGCAGATCATATCTTGGCGCACTCAAAAGGAGGTGTAACCAATATTGATAACGCTCAAGTCCTTTGTCGAACCCACAATCGTAAAAAATCTGGTAAATAATTTTATGGGTAGAGAAGAAAATCTAAATAAATTAAATGAAGAATTTCAAAAAGAAATAAAGGACGAATGTCAAGTTTTTTGCATTATGTCTAGAATTAGAAAAGCCCTTGAGCATCATAATATAAAAGATAAATTTAAAATAATAAATTTTTATTGTAATTGGACATTGCATACAGAATTAGATAGTACTTCACCCATTTATTTATTATTATTAGAAATTGAGCAATCTATTTTAAGTAAAAAGTATGACATTAAGCCGGTTATGGATATCGTAGATTTTAGACATTTTCGCAAAGAAATTGGGATTTTTTTAAGTGATTTTAATATAGTCAATCCATTTGGTGATATTAAATATTGGAAAAATTTTAGGAGATTATTTGTAACGATACTAGTCGATTCTCCTCTAAATTTAAAATCGAAAGATTTTAAAGAAATGAGAAAGTTTTCTTTTATAAATGCAAACTATGAAGATAGTGTTGATTTTCAAATAGATTTTGAAAATCATATCCCCATAAAATCAAGCTGGACCTTTTTAAATTATTAGTGCTATAATACAAATACAATTGAATAGTTTGTATCAAGAGTGGCGGTAGAGAATTGGCTCGATAACCCCACAGCAACCTGCAAAATGTAAGGTGCTAAATCCAACCAGACACGAAAGTGTCAGGAAAGATGTGTTTGTGCCTAGTCCGCACAAAAACTCTTTCCTCTTTATCAGAGGAATTTTTTATTTTATGAAGAAAGTACCAGAAGGTTTAATTAGGTGTGAAGTATGTGGAGAGTATAAAGGTGAGGTAAAAGAGAAAGACTTAAATTGGGGCGACTCTTATTTCTACAAAGCCGAAGTAGAAAAGAGTGAAGAATACCTCTCTGTGTCTTGTCTTTGCGACGGCATCTTATGTCATAAGTGTAAGAAAAATAAAATTCATAGGCCTATATCAAATTCTTATGATGAGATCGATAATGACATTGGACATTGGCCGTGGTTCACCGGAATGATGCCATGTGAAGAGTGTAAATAATAAAAAATCATTATGAAAAACATAGAAAAATACAAAACAACCAGAGAGTGGTATAAAGATGCTCAAAGTGAAGGATATAATTTCCCCGTCGCAATGTGCCACGGATTAGATGTTGGACAAAGAGAATTAAAATTAAGTTTTGCAGACGTTTTTCAATTGTTTGTAAAAAATAATATAATTATTCAAGTCAATGATAGGTTTATTTATAATTTGGAGGGATATCTCGCTATCAAAAAAAATCAAGATTAAATTATAAAAGAATGATAAAATAAAATATATGTCCGACGACCAAAATACAACCCAAAACCCAATTTCTGAAGAAAACTCATTACCTACAAGCCCCCAAGAGCCTACCGAGCAAGGCACTGAAAACACAGCACATTCTGAACCCTCCGTTGCACTTCCTGAGGCCCCAGAAGCCCCCGAGGACGGTTTTCCAGCGAAAAGTAATGATATACCACTCTCTAATTCTACCCCTCCTGAACCCGAAAAAACCCAAGAAAATCAAGCTTCCTCCGACGCTGAAGCTTTGGCGGATAAGGAAAATGAACCTGCCCCCGAGCCAGTTTCTGAGTCCACAGAAGCCCCTGAACCCGAAACGGCTCAAATACCAGTAAATGAGCCGTTAGAAGAAAATAAATCAGAAGTAAAAAAGCCGGAATCCGAACCCGAAAAAGAAAAGCCAAAAGTTTCATATCTCAAATCCCAAAAATGGGGAGAGCTTCTCGTAATGGCTAGAAACGCAATACAATTTCGTAAAAGAAAAAAGTTGGATCGTGTCATGTCTATGTTCTTAAAACAATCTAAAATCACCAACGACGAAGTCGAGAAATTTCTTCATGTTTCTGACGCAACAGCAACCAGATATCTCTCGCAACTAGAAAAAGAAGGAAAAATAAAACAGAACGGAAAAACTGGGCACATGGTTTCGTATTCTAAAATTTAAAAGTTTAAATATAGAAAAATTTAAGGGAGTGTTTTTTCGTGCACGCACGGGTGGGGTAGCCCCGACGAGTACGTCGGGGCTGGGGCAAGCACGATGGCATTTGCGCCTTCGGGAATTTCCGCTAGGGTGTCTGGGCTAAAGACGAGCGCCTGTGTGATATGCAATGAGAAATCGGCAGCGAAAGCGACACACTAAACACGGACATGAAAAACCTGAGAGGGGTTGGTGCGGCCGGGTGGGGTGAGCCCTGTCCCGCTTCGGCGGGATGCGAGCGTTAGCGAGCACGAACCGAGGCAACGCACTGGGGAGAGGAGAATCCTCTCCCCAACCAGCTGCGGG
>Ga0209542_10021457_pt1 | contig 10119 bp, 15 predicted proteins | sample RifCSPhighO2_01_FD_184028 | JGI IMG/M metagenome (GOLD analysis project Ga0209542, IMG submission 184028) | Soil microbial communities from Rifle, Colorado - Rifle CSP2_plank highO2_0.1 (SPAdes) (version 2) | ecosystem: Environmental > Terrestrial > Deep subsurface > Rock core/Sediment ...
TTATTATAATCAATTAGAAGATTCCACTCCCTCAAATATGTTCGACTTAAAAAGTTTCAATTCCCACGGCTATCCTGGAGGATCATGGGAACCTCCCAATTATTTCACAACAGCAGACGAAGCAGAAAAGCAGGGTAAATGGGCAAATCTCGTATTTCACGTAGACTGCTCTGATGACAATGTTATAGATTATCTTCCTTCAAAAAATTTATGGGTAGACACAATAGGCAATGTCGCCCGTTATGTTTCTTTAAGAGATAACTCAGAAATATCAGAAATCATCGCCTCAACCAATTTCCTCTCATTCAAGGTAAAAAGTCTCACTCAATTCAAAAACAATATCTATAAACAAGAGCTTTCATTAAAAATCTTTCTTCCATCAGGATTCATAATAAACTCTGTAAAAGTCAATGGACAAATCGCTCCCTATGGTGTTCTCTCTTCCAACATCCTTCTATTAAATGTCCAATTTCCAATTGATTCTTATGTAGAGATAAATTAAAAAATATCTACTTATTTTTCTAAGGTAAAAACCAGAAACCATTCGCCTAATATGATTTATATAACTGGTCGTCCACTATAAAAAAGCTACCGTCAATAATCAACTGTACGCCTCATTGCAGATAAATATCAGATTACAGCTAATTATGGACAATTCTATTGATTGGGTTGCATAGCTTCAGAATTGGACAGATAGAGAATTCTTAACAAAATGCATTCTAATTATCAGAATTCTCTATATCCTTAATTCAATGATAAAGGAATATAGTATTTATCCTTTCGTCTACGCTTTAGACTTATCTCCTTATTAAATTTTATCAATAATGAGATTAGTACGCATGATAGTCCCCAAGGTTTAATAAATAACTCTTCCTATCAAAAATAGCAAGAAGATGACATATAAAAAAATAATTACCTATTCCACCTCAGTTATACTTATCCTATTTCTCTCTTTATTCCTAATAAGATTTTTTTTACCAAAACATCTCGACGATTTGCATCCAGATATTCCTTGTGATGAAGCATTAATTAAAAAAGTAGATTTATTGGCAGTTATTCCTAAATATAATAATATAGATATCTCAAAAAACAAAGAATGGTGTGGTTATGTTGCAAGTTTTAATAAAACATTACTAATGCACGGAGTCTATCACACATATAATGAATTTAACACTCCAAGAAACCCAGAATATATTCAGCAAGGCGTAACAATATTCAAAGATTGTTTTGGCTACGCTCCAGAAAAATTCAAGGCCTCTCAATTAGCCCTCTCAAATGAAAATAAAAACACTCTAAAAGAAAAATTTAATTTAAAAATTTACGCCAAATTTACGCAATTCTTCCATAAAGCTTATCACTGCAATGATTCCGGTATTTTCCCAAATTGGGTAATTGATTTGATATAAATGAATCTATATATCTCCTAATAAACTTCATTAAAAAAGCTATCGCCAACAACCTCTATACCCTCGACTACTAAAGAATATAGAATTACAGATAATAAATTTTTGTATATAGAGTTTAAACACTTTATGTTTATTAGCAATTTTGGACGAAATAAAATCATCTTCCCAATTATTCCTTTTAAAAGATACACATCCTTAAATATCTCTAAAAAGTCAGAGTTTTATGAAAGGTCCATTCTCTATCTGGGCATTTTTTGGATTAACTCTATGGATTGATATATTAACACATATTTTTATCTTAAAAAAAGAAGATAAAATAAATCCCTATGCTCCCCTAAAACAAGTTAGTGTAATTATTCCAATTCATAAAGAACCAAAAGAATATCTAGAAAAAACAATAATTGCTCTCTTCGATGAAAAATATCCCATAAAAAATATAGTTCTCTGCGGGGATTCAGAATCTTTATTTGGTCTTGAAACCGTTCAAATGCTATCAAAAAATTATAATAATCTCTGGTACATAGAATCGCCTTATAAATCAAAAGCAAAAAAAATAAATTATGTTGCAAAAAATTTCAAGGATGTTGGAGAATTTTTATATGTTCGTGATTGCAGAGTCGTAGGAAAAAAAGATACAATCGAAAAAATGATGTCTTATTTCAATTCAGATAATGTAGCAGCAGTAACTTCTTACGGCAGAGTATCTATCCCAAAAAATAATTTTTCAAGAGCATATTTTTATGGAAAAGCCTGGATAAATGAAGTTGGACGTTTTAGAAAAAATGCCCAAGAAAAAAGAAAAGCTGTCTTTGTTATCTGCGGCGCATCAACTATCTTTCGAACAGAAATTCTAAGAAAGATACCTATGTCCTCTGGAACAAAAACAGAAGACACTCACTACACTTGGATATTGCAAAAAAAAGGATATAAAATAAGAGTAGCAGATGATGCAATAGTTTCAGCTCCCGAAGTTGACGGGGAAGGTATGGATGGAATAAAAGCCCAGTTAAAACAAGCCTATCGCTGGAGTTCAGGCACAATCCAATGTATCTATCGTGAAGGTCCAGAGCTATTCAAGAACAAAAGATTAACATGGACCACAATTACTCCTGGTTTTATAGAAGCAGTAATGTATGCAATTCCTCTTTTCCTTCTCCCTCTTTTATTTTTCATCTATCCTAAATATGCAATCGGATTTTTCATTGGAGATACAGTATTCTCTCTTCTCGGCACTCTCATAATCCTTCCAAAGAAATTCATTAAAACTCTAATTCATTATCCCGAAATAATTTTTTTCAAATATCTAAACGCCCTCGTCTTTGTCTTTGCCCTTACAGCAGTAACTTATCAAGCTGCTGCAAATAAAACCTCTTCCTGGGCAAATGAGTGGATTCCACCTAAGACAGATTAATAAACTCATTTAAGGATGCATAAATATTATATTTGTCTAAATTACAGAAAATTTACGGTCAATAATTTATACTATTTGTTACAGATAAATATCAGATTACAGATAATTAAATACCAATATTCTTATTCATACCTCAAAGCATCAACCGGTCTCAATCTTCGTCTTCAAATGAATATAAATACAATTTTCAATGAATTCATTTCATTGAAAATTACTAGTCTTCAATAAAGTTTACCAACTTTATTCATACCTCAAAGCATCAACTGGTTTTAATCTCGAAGCCCTATAAGCCGGTATTGCTCCAGAGATTAAGCCCACAAAGATAGAAACCAAAAACACTTCTATTATCAATGTTAAACTAACATAACTTGAAGAAAATATTCTGCCAAAACCCCCTCCCCCCATTCCACCAGTTGTTGTTCCTCCAGCCAATACACTAATATAACTTGAAGCTATAATCCCCAATATTATTCCAAAAATCCCCCCGATAATCCCAATTATTGCTGCATTTAAAAGAAAAATAACTAAAATATCTCTATTTTTTGCTCCAAGCGCTTTCAATATTCCAATTTCCCTTGTCTTCTCTAAAACAGAAGTAAACATTGTATTCATTATTCCTATTGCACCAACAATCAAAGAGATAGTGGCAATTGCACTCAAAAACAAAGAATTAAAAACCTAAAAAAAATCTATTTTTATGAAGAAAAAATTAACAAGTGCAGGGTACAAATTAATTATAGCCCGCCTTGCATTAGAAACAGAAGTAAAAAGACAATGCTTAAAATGGCAAGAAATACCCAATGACTTACTAACACTCGAACAGCAAGATGAAAAATACAAGAGTTTAGTTTCTTATATAAATGCTACACTTAATGAGAGGGATAAAATTAAAAATTACAATGAATATCGCTTTGACGGATATTATGAAAAACGTTCTGTAGAATTGTCAAAAGAGACAGTAAATGGATTTGAAACATTGCAGAAAAGATATGCACAAACTCACTAGTCTTGCTCAAAATCAATTGGAAGAAAAGAATAAGGTGAATTGTACGGCAAATCTCCAAAACTTATATTTTTCTTTAAAAATATACTCTTTATCAACCCTTCTAATCCTTCAGGCACCCGCGCCTTTTTTAGCTCTTTATAACCCTCAAGAGAAAAATAATGCTTTTTTTTATGAGAATCGTTATATTCCAATTTAGTCTTAAAAACTTCTTCGTATGTTTTTTTATCTGTCTTAAACATAAGCTCCCTTGTATTTCCTTTAAAATATCTTAGATTAATATTTACCTTTCTTAATTGTTCAATTGCTTCTTCCCGTCTATCATCTTCTTTAAGTGAAACACAAAATACTAATTTCTTATCCATCTACTATTTTAATCTTAAATATTTAAATAGTCTATCAATATATCCAATACATTAGTATTTAAGAATACGCATAAATTAACAAGGCAGTCTTTTTATGAAAAATTCAAAATTGGCGCAACAAAGAGAAAGAATCGCTTGGGCAAGTTTGAAAACAGAAGTCTCCATGCAATATTACGTCCTACTAGACTCCAATGAAGAACCAACGTTAAAACAAAAGTTGAAAAGAGGAGAAGCATTAAATGAATACATTCGTAATGTTATTAGAGAAAGAGATCTCATTAGTAAATATATTGCTGAATCTAACCCTATCTGTTACGAATCAAGAGATGAAGAATTAGAAAATATTATTGGAAAAGTTAGCTTCTTTTTCGAAAAGAGATAGAGTCAAGGTTAAGTATTAAATACCTCTCCTCTTTATTCATATCATGGCACAAAGAGATTACAAATTTATTTCCTCTACTTTAGGAATCTGTCCGTCCTGCATGAAAACAATTCCTGCAAAGATAATTAACAAAAATAATTCAATTTATCTTTTAAAATATTGCAAGCAGCACGGCCAACAAATAGAATTATTAGAAGAAGACGCTGATTTTTACAACAAAAGGCATCTCTACAACAAGCCAAGCACTCCATCAAAAACACAGACAAAAATAAATAAAGGATGTCCTTTTGATTGTGGTCTATGTCCAGATCATGAACAGCATACTTGCATTGGTTTAATTGAAATTACTTCTGCCTGTGACTTAAAATGCCCAATATGTTATGCTAATGCAGCCCAAAATACTTTTATCTCTTTAAAAAAAATTGAAGAAATGATGGACTTTTTTCAAGATTCTGAATCTGGAAAAGCAGAAATATTGCAAATCAGCGGCGGAGAACCAACAACCCATCCAGATATAATAAAAATCTTAGAATTGGCCAAATCTAAAAAATTCAAATATCTAATATTAAACACCAATGGACTAAGAATTGCAAATGACCTCAATTTTGTAAAAGAATTAAGCCAATTAAATGGAGGGTTTGAGATTTATCTTCAATTTGACGGTTTTGACTCAAAAACTTATTCTCATCTAAGGGGAAAAGATCTTTCAGGGATTAAACAAAAAGCAATTGAGAATTTAGCAAATTACAAAATACCAATTACCTTAGTAGCCACAATAGAAAAAGGAGTTAACGAGCACGAACTTGGCAAATTAATTGAATTTGGAATAAAGACAAAATATATTAGAGGAATAAATTTTCAGCCAATAGCCTTTTTTGGAAAAATGAAAAACACCCACAACATTAAGCAGAGAATAACTTTAACAGGAATAATAAATTTAATTGAAAAACAAACAAACGGAATGCTAAAAAAGAGCGACTTTGTTTCTTTGCCTTGCAATATAGACAGGGTTGCAATTACCTATTTATATCGTTCAAAAGAAGAATTTGTTCCAATAACAAGATATCTGGACGTAAAAAATTATCTTCAGGTAATTGATAATACCTTTGCATTTGATGCAGAAGGAATAATGAAAAGAGCAAAAGAAAACGAAAGTTGTTGTGACCTCTCTGGTTTTTTCAAAGCAATGACTCATTTTATCACTCCTTATTTCTTATTAAAATCTGAAAAAGAAAAGATTGATTTCGTAGATGAAAAGACATTTAGAATAAGTATTACTTCATTTCTCGACGCTTATAATTTTGACATGACTTCTATAAAAAGAGAGTGCGTCCATATAATAACCCCAGATTTAAAAAGAATACCTTTCTCTTCATATAATATGTTATACAGAAAAGAATATGCCAAACATAATTGAAACTCTTTGGGTCCTTGCAAAATCTCCATTAGGCGTATTTGAAATTATCTCTCTTTCTATAATACTCCTATGTGTTTTAGCAATATTTGTTTCAATATTAATTAATTTTGTTGAAGCAAAAAAAGACAAGCCAAAAAAAGAAAAGAAAAGCATAGTTGAAACTGGAACAATGTTTCTCTTCTTTTTTATCTTTTATTCATTAATAAGATTTAACATCGGAGAATTAAGTATCACAAATCTATATTTAAGAATTCCCTTAACCGTTCTAGGATTAATTGTTATAATAATTGGGACATTTGTAAATGTAAAAGGCAGGCTCTTATTGGGAGCAAATTGGGCAAATCAAATAAAAATTTACAAAGATCATACTTTAGTGATTTCTGGAATATATAGTAAAGTAAGGCATCCGCTCTACGCTTCATTAATCTGGATGTTCTATGCAGCAAGCATTATTTATCTAAATTATGCGGCATTTTTAGCAAATACCCTTATATTTTTGCCTTTTATGTACTACCGGGCTAAACAAGAAGAAAATATGCTAAGACAACAATTTAAAAACTACAATGACTATTCTAAAAAAGTAGGGATGTTTTTCCCAAAATAAAGATGAGGTCATATAAACCAGTAAGTGTTCCAACAGAGGCATTTGTATTTTGCAGGTATACGATTGCTATTTTAATTTGGATTGCATTAATATTAAAAATAAAATGGATTATTGTTTTGGTATTTTTTATCCTTCTTTTCTCCGCCATTTTAAAAGTTAGAAAAGCCCCAATGATTTTATTATATTCTTATACAATAAATAAAATATTTCCTTCTAAATCAGAATTATTAGATGAAAAAGCAATGAGATTTGCGCATACCCTTGGCTCAATTTTAGCCCTATTGTCAATTGTCTTTCTCTATTTCGTTAATGAAAAAGTTGGTTGGATAATTGTAATTGTCTTTGCAATTTTAAAGAGTATTTCTGCTCTTGGTTTTTGCCCTGCTTCTAAACTCTATTCCTGTGCAACCAGCGGCGGCTGTTGCGCATTATGGAGAATTCGAACGAACGGTAACAAAATCAACCGAATTCTCCAGACAGAGAATTTGGAACCAAAGGTAACTAAATTATCCAAATTCTCTGTAACAAAGAGAAAATGCTAGACTATCATACTCTGCCTGCTCAGGACTGGGGAGTTTATCCTGTTTTATTTAAGATTAGTAATTTCTCAATGGAATCATATTCCTTTTTTGTAGCATTAGCAATAATCGCAGGCATACTGGTTTTTTATTGGGAAGCAAGAAAACATAAATCTGCCAACGAAAAAACATTCTATGTTGTTATTGCTGCTTTAGTTGGTGGGGCATTAGGCTCAAAAATTCCAGTATGGGTATTTCATTTCAGAGAGATAATTGCTGCCCTGCCAGATATTGGCCCAATTCTCTCGGGAAGAACAATTGTTGGGGGATTAATTGGTGGGACTCTGGGAGTTATGTTGATTAAGAAATATCTTCACATGAATGAGAAAAAAGGAAATCTATTTGCCCCGGCAATAGCATTGGGCATTGCAATTGGAAGAATAGGCTGTTTTCTAAGGGGCTGTTGCTACGGCATTCCCACAACTCTTCCCTGGGGCGTTAATTTTGGAGACGGAATATTAAGGCACCCTACTCAAATTTACGAATCTATTTTTGTCCTCTGTCTTTTTGTCTATCTTCAAAAAGCAAAAAAGAAAAATCCTGCTCCAGGACAGCTCTTTAGATTTTTCATGATTTCCTATTTCATTTTCAGATTCCTAATAGAATTTATTAGAGTTGAAACAAAAATCTTCCTTGGTCTCTCAGGTTTTCAATGGTCTGCCCTTCTTGTTCTAATCTATTATTTTCTAACTTCTAACAAGGTGAAATCCATAATCTTCACTAAAAAACATTAAAACTTTTTCCTAGAGTTTAATTTAAGTCCAGATTATTAAGCTGTACAAAAAAGGCAAGAAAAATTATTTCTTCCTAAAAAAACCACAAATTACTCCGATAATCTCATCTATCTTGGAATTTTTAAGATGTCCAATTTTATATATTATTCTTGATTTATGCAAAGTGAGTAATCTTAATGGTCTAAGCCAACTATCTTCTTTTAGATTTCCTTGTTGAAAATCTTGATTTCTTATTAGAATATCATCTATCCCCCGAGATTTTGAAGTTATTTCTGCTAAAACAACCTCATTATCCTCAACAACAATAACAAAAGCCGGTCTTCTTTTTGAAATATTTAAATTCGAGAAGTAAAAATCAACAACTTTAATATCTCCTTTTACAAGTTTTTCCATGCTTCTTCATCCTCAACACTTAACCAGTCTCCAGAAAGTAATTTTTCATCTGCAAGCATATTTGAAAACTTATTTTCCTTTCTTATAATTAAATCTTCTCCTTCCTTGAGAATAACTAAATTCTCTCCTTCGACAAAACCCTCACGTAAACTTACAGGAATAACAATCTGTCCTCTTGAACTTAACTTTGTTGTTGCTATTTCCATAAATAAGATATAACTTACTTCTATTTAAATCTTGCTAATCTTTTATCTTTAAAATATTCAGGATAATTATTTTTTCTCTATTCCAGCAAGATTTATAAACAACAATTCTTTTATATAATTATGAAGAAAAGAGGGGAAGATGTTCTTAAGCAGTTCTTTTTAGGCATAGTTCTCTTTGTTATTATCCAAGCCGTTTTTATGATTGGTGGACTTTTCATTGAAAACTCACAAGGAATTTTAATCACAGGCATACCCTCTGCAATAGGGCTAACTTTAATACTTTTAATAAGCTTATATTACAATTCAAAAGGCAAAGAATATATTTTCTTAGGCAGCTTTACTCTCGCCTTCCTTGCTCCTCTTATTTTATTCTTAATCGTAACCTTTGCCCCAACATTAGTTGATACATCTTTAGTCAATTACACCTTGAGCTATCTAACAATCTTAGTTATCGTTGTCTATATCGTTCTCATCAAAAAGATTCTAAAAAGTTCAAAGTAAAATGCCCAAAACAACCCCCTCGCAAGAATTCGTAGAAAAAGAAGATTATTACACAAGTACAGGCAGGAAAGTCGGTGACTTCTGTATTGGCTTCTTTGGAACAGGAATTGCACTTCAAATTATATCCGGAGTCTTTTTTCTATTTGTAACTTTTATATTTGGCAACAACCCCGATCAGTCATTAATATACTTAACATTACTTCTTTCCATTATTATCCTTTTGGCATTATATATTTTAGGAATAGTAATCGCATTCAAAAAAGGAAGACGTTTTATCGGAATTGGAATAATTAGCACAATATTAGTTCCCCTATTGCTTTTCGGAGCCTGCATTATACTCTTTGCGGGTTTGAGCGGTGGCGGGATGTTCTAAACTAATAAAATGTCAAAAACAATCTCCTCAAAAAAGTCCATAGAAAAAATACAAACTAAAGATTACACTGATACAGCAAGCAAAGTCGGGGACTTCTGCATTGGCTTTTTCGGAGTATATATTGTTTTATCTATCTCTTTGATTTTTATTGCAATAATCGCCGCATTTATATTTTCCGCTAATAGCTTTCCACCAATGTCTTTTATTCTTCTCTTAATCCTTGCTATCTTAGGCATAATAATCTCATTCAAAAAAGGAAGACGATACATTGGCATTGGAATAATTAGTTCTGTAATAATCCCTCTTTTATTATTCGGTGCTTGTTTGATAGTAATCAATGGAGCAGAATTCTAACTTCTAATTATTCTCAACCCCCTATACAGTTAAATTCTATCTACTTACTCTAAAATGTAAAATCATTAAACCCTCATTTCTAATAATATTATGTCAAGATTGCTGATGCAGAAAACCACGCACTTCAGTGCGTGGATGAATACAATCTTGAGCATCCAAAAGTTTCAAACAAACCATGCCCTTTAGGGCATGGTAAAACGAAAGAAACTTTTTGATACAAATGACAAAAAGTAGTATCTAAGATAATTATCAATCAAATATTATCAAAAATAACATATTTTTAAACCTCTCTCCCCAATTAATCCAATGAAACAAAAATACGAATTACTCGCCCCAGCAGGAGATTTTCCAAGCCTTATCGCTGCTATAGAAGCAGGAGCAGACGCAGTATA